>ENA-USUG01007493-USUG01007493.1-human-gut-metagenome-genome-assembly--contig:-NODE-7493-length-10575-cov-7.096114_pt1 | contig 10575 bp, 10 predicted proteins | sample MGYA00250059_ERZ773394 | MGnify/ENA primary metagenome ERZ773394 (study PRJEB29103, sample SAMN06111957) | human gut metagenome | biome: human gut; feature: ankylosing spondylitis patient; material... | reverse complement strand
TGACTCCGAAGCTTTTTTGTAATCGCTTTGGAGAGTATCCAAATTGTCACCAAGTTCGTGAAAGGCCTTAAATAATGCTGAAAGGTTTTGCAACTTTGCTTGTTTTTCTTGTGTCTTCTCTTTTTGACGAGAAAGCTTTTCCTTTCCTTCCCCTGCATCTGAAAGGGACTCGAACTCTTTTTTAAGGATTTTAAACTCTGCTTCATCAATGGCATACTGCTCCCGGTCTTTTTTCAGTTGCCTCTCGTTTTTGGAAATAGTATCCTCGTCATATTTGATTTGTTTTTCTAGGGCATCCAGCGCTTCATAACGAGAAAACTCAGCCTCAATCTTGGCCTTTTCTTCAGCAAGCTGTTCTCTTTCCGATACTTTCCCCTTTTCAATATCAAAAGCAGCCTTCAGCGCAAGATTGGTCTCATTTTCGCCGATTAAATTCTTCTGTGCTTGGTCTAATGCTTTTTGAGTTTGTTCTTTTGCTTCAATCTTACCCAAATTTGCATTGACGATTTCGAGGGCTTTGTCTGCATCCGAGATTGACTTTTGAATAGCCGTTTTTTTGTCATTATCTTGTGTCAGGAGACGATCAATCAGATCCATAGCATCCTTTGCAGGAAGAAGCCCGTTCTTTGCTTTTTCAACTTCAATACTCAGGACATCATTTTCATCACAGGTAATTCCATCAATATATTGCTTGATACTGTTACGAGCGGCATCGCATTTGTCGTTTAGTTGACCGGACTCCTTCTTCAAACGATCCTGCAAGTCCTGATACAACTGCGTTTTGAATATTTGACGGAATATTTTCTTTCGCTCCTCTGTGGGGGCAAGCAGCAATTTGAGAAAATCCCCCTGTGCAATCATGGCGATCTGCAAAAACTGGCTACGGTTAATGCCCATGATGTCTCGTATTGCATTATCCACGTCGCGCTGCTTTGTGACAACGCGCCCATCCGGATATTTTAGCTGCACTTCCGCTTTTTGCGTCGTAAATCCTTCGCCGCGGGATTTGGGACGTTCATACTCTGGATTTCGTTTTACGGTGTATGTTTTTCCGGCGTAGGAGAAGACAAGTTCAACCTCTGTCGGAGTAGTTGCCTCGGCATATTTTGAGCGGAACATGGATGGCTCGCGGTTGTCTCCACTGGCCTCTCCGTACAATGCATAAGTAATCGCATCAAAAATCGTGGTCTTTCCGGCACCCGTATCACCAGTAATAAGGTAAAGCCCATTTTCTCCGAGCTTGTCCAAATCAAGAACCGTTTTTCCTGCATAGGGGCCAAACGCAGATACTGTAAGTTTGATAGGCCTCATTGTTCACCCTCCCATGTCTTTTCTATTAGCGACTTCATGTACTCAAATTGCTCAGGATTCATAGGTTGATTATTTTGCAGTTCATAAAAATCAGAAAAGAGCTCTAATGGCGATTTAGATTCAACGTCTGTTGCACCACTGATCTCCACACTTGAGCGTGTGCGTCTATTATCGTAATCAAGCTTCATCAGCCGATGATACACCGTGCGCAGTTTTCCAATTGCATCCGGAATGTCTTCTTCGTCCGTCAGCGTGATGTGCGTATAATCTTCCGGCCATGTTGTACCCTCATAGAAGGATCTAAAGGTCAACTCATCGTAGGTTCCTTTCAACTCGACAAGATCATGCTGCGGGACAAGGTCGATTGTTTTATATGACACTTTTCCTTTCTCAGCGAGTTCAATCACTGTTACCGACTTGCGGTCTTTTGCTTCCGAAAAGGAATATTTCAACGGTGTTCCGCAGTAACGAATATGCTCCGCACCACAATTTTGCGGCGAGTGAATATGTCCAAGTGCGACATAATCAAAGGGATCAAAAACATAAGCGTCCACATTATCAGATCCACCAACCGAGATTTCCTCAGATTCAGAGCGCAACGAACCCGTAACAAACTGATGTGTCACCAGAATATTTCTATTGACATGATTGATACTCAGCTTTGAAATGACGCTATTTATAGCATCTGTGTAAGTAGTAATCTCATCGTCACAAAACCTGCGGACATGAGCCGGTTTAATAAACGGCAGCATATAAACATCCACCGTACCGTATTCGTCCTGCATGGAGAAAGGTACAATCTTCCCATTATAAACCGGTGACATATGAATACCGCTGGCATCCATAATGCGAGAACCAAAAGCAATCCTTTCCGGAGAATCGTGGTTTCCGCTGATAACGAATACCTCGAGCTTTCGTTTGGCCAGCTGAACGAGAAAGTTGTCAAACAACTGAACTGCCTCCGCCGCGGGAACAGATTTGTCGTAGATATCTCCGGCAATGATCACACCATTCGGCTTTTCAGCGTCAACGACATTGATGATTTTTTTGAGTATGTATTCTTGATCTTCAAGCATCGAATACTCATTTACTCTTTTCCCCAAATGGAGGTCCGATAAGTGAATAAACTTCATAAAAACTCCTTTACCCCACTACCAACTTATTTGTCTTCTTCAAAAACTTCGCCGGGATCGGGCGGTCCAGCTGCCAGGTGATATTCATCGGCCTGCTGCCCGTGTGCTTCACGTAGTTCGCCGTGCCCAGATAGGTGTACGCCTCCGCGCCACCGGTCACACGGTCTGACTTAAACTCACGCACAAACAGCAGCACCTTGCTGCCGCGATCTTCGTGGTGAATATAGCGCTGGCCGGTGGGTGAATTCTCCGCCGTGGTGCTCTGGCTCTGCCAATGGAACAAGCTCTCATTGATGGAATAATCGTTGTACATGGTGGTTGGCGAGTAGTCCTTGTCCGCCTTGTTCAGCGTCACAAAGAATACGTCTAACTGCTTGTCCGGCAGCCATTTAACACCCTCACGCACAGTTGCCGGTTTCATAAAGTCCATCGCTACCAGTAGCTGATCGCGGGTATAGGTGCAATGCAGATCCAGAGGACAGTCAAAGCCCAGCTCCACCGGCTCGTCGATAAAGTCGATCTGCTCGAAGCGATAGCGCAGCAGCTCCAGGAGCTCACCGAGCAGAACTGTGCTGTCAGACAGGGCATAGAGGTTACTAAGCACCTCTTCGTCGTCCCAGTCCTCCACAGCCTTACCCCAGACGGTGATGTAAAACATCTGCATCATCCGCTTTTCCACATCCGGAAGCGCTGCAAAATCAAGGTTGTCCAAACGCGGAAGAACATCCAACAGGAACGAAATCCAGCAGCGGGAATCAGCCACAGCGAGCTTTGCAAACGCTTTGGTCAGGATGTCCTCCAGCGGCTCCGAAAAGTCCTCGATGGCATCCGCTCTGGCACAAATGCGAGAGAAGGAGGAAAACTTGTAGATCGCCCGTGGGTCAAGATGGTAGTAATCCAAGAAATTTTTGAGCGTCAGCTCCAGCCCGCTGTCCTCCGCAAAGGAGGCCGCGCGAGCCACCAACCCAGCCGTATTGCCATAGGAAGCGCGGATATTCTCCAAAATGTATTTGGCCGCCTTCTTCTCCAGCTGGATATAGCAGCCCTTGGGGACAGACACAAAACCGTCCTTGATCTCCCGGCTCACGCTGCGGATGGTATTCGACAGCAGCGCCGCAAACTTATCTTCAAAATTGTATTTTCTATTCGCCTGACCGATGAAGTCCAGCACGGTCAGGCATTCCTTGTCCTCGGACAGACGCAGACCGCGCCCCAACTGCTGCAAGAAGATCGTCAGGGATTCGGTGGGGCGCAGGAACAGAACCGTATTGACTTCCGGAATATCCACGCCCTCGTTGTAGATATCCACGACGAAGATGAATCGCACCTCGCCGGACACCAAGCGCCGCTTGGCCGCCGCTCTTTCCTCGTCCGAAGATTGCCCGGTGAGGCACATGGACGGGATGCTGTGGTCGTTAAAATAGCGGCACATAAATTCCGCGTGATCGACCGTCACGCAGAAGCCGAGGCCCTTCACCTCGTCAATGTCCGTCACATATTTCAGCAGTGCCGTCACCACATGGTCGGCGCGGCGGTCGGCAACCGCCCCGCTGAACGTATAGATGTGCTCCAGCTCGCTCTTTTGGTAGCCACCGGCAGACCATTTGAGCGCATCCAGATCCACCGTATCGGTAACGCCAAAATACTGGAACGGGCACAGGAGCTTTCGGTCAATGGCTTCCGGCAGACGGATCTCCGCTGCAATGCGGTTATGGAAGTATGGCAGGATGCTCTTGCCGTCCATACGCTCCGGAGTAGCGGTCAAGCCCAGCAGGATGCGCGGCTGGTAGTAGGACAACAACTTCTGATAAGTCGGTGCAGCGGCATGGTGGAATTCGTCCACGATGATGTAATCATAAAAATCGGGACTCGTCTTTTCCGTGAAGCTCTGCGAGTTGAAGGTCTGGATGGACAGAAACAGGTTGTCGATGCTCTCCGGCTTATAGTTGCCCACAAACAGCTCACCAAAGTTTACGTCCTTGAGCACGGCGCGGAAGGTGTACAAGCTCTGCTTGAGAATTTCCTCCCGGTGCGCCACAAACAGCAGGCGGCAGGGTCTATCCGGATTCTGCTTGCGGAAGCGCTTGTAGTCCAGTGCAGAAATGACCGTCTTGCCGGTACCGGTGGCCGCCACCACCAAATTGCGCGTATAGCCACGGACAGTGCGCTCTGCCTCCAGCTTGTCCAAAATCTCCTGCTGGTAGGAATAGGGGTTGATGTCCATGGTGTAGACGTCGGCATTGTTGGTGTCGAAATATTTTTCCGCCTTCAGCGCCCGCGCCAAGCGCTCTCGCTGATCCTCCGCATAGTATTCAAATTCGCGATCATTCCAGTAATACTCGAAGGTAGCGGCGATCTTGTCGATGGTTTCGGGCAGGTCGCGTTTCGTTACCTTAGTGTTCCATTCAAGGCCGCTGGTCAATGCGGCATTGGACAGATTGGACGAGCCAACATAAGCCGTCGTGAAGCCGGTTTCGCGGTAAAAGATATATGCCTTGGCGTGGAGCCGGGTCGTCTTGGTGTTGTAGCTGACCTTGATGTGCGTATTGGGCAGCTTTCGAAGCTCCTCAATGGCTTTCACATCAGTAGCGCCCATATAGGAGGTGGTGATGATGCGGAGCTCGCCGCCGCTATGCGTAAACTCTCGCAGCTCGTCCATGATGAGCCGCAGACCGCTCCATTTGATGAAGGACACCAGCATGTCGATCCGGTCGGCCGAGACGATCTCCTTTTTGAGTTCTGTAAACATCTGCGGCTCATGCACAGCCCCGGTAAAAAGTGAGCTTTGTGCGATAGAGGTTTCCGGGCGCTCGATGTCCGCTGCCGTTTTTCCCACGGCCAGCCGTGGGTCGGTCTCTCGTAAAAGCGCAAGAAGCTGCTCTGCCCGCCGGTCAACGCCAAGCGCGGCAAAGTCAGCTTCTTTCGTTGTACTTTGAATGAGGTCAACGATCTGGTTGGTCAGCCCGATCTGGGCAGAAATATCCCCGCCGTTGTCCAGCACGTTATCCAAGCCCTTTTGAACCACATCCGCCAGATACTGCGCCAGCACTTTAGAAGCTTCTGCTTTGTCAATAGGCGCAACAGACTTGCGGGCCTCCGGAATCTCCGCAAGCTCGCCCGTCAGGGCATTGTTGATGACTTGTTCATAAAGACCGGGGTGTAACATAGTAAAATCCTCAATTTCTTCGATCGTTAGGAATTCTCAAATTTAGTTTTCATCAAATGCTCGGTCGATTAGAAGCTTTGCCTTCTCGAAATCCGCACCACTTTGCAAATAGAGCTCAACCGCACCGCAGCCCCAGTGACCGATGTTTGTAACATCTCTTGAAAAGCCTTCTTCAAATGATACAGTAGACACATCAAGCGGCAAATTCAGAATTAGCTTTTTCTTTTGGGCGACTACCGTGACCACATTTCTGATTTTCTTAAATGCCGCATATAGTTTCAGATGACTTTCGCTAATATCATCACCAAGGCTAAGAATATAGTTGGAAAGGTTTTCGTACAACACTCTAATGTTCTCGTCAGCATTTCTGATCTGCTCATCGAACGTTTTATCAGTAGCTTTTGTTTTGCTGACGGGTTCATTATCAGGAATAGCGGAGACAACATTCTCATTGACTTGCTCGAACATAAGCAGGTCCTCTCCGAATTTCTTATATCGGATCAAGCTAATATTGCGGTTCATCTGTTTGATTGCAGACTCATCATATTTTGTGAAGTCACCCGCGACACATACAACTCGCGGCATGCTCCAATCAATGTTATTTGCCGCTTTCAAACCCAGCTTTTCAATTACAAGCACTTTGAAACTGTCTTTATGATCCAAAAGCCAGTTCAAATAAAATAGACCTTGGTTAATCACATTCTCCTTCACAGACCGCTTGTATTCAAAGATGACAGGGCAATGGTTTTCGTCAATGCCAATGCTGTCCATGCGTCCACCATCCGTTGTGCGATACTCAGAGGCAAGAAATGTTACCCCGAAGAAGATATTCATATTATTTTCAATCACTGTCTGAAGTTCTTTCTCAAGTGTGACAGTGCCACTTTGATATTCTTTTACTGCGCCCTTTATGTTAAAAAGTTTTGTGTCAGCCATCGTATTCTCCATCCCTTTCGTCATTGGTAAACTCCATCACATCTCCGATATTGACATCTAACGCAACGCAGATCCGATTGAGCACGGACAGCGTGACTTCCTCATCCCGCCGCAGCCGGGTCATGGTGTTCGGCGCGATGCCTGCCGCTTTGCGCAGATCAGCTTTGCTCATCTTCTTATCGACGAGCAGCTTCCATAGCTTGTTATACGAAATAGCCATTTCCGTTCGACCTCCGGCTACAAATATCGTTCTAATTATACATCTTTCCCGATCACAAGGCAAGAGAGCTTCGCATCATGTTGCGAAACTCTCTAATTCCAAAAACAGCTTGCACGAAAGACTCTCACGCATAGATCGTTCGTATATTTTGGCAGCAGTTTTGCTTTACGTTTTCCGCTCGGCGTCAATATCATAAGGGCTTGGGATTATCCCAAAATCGCCGCGTGTCCGGACAGCGGCTGTGCTTGCTATTCTCTCAAATCCCAGTTTTCTCTGTCCCAACGCCGCTCTTTCTCTCCGCCGAAATCTGTGCTATACTGTAAGAAAATCAGCAGAAGGAGGGCTTATTCATGGCGCTCAAACGGGTATTTGCCGGGTTTTACGAGCGGTACGACGGAAAGCCCATCTTCGTTGTCCGGGTGCTCAAGGACATCGACACCGGCGAGTCCATCGTGGTCTGCAAGGATGCCAGTTTTTCCAAAGAAGACAACGAGCATTACTACCTCATCCGGTACACCTCCTTCTGCGAGCAGGTCGAAGTCGATGGTGTGCTGCGGGATAAATACGTCCGCCAGACCCGGCGCGAGATCGACGAAGGCACCGTCCGCGAAGTGTATGAGGACGGCTTTCCGGAGCCCAAGAGCAAGCCCTTCACTTATGTTGATGACGAGTACGCGGAGCGCGCCATCCGTTGCAGCAGAACCTACTATGAATACGCCAAGGACGTCTGCGAAAACTACCGGATGGATCTGCGGCGATGCAAGCTCATCCGGGAGCGGAAGCAGTACATCGGCGTATCCAACCGCGAGGCATATCAGGCCATGTGTGAGGATCTCGCGTTTGCCCAGCAGTCGTTCAAAACGGTGCTCAACGACTACGCCGATCTCTTCCGGAAACGCTTTTCCGAGGGGCTGTCCATCCGCAAAGCGGCGAATGCCATGCAGCAGAATCGAGGTGCGATCGAGCGGCGGCAAACCGCACTCTATCGGTCGTTCGCCCAGCTCTTGCAGCAGCGGGACGTGGCAGATGGTGTCTGTCGGCTGATGCAGAAAACTGAATACGATCAAAGAGATATAGAGGATTTGCTCGAATAATTGATGCAAAATCAAAGCGCTTGTCGTAGTGGCAGGCGCTTCTTTTTTGCCCTTGTTATGACAAAACCGTGACTCTCCGCATCATTTTGTCCGTTGGAAAGTAGAAAGGGCAATTTGGAGCAGCGCACAGAATTTATTTCACCGTCCTCGAAACTTTTTTGAGAAATCTGGGACAAAACCGGTCTCTGATTCACTTAGCTAAGTAGAGGGCGGATCAGGGGCAAGAAAAGTTTTTTGAAAAAGGGTGCCAAGTTTTTGAGGAAAAATGTCCGTTGTAAAGTAGAGAGGAAAACGTCTGTGAGACAAAATCGTGACACTCCGATTCATTCTGTCCGTTGGTTATATAGAAGGGGAAAACAATTTTCTCTCGACCCCTGTTTTTCTTTTGAAAATTGTCCGTTGTAAAGTGAAAGGCAAACAGCTTCGCTTCCAAGCCGCCCTTCAAACAAAGTTTTTCAAAATTGAAAGGAGAAACATTATGATCACTTACCACAACCACCCCCACATGACCGCTGTACCCACCCGCCTCCTGCTGGATACGAACCTCTCCGCAGAAGCCAAGCTCACCGGCGCGCTCTTGTATACCTTCAAAGACGGCGGTCTGAGTGCGCAGGAACTTGTAAATGTTCTGAGCCTCCCGCCTGAAAAAGTCGCTCCGGTTTTTGCTGAACTCACCGGCAACGGCTATCTGGAAATTCTGGAAGAAAACGGTGCCTTCGGGCTGCACCTGAAGGGGTGAGCCTCATGCCGGATCGCACACGACCCATCCGCAAGGAAATCTGCCTGAACGAGCAGGAACTGAATCTCATCCAGCACAAAATGCGCCAGTTGGGGACACACAACTTCGGCGCTTACGCCCGCAAGATGCTGATCGACGGCTACATCATCAAGGTGGACTACACCGAGCAGAAGAAGCTGGCCGCTGCCGTCAGCCGTGCCGCCTCGAACATCAACCAGATCTGCCGCCGCATCAACAGTACCGGGCACGTTTATGAAGATGACGTTGTCGAGCTGAAAGCGCGGCAGGCCGAGATCTGGGAGCTGCTGAAAGCGCGGCAAAAGGACGAGCTTTGACCACAACGGGATTTTCCATGTGTGGGTTTTCCGTCACCGGTTTTCCGGACGGTGGACAAGCTGACGCTCCGGAGTGTACCGCAGCCGGATTTCAGGACGACGGTTTTTGTGCCCTCCATCGGGGCTGAAATTCATCCTCTAACCAATAAGAAATAAATCAAGATACAAGAGAATCAATCTATCAATCTACACAAAAATGGATGGATTGATGGATGGGACAGGAGGTCAGATGAAAACTTTTTGCAAGCTCACGACGCAAAGCCCGGCGGCATCCTACGTACCGCTCCCAAGGTTTCTTCTCCAAGACGAAGCCCTGCGGGACATCAGCAACGACGCGAAGGTGCTCTACGCGCTGCTGCTGGACAGGGCAAGCATTTCCCGACAGAACGGCTACGTCGAGCCGGACGGCACGATCCGGCTGTACTTCACGCTGGAACAGGCGCAGGCAAAGCTCCACCGCAGCCGCCAGAGCGCCACACGAATCTTCCGGGAACTGGAGTACAGCGGCTTGATCGTTCGGCGCAAGCAGGGCTTGGGCAAGCCCGCCCTCATTACGCTGAACTACCCGGCGGACGCAAAACTCATCGCAAAGGAGGGCGAAGATGCACAAGCTTGACCCCATCGAGCGGCTGCCGGATGGCTCGCTCTTTCGCCTGACGCCGGGGCAGCTCCGCAGCGTGCGCGGTCTTGCAAAGCGCTGCTGCAACTTCTTGGATGGCGAGTGCCTGCTGCTGGACGGCGCTTGCCCGCAGTACATCTCCCGCAGCCTGCTTTGTCGGTGGTTTCGCCGCGCCGTGCTGCCGCGACAGCCAAAGCTGGAACAGGCCATTCTCAGCCCGAAAAAACTCCGCCGCTGCGAAGTCTGCGGCATGGGTATTCTCGCCCGCTCCGGCAGGACAAAATACTGCCCCGCCTGCGCCAAGGAGGTTCACCGCCGGCAGAAGGCGAAATCCGCCCGTAAACGGCGGTCCGGTGTAGACAATTCAGGGGCGAAAAGCCCTTGAATTACAAGCCTTCCCGCACCGCCAAAGCCGCGCGGCAATACGATTTCCCTCGCAGCCGCGAAATCGAGTTCTATTTGTCTACATAGCAGCCGGAACACACGCATAGATTGAAGAAGAAAACACTCTGGAAAGGAGGGCAGCCATGGAAGTATTTCTGATCTTCCCGAAATCAAAGCAGGCTCAGCAGGAGCTTGGGCAAGAGCTGGCGAAGTTCCAGTCCGAGCAGGCGTTGAAATCCATCCAGAAGCTGCCCTGCTCCACGGAGCAGAAGCTGGAACTGGTGGACGCCGCCGTGAAACATCTGAAAGCGCAGCAATAATACATAGCAAACGAGCAGACCAGCATTGAACGCCGGTCTGCTCGTTTTGCTATGATTCCATCTGCTTGAAATACTTCTCCCATGTGGATTTGAAAATCTGCTTGCGGTTTTGCTCCCAATGCTTGAGATTTCCAAGGCTGACGCCCAGCTTGTCCGCATATTGTTTTTGCGTCAGCCCCAGTTTAGTTCGGATTGCCTTGATCTGGTTGCTCTGACCATTCCTCAAAAATAGATTGTAGTCATCCAGAAGCGTATCGACCGGCACTTCAAAAAGCTGCGCGATTTTCTCCATGTGCTCTAGCGGATAGAGGTCTTTTC
>ENA-USUG01007486-USUG01007486.1-human-gut-metagenome-genome-assembly--contig:-NODE-7486-length-10589-cov-6.413052_pt1 | contig 10589 bp, 12 predicted proteins | sample MGYA00250059_ERZ773394 | MGnify/ENA primary metagenome ERZ773394 (study PRJEB29103, sample SAMN06111957) | human gut metagenome | biome: human gut; feature: ankylosing spondylitis patient; material... | reverse complement strand
TCTACAGTTGCCTGTGTGGATGAGGCAACCGGGAGCCATGCATCAATCTGATAGGGCTGATCAAAATACGGCTGGATCATCCCCATGACGGCCGATGAGGTGCGGCTTCGGGCAGAGCTTCAGTGTGCCAATACTCATGAGCTTGCCGAGCGCCTGCCCGACCTTGATCCGAATGGGCCGGAGTTTTGGCCGTGCCTGTCTTTGGCCACGCGGAACGTCCGGCAACTGGCCTGCCGGAATGTGGCCAGTTTTCAGCCGCAATCCGCCAACGTAGGCCGGACTCTGGCACGGCTTGGCGTCCAGTTGCCCATTGTGCTGACTGAGGACGACGAGGTGGTCAACGGCATTGGGCGGCTTGAGGCTGCGGCGCGGAAGGGCAGGGAAACGATAGAGGCGATCACCGTATCCCCGGTGAAGGCAGAACTTGCGCGGGCAATGCTGAACCTGTTGAGCATGGATTTCCATTTTGAGGGGGACAACGCGGACATGCTACGATATGGGGCCTTCCGCCGCAGCCGGATGAGACGCCGCACGTTGGGGACAGCCTATGTCATCCCCGTTTTCCGCAGCCGCCGCAACGCCGACTTTGACATTGCGGATCCTGAGCACAGGGCGAAGTGGCTGCACGTTTGTGGTGATTCCGTGCTCGACTTCGGTTCGGGGCATGGCGACGAGGCGCGTATGCTCCGCGAAGCGGGGATCGACGTTACGGCGTTCGAGCCTTACGAGAACGATGGGCACGAACGGATTTCCTTTGACCGTGGCAAGCGGTCCACCGAGGGGTTCATTCACGCGGTACGTTCCGGGAAACGCTTTACCTCCCTCTTTCTTTCGTCCGTCCTTAATTCAGTGCCCTTTGTTTCCGACCGGGAACACATCGTTTGCATTTGCGCCGCACTGTGTGATGGGGATTCCACACTGTACGCTTCGGCACGCTCCACCAAGGGGGCAAACTGGCAGTGCCACACTCGCGGCCCTAGCTTGAATGAGCATGGCATGTGTGAAGGCACGTTCCGCGTCGCTTGGGAGAGGGGGGTCACGATTGGGGATCTCGGCGTGGCTCCAAAAGTACAGAAATACTATGATCGCGCTGAGTTCAGGGAGCTTTTCCTTCAGTTTTTTGGTGAAGTGGAAATCTGCCCCAAGTCCACGTCAATCGCCGCAATCTGCCGCAAGCCCCGCCCTGTGAATCCTGAGCGCCTCGCCGCCGCGCTCCGGTTCGAGTTCGATCTGCCGTATCCTGGCGGCCGCAGGCTCGGCATGGCGGAAGAGGCCCTTGCCGCCTTCAGTACCCGTCTGGGGGTGAGCTTATGACGCGGGCGGCGCGGGAGTTGAAGGACTGGACGTTTCGCGGCTTCTCCGGCCAGTTTGACGGGCATGTCCGCGAACAGCTTCCTTGGTACGACATGGCGACGGCGGCGGTGGCCATGATTGCCCGGCATTACATCCCGCAGGGGGGCAAGGTGTATGATCTGGGGTGTTCCACCGGGAACATCGGGCGCGTGCTGGCGCCGACGCTGCATGAGCGGGAGGCGCGGCTTGTGGCGCTGGACGAGTGCCGGGACATGGTGGCGGCGTACCGGGGGCCGGGAAGGGCGATCACGGCGGACGTGGCACGCTATCCGTACAAGGCTTTCGACGTGGGGATTGCCTTTCTGACGCTCATGTTTCTGCCCGTCCCGGCGCGGCGGCGGTTGCTTGCGACGCTGCGGGGGAAGGTGAAGCCGGGCGGGGCGATCATCGTCGTGGACAAGGAAGAATCCCCCGGCGGCTATCCGGCTACGGTGCTGTCCCGGCTGACGTGGGATTGCAAGCTCAGGCAGGGCGCGGAGCCGGGGGCGGTGATGCGGAAAGAGCTTTCACTGTCCGGCGTGCAGCGGCCTCTTTACCGTGGGGAGTTGGGGCCCGACGCCGTGGAGGTGTTCCGGTTCGGAGATTTTGCGGGATGGTTGATTGAGGCGTGACGCCAGAAGCCCCGGCGGGAGAGATTCCGCCGGGGCTTCTCGTTTATGTGGTGCGGCGGACGGTTTCGGCCATCCAGCGGATTTCGTGTTTTGTGGCCTGCCCCATGAAGAGGAAGGGCAGGGCGTTACGGGTGAGGTGGAAGAAGCGTTGCCGGTTCCCGGCGGCATCGATGCGGGCGTCCGGGATGAAGGCCGTGGCCGCGAAGTCCGGCGGGAGGATGGAGCGGAGGCGGTCTATGTCCCGCAGGAGCTTGGCGTGCCTGCGCTGCATTCCCTTGGCGGCGTCGAGGGTGGTAAGGCCGCTCATTGCGCACCCCGCCTCATGAGTTCTTCCCCGGCGATGTGGGCGGAAGCGTACCGTTCCATTGCTTCCATCGTGTGGCAGGTGGCGGAAAAAAGGGACTGGATGCCGTAGTTCATGCCGTTTGCGAACGGCTTCAGGTTGTCCGGCATGGCGTTGCCGGGCATCCAGTAGGCATCACGCAGGCAATGTTCCAGTTCTGAACCGACCTTGAAGAACTCCCGTTGGAAGGTACGGAAGCGTTCCAGCGCGGCGGCTGTCTGCTCCTGCCGTGTCGGTTGGGGTACGGCGGGCAGGGCGGCCTTTGGCCTCCGGGTTGCTTGTCCCTTTGTCCAGTAGTTCCAGAGGGCGTCGTCGCATTCGTCTTGGTAGAGGCGGATACGGTCGCGGAGTTCGGAGCGTACCTTGTTGGGGTTGATGCTGGCGAAGAAGGCGGGGAGCTTGCGGACGGGCATGCAGGTACATTGCTGTTGTCCACCTGCAGAAGGGATCGTGATGATCGCGATCCCCCATCGTTCTCGGTTTGCGGTGAGCTTGGTTTGTTGTGATTGCCAGTTCAGCCCCATGTCTTCGACGATGGGCTTTATGGGGGCGTAGGGTTCGCCCTTGTGGGTGACGACGAAAATGGTTGAGCCGTGGAACTGGACGGGAGAAAGGGTAGCCTTTGCCATGATGCACCTCTAGTAGATTGGGAGTTGGAAACAAAAAAGGCAAGGTGACGCTCCCCGGCCTACTAGAGCCGCCGGGGCCTCGCGGACACCCGGACGTCACCTTGCCAATATGTAACCACATCCCGAAAAAAGGATGCACTGGTGGCAAGATACAAGAAAGTCCGCTCTTTTCACCATGTGGGGCATGGCAAAGGCGACGGATACGCCTCTAGTAGTTAGGGAAAACCAGATCGCCAGAAAATGGGAGGAAAGTCAAGGGCGTTGCTTTTGGGGGGGATAACGGGCTATAGGGGGACTGATAGATTCAATGAAAATGCAAGGAGATAGGGAAAAATGGTATATGTCCCCCGTACGGAACTTTCTAATCCTCAGGAACACGAATATAGATGGAATGTTGATACAACATGGCACTTATATTCTTTTATGATACAAGAATATGAACAAATGAAGGAATCAGAAACACAGTTTGAAATATATCATCATAAAATGGCATCGTTGTATTTTGGGTTTGGGGCTATTGAATCATTTTTGAATGCAGAAATTAGGATTGTATTCACTAGAGAAGGAGTTGATGATAAAACTATTTTTTCAAACATATTCAAGGCAAGTGATGAAGAACGATGGTATAAATGGATTGAAAAAATATCTGGTGGTACAATAGAAAAAAATCTTTTTGAAAAAATGAAATATTTAAAAGAAATAAGAAATGAAACAACACATTCAAAGAGAAAAGATCAATTATTATATGGATATATAGATGAATATAGTATAGATGAAATTATCGATATTGTTCAAGAAATTATTGTAACAATAAAAGAAAGGCAAAATAAACCATTCCCGTATTGGCTTATAGGATGGAACTATATAGGATTTAATTTTAATGATAAAGAATTGTGCTTGTCTAATAATTTGAATAGTTTTTACTATTCATGTCTAAATATTGGATTTTCACCAATGCCGCCGCAGTCAATGTTTGAAAAGAAAATTATGGGATCATACGAAAGTTTTTTAAAACTAAAATCCGCTTTCAATTCATCAAATCTCATTATTGAGCCAAAAAATCCAATGTTTGATACGCCTAGGTTAACGAGAAGGTGGTGGGATAAAGATATACTTGATAAGTAGTAGGACTCGGTAACCGAATAAAGGAAGAATCACCCGGGTTATCCGGCAACGGTGCTGTCCCGGCTGACGTGGGATTGCAAGCTGAGGCAGGGCGCGGAACCGGGGGCGGTGATGCGGAAAGAACTTTCGCTGTCCGGCGTGCAGCGGCCCCTTTACCGTGGAGAGTTGGGGCCCGACGCCGTAGAGGTGTTCCGGTTTTGGGATTTTGCGGGATGGTTGATTGAGAGAAAGAGGGCGTAGGGCGGGCAGTTGCCCTACATGCTTACATAACACACTGTTATTGTATATTTTTAATCCGTCCTCAAAATCCGCCGATGGCAACATCTTGCGAGTTCAAGTCTCGCTCCCGGTACCAGAATGAAATAAGGCAGTTACGGAAACCGTAGCTGCCTTTTTTCGTATCCGGCGTATGTGTACACCCAAGGGGGATCGGGGAGAGCTGCTTTTTGATATTTTTCTATAAGCTCTGCCGGTTAGTCGTTTGAAATCTGCAAAATGGAAAAAGGTATGCCCCTCGTAAGGATACAGGGGGCATACCTCAATGCGGGAGCCATTGTTCACGGCGAGTGGGAGCGATGTATTCGTCTCTTACGCCTTAATCCCCTTCGGAGGTTTCAAGCCCGAGTACTTTGGCAGCGTTTTCCACATCAGTTTCGGCAGGACTTCCGGCTTGAACAGCGTCTTGAAGTGTTCCACACAGTCCACACGGCGCTGTCTGGACCGCGTAACGTGTCTTTTTGTGTGTACATTATGGATATGTAGAATGCGTATGTCCAAATTATAGATGCGGGAGAGGCAGGTGGACACGTACTGGAGGCGGGAGGGAAGATGAAAAAATGCAATGGGCCGGATATGGAATCGAGAAAGGGATGGTTCACGTTGTTTCCCGTCGCCCCCTCCTTTTCTGTAAAGTTCTTTTTCCCCTATTTGCTGCGTGGGGTGGAGTTGGGGCAACCTGAAAAACGGAACGATGCGGTACCGATGTTTTCAAGGTATGAAAGAACCTATACTGCCAGTGATCATGGAAGAAGGATCATGGTTCACCGAAAGAGCATAAGGAAAGAAGATGAGAGCCCTTTAGGCGTTCGCCGCGTCAAAAGCCTCGATAGCTATCGGTGGCAACTTCAGTTTCCTTGAGCCTGAGGCGGCACGTTGCCATGAGGCGGCTGCGGCCAACGGAATCACCGTTTCCGTGATGCCGAGGCTTTTGATGCCCATGACGCGGAAAGACTCTGAGAGCCGTTCGGCATGGCGTTATATATTTTGCTTCAGGCCGCAGTATTAGAGTTTTCCGAATGAAACCAACTTGTTTTGGAGAGGGAAAAAACGAGCCATCCGGGCGTGGTCCGTAAGGGCGTTGCTCTTTCTGGCGAAACACCGTAGAGGCGTTTCCACACGGTCAGGAATACTGTACAAGAACAGGAGAACCGCCATATGAACCAAAAGCATTGCCTGCTCGTTATGGCGTTTGCCGGAGTATTGAGCCTTGCGCCGCTTCCGGCTTTTTCGGGAAATCTGAGCAATTTTTCCGATGCGCTCGAACAATTGGCGGATATGACCCGTGCCGCCGACAGGGCCCATGATGCCCTTAACGACGCTATGCAGGGGGGCAGGGATTACAGCCGGTATGATCGTGATTGGCGCAATGCCGAGTCACGCCTCGAACGGGCGAGAATCCGCACGATGGCGCACATCGCGGGAGTAAGCGAATCCCGTATTCGCTCCCTGCGCGACGACGGCTACAGCTGGGAGCGCATTGCCCGGAAATACAAGGTCGATCCGCGTCGGTTCGGATACGGGCAGTCTCGCTACGATCACGATCGGGATAAGTGGAAGGGCGTGCCCCCCGGACTTGCCAAGAAGGGAGGGCTTCCGCCCGGACAGGCGAAAAAGTTCAAAGAACACCACGACAAGAAACATCGAGATTGAAAAAAGGCCCTTCCGTTGAGGAGGGCCTTTCGTTTTACGGCGTGAGGGGAAGGATTACTTGAGAAGACGCCTTGCCGCGTAGAGATCGCCGAATGAAGCGTAGCAGATGCCGCCGATGATGAGCACTCCGCCGATCATCTGCGGAAGCGTGATGGACTCGCCCAGGAACAATGTGGCCTCAAGGCTCGCAAACAGCGGGATGCTGTTGTAGATGATGCCCGCCCTGACCATGCCGATGCGTTCGATCGCGAGGCTCCACGCGAGGAAGGAAACGACCGATGCCCCGACCCCTATGTAGATGAGGGCGCTGAGGATGGGGCCGTCCAGCGGGCTCAGCCCGGTGTCGGCGGCCTGCCAAAGCAGGGGCGGGATCAGGCCGAGGACGCCGATGCCGATGAGCAGGGCAAGAAAGGCCTTTTGTGGAAACGCCTTGGGACGGCAGCGGAGCATAAGGCTGTAGACGGCGAACAGGAAGACTGAAAGGAGCATCCATAAGTCGCCTTGCGCAAAGCGCAGCCCGAGAAGGGTGCCGAGCCTGCCGCGCGACACGAGGATGATGACCCCACAGAGGGCGCCGCACAGCCCGAAGAACTGGAACCGGGAAAGCCGCTCCCGCAGGAACAGGTGCGCGATGGCGGCCATGACGATGGGAGAGGCCGTGGCGAGCAGCGACATGTTGGTGGCGTCGGTCGTATGCCCGGCCTGATAGATGAAGGTGTTGAAACAGGTGATGCCGAGCAGGGCCATGAGAATGACTTTGCCCCATGTGCCGCGGACGAGGGGAAGCGAACGCAGCAGGCTCCGGCCCGCAAAGGGGAGGATGGTCAGAAACGCGATGCTCCAGCGCCAAAAGGACAGCTCAACCGGAGAGAGGGCTCCAGCGAGGCCGCGGGCCACGACGAAATTCCCGCTCCAGACCACGGTGGCGAGCAGGGCGAACAGGTATCCTGTGACGGTATGGGAAAAGATGGGCATGGCTGGCTCAAGAGGTTGGGGGCGGTCCGGATGGCCGTCGTTTCCGCCGGAAATGGCACGGCGGAGAACCCTACTTCCGGGTCGGAGCTCCGTCAACCGGGATTTTATCCCGAGCCCCCGTGTGCACGGCCATGCGGGGACGGCCGTTCTACCCTGTTTGCGTGCAATGGAGGAACAGGGTAGACTCATTCATCCTTATTTCTGGAGAAAGATATCCCATGCGTTTGCTCGTTGCTTCCGATCTGCACGGTTCCCCGGAAGCCGCCGCGTTTCTGCGCCGGCGCTGCGAGGAGCTGTTGCCCGATATGTTGGTCCTCCTGGGCGATTATTTGTATCACGGCCCGCGCAACCCCCTTCCTTCCAGCTATGGGCCGCCAAGCGTGGTTTCCGTCTTCGCGGATTTCGACACGCCCATCGTGGCCGTGCGCGGCAACTGCGACGCCGAAGTGGATCTCATGCTGCTTCCGTTCGCGGTGGAAGACAGCGCCGTGATAGCCGCTGACGGATTGCGCATCGTGGCACAGCACGGACACCACCTTCCCAGTTGCCCCCCCATTCCCGGCGTGCGCCCCGGCGATGTGGTCTTGAGCGGGCATACCCATATCCCGCGCGGGGAAACCGTCGACGGCGTCCATTTCTGGAACCCCGGCAGCACAACGCTGCCCAAGGGCGGCTTTCCGGCTTCTTATGGCGTCTTCGAAGCCGGTGCGTTCCGTGTGTTCGGGCTTGACGGGCGGCTTCTTTTGGAGCATCGGCCTTCCGCAGCCTAACGTTTTCGGAGGAAGGCGTCCTGAATGCGGGACGCCTTTTTGCATTGCTCTAAGATTGCGTAACTTCCGCAATAACGCCGTATTTCAGCCGAACCCGTCTTTAGGGGCGGTTCCGGACGTGTATTTTTCCGCTTGATTTTGCAGGCGGGATGCCTCAAAACAGGCCCACCTCACCTTTTTGGCTTTCTCTCCCACTCCTCCCTCCGTTGAGTGCCACATCTTCCCGTCCTGCGCGGCAACGCAGAACGGATTTCCGTATTTCGTATTGCTCCAATCGATAGAGACAAGGCAGGTACATATGGCTGACACCAGCGCCACGCTTTTGCTGAGAACAGAACCGATCGGAAAACTGCTTCTCCGGTATTCCTTGCCCGCCATCGCCGCGATGGTGGTCTTTTCCCTTTACAACATCATCGACAGTATTTTTATCGGGCACGGCGTCGGTCCGCTGGCCATTTCCGGCCTTGCGATCACGTTTCCGGTCATGAACCTGACCTTCGCGCTGGTTCTGCTCGTCGGCATCGGCGGCGCGTCCATCTGTTCCATCCGGCTGGGGCAACAGGACATCGACGGCGCTACCCGCGTGCTCGGCAACGTCCTGCTGCTCGGCCTCATCAACGGGGTGACGTTCGGCCTGCTGTCGCAACTGGTGCTTGATCCGGTGCTGACGGCTTTCGGGGCCAGCGAGCACACCTTGCCCTATGCCCGCGATTTCATGCAGATCATTCTGTACGGCCTGCCGGTCACCTGTACCATGTTCGGGCTCAACCACATCATGCGGGCCACGGGGTATCCGCAAAAAGCCATGCTTTCCGCCGTGTTGACCGTGGGCATGAACATCATTCTGGCACCGATATTCATCTTTTGGCTGAAATGGGGCATCCGGGGCGCGGCTATCGCCACGGTATTGTCACAATGCGTAGGTATGGTGTGGGTGTTGAGCCACTTCCGCAATCCGAAAAGCACCGTGCATTTCCGGCAAGGGACGTTCCGGCTGCGCTGGAAGATTGTCTCAAGCATCTTTTCCATCGGCATGTCGCCGTTTTTGCTGAATGTGTGCGCCTGTCTGGTAACGGTGCTCATCAACATCGGCCTCAAGCGGTATGGCGGCGACATGGCCATCGGGGCGTTCGGCATCCTCAACCGGATACTCATCCTGTTCGTGATGCTGGTTATGGGGCTTACGCAAGGTATGCAGCCCATTGTGGGATACAACTATGGGGCGCAGCAGTTCGAACGGGTAAAGCAGACGCTGAAGTACGGCGTCATCACGGGCGGGCTGATCACGACGGCGGGGTTCCTTGCCGGGCAGTTCGCTCCGGAAATCGTGTCCCGGATGTTCACCGACGACGCGGGCCTGATCGCCCTCTCCGTGGAAGGTATGCGCCTCGCTACGCTGGTATTCCCCTTGGTTGGCATCCAGATCGTCGTCGGCAACTTTTTCCAGTCCATCGGCAAGGCCAAACTGTCGATTTTCCTTTCTCTGACGCGTCAGCTGTTGTTTCTGGCTCCCTGCCTGCTCATTCTGCCGCGCTTTTTTGAGTTGAAAGGCATCTGGATCAGTCTGCCCGTTTCGGATTCGCTGTCATTCGTGACCTCAATGGGCGTGCTGTACATGTTCCTTCGGGAGATGCGCCGGGTCCATCACAGCCGGGAGGCGTGAGATTCTCATGCGCTGGCGGATTTGCCCGGTTTTGTTAGTGTCGTAACCGGGCGGGAGGTTCTTCCGCCTCACAAACAGGCAAGGAGTTCCTCATGAAGGATTTATTCAATCAGATAAGCAACGGCCTCGGCGGGCTGGGAGGGCTTGGCGACAAGCTGAACGGCGCTCTCGGCGGACAGCAGAAGGCGGATGCCCCGTCCGGTCAGGGGACGGGAAACGCCCTTGGCGATATGGTGAAATCCGCCGGAGGGCTGGGCGGTTTGCTCGGCTCGGCGGCGCTCGGGGGACTGCTCGGCACGCTGATGTCGGGCAAGACGGCCCGCAAGGTTGCCAAAGGCGCGCTGATGGTTGGTGGGACGGCCGCCGTCGGTGCCTTGGCATGGAAATTCTACCAGAAGTGGTCCGGAGCCAACGGCGCGGCCCCACAGGGACAACCCGCCGAACCGGCCCCGTCAGCCCGGCCCGCCGAGCTGCAGCAAACGCCGCCCCCGGCTGTTTCGGCGGATCAGACGGCCCTGTTGTTGCTGGAGGCGATGGTTTTCGCCGCCCGCGCCGACGGACACATCGACGACAAGGAACGGGCTAATATCCACAATGCCGTGGAATCGTTGTTCCCGGGCCGGGATATGGCGCAGGTTCTGGATACGCTGCTGAATAAACCGCTCGATCCGGCCTCGCTGGCGTCCCGCATAGCCAACCACGACGAAGCCCGTGATCTGTATCGGCTTTCCGCCATGATCATTGACGTGGATCACTTCATGGAGCGCAGCTATCTTGATGGCCTTGCCGCCGCGCTCAAAATCGCGCCTGAAGAGAAGGCCGCACTCGACAGCGAGGTTGAAGAAACCAAAAGGACAGCCATAGAACCGTCCTGATCCCGTTTCCCCTTTTCCGCCAGCTGGTGGAGAACCCACATGGCGGAAATCCCGCCACGCGGAAAAAATTTGATTGCCATTCGAGAGGTTCCCGTCTTCATGGAGACGGGAACCTCTTTTGTCTGAGCGCGCAAGAATAAAGATCGGCCTCAGATAAACCGGGAAAGCGGCGAACAGGGATTCGTTAAGCATGATAGTAATTTTGATAAATCGGAAAAAGACTTGCGGTGCGTACGGGCCTCGAACCCGTGACCCCATGCGTGACAGGCATGTATTCTAACCAACTGAACTAACGCACCAATATATTTGTTATCGA
>ENA-USUG01007473-USUG01007473.1-human-gut-metagenome-genome-assembly--contig:-NODE-7473-length-10605-cov-4.188830_pt1 | contig 10605 bp, 6 predicted proteins | sample MGYA00250059_ERZ773394 | MGnify/ENA primary metagenome ERZ773394 (study PRJEB29103, sample SAMN06111957) | human gut metagenome | biome: human gut; feature: ankylosing spondylitis patient; material... | reverse complement strand
ATATTTTTTAATAAGTTATAATTATTCTATTATCAATCAATTTTTTCTTAGAAGTGGGGTGAATTAAAATGGAATCAAAATTTCAAAAAAATATCAACAAATTATCCGATTCTTCTGACAATACCGCTAATAATGGAGACTTTATCAAGCGTGATTACGACCGTTCAATAAACATGTGGAATGATGTTTATTCTAATTGTAAAATTGTAGATTTAAAGGGAAAATCATTATCTGTTGAGCCTATGTTTGATATTTGCCTTGATATATTTGCAAGCAAATGCAAAAACATATTAGATTTTGGTTGTGGAACAGGAGATATTCTTTTTCAGTGCTATGAATTTGGAAATACAGATTCAGGACTAGGAGTGGATTTATCTGAAACAGGAATTGAATTTGCTAAAAAATTTGCTTCCGTAAACAATTATCACAATCTTGATTTCCAAATTGGCGATATTTCTTTTTTTGATAATTATAATAGTAATAGTTTTGATGGTATTATTTTGTCTAACGTTTTAGATGTTATGCCTAAGGATGTTGCTTTAAAGACTTTTAGACGGCTTACGGATTTGCTTGTTCCTTCAGGACTTATGTTCGTTAAACTCAATCCATATTATGAGAAATCTGATATGAAGGCATGGGGATTCACTCAGATAAAGGATAATCTTTTCGAGGAGAATGGCGTTCTTAGATATCGTGAGTTAGATACTGCTTCATGGAAGCAAAGTTTTGAAAAACATTATGAGATTATTCGCTATCTTGAATTTCCTTATCCGTGGCAGGATGGTATGAACCGCTTGTTTTTACTTCAGAAAAAATTGTAAATATTGTAATAATTATTTTAAATAACGGAGTAGTTTGCCCATCTACATTGGGCAACTTCTTCCATTATCTTTTTCCATATCGCCTTTAACATATCTTGCATTAAATTCCATATTGATATCTCTTATTTCTCTCTCTCCATCAATGTAATCATTATACATTTCAGCAAGTCCGGCCATACATCCGTCACAGTTAGCCTCTATGTTTCCAAGCGACTCCTCAACTATCTTTTTTCTTTCTTCTCTTGTTGTATCTTTTATTAAATATCCTGACATGCTTTCTCTCCTAATATTATGTTATTTACGCTGTTCTAATTTTTATGTAATTATAATCTAATTTGCTTTTTCCCTTAATAATATGATATTTGCCCTCTCTTTAATCGACGGCTATTCGTTGCAAATTTTACTTTAAAAGAGAGCCAGATAAATCTGACCCTCTTTCTAGATTATACATTATTTACTTACTTTTACAACCTTTTTGCTGCTCCATTTTCCTGCTACTTTCTTTCCGTTCACCACTTTGTATGCACGAATCTGAACAAAGTATTTTCCAGGTTTCAATTTTTTAAGAACAGTTTTTGCATTATTCTTTGTAATAGTTTTAATTTTTGCTTTTTTCATCTTTTTGTTAACTGAATATCTAATCTGATATCCTGTAACAGCTTTCTGTTTTCTCCATTTAATGATAACACTCTTTTTCTTATTAACCTTTGTTGTCACCTTCTTAACTTTGCCCGGTTTTGTAACAGAGTTATCATTGTCTGTTTTGTTTGTTGTATCAGAATTGCTTACATTTGTTGTTCCGGAATTATTTGTACCTCCCGGTGTTGTATCTGCCGGAGTTGTTCCGGAATTATTTACAACTGTAATTTCTTTTGCAACTTCACCTTCATATAATGTATTAAATGTTACTATAACTTCATATGTTCCTGCGTCCTTAATTTCAGTAACCGCAGCACCTGTAGTTTTATTTTTAAATGTAACTGTATAATACTGGTCTGATACAATTTCACCGGCTGCATCAGTAACTGTTACTGTTGGTAATGCAATTGAATTTCCAGTGTATTCATATTTTTCATTTGAAATATTAACACTATCAATTCTGCTTATTGCAATTTTTTTACTGTCACCACAATAACACTTAAATTCCCTGTAACCGTCAGCTTCTAATGTTGCTTTAATAATATTTGCTTCGCTATCATAGTTATGTACATGTTTTTCTTCTGAGTTAGTTACGTTTATTTCTTCATCAGAATTTACAAGACTATTCTTATCTGCTGCAATATTTCTAGTATCAATTTTTCCTGAATTGTATAATTTATCATACGTTGATTTTCCTTCACCATATGCACAAATTCCTCCGGCATATTCGTATGCATTTATATCGCCATTATTAATTAATTCAGAACCATTTACACCATATACATATGCTAATATTCCTCCGCCATATCTGTCAGATAAAATATTTCCATTATTTATACAATTGTTAATATCAAAGTAATATCCATAATCAACTATTCCGGCTGCACTTTCTGCTGATATATCTCCGTTATTTTTACAATTACTAATTTTTATTTTGTTGTGATTCTGTGCATTATTTATATATTCACAGATTCCTGCTGCGCTATCATCTCCATCAATATTTCCATTGTTTTCACAACTTGTTATTTCTAACTTTCCATTGGCTTCACAAATAATTCCGGCTACTGTACCACCTTTGACATATCCTTCATTTACACAATTACTTATTATTAGTTTCCCCGGTGAATCAAAATTACCTTTATATTTAGAACAGATTCCGGATGCATAATGATCATAGTAACTATTTGCTTCTATTCTTCCCTTATTTATGCAACCTGATATCTCAGTTGTCCCCGGAATAAGTTCTCCCTGAACATCAATTACTATTCCGCTTGCTATATTATAGCCATTAATACTACCATTATTTATACAGTTCTTAATTGTGCTTGAATATACATTGACTGCAATTCCTGCTGCCATGCCATTTTGCATAGATAATTTTCCATTGTTCACACAATCTTCTACAATAGTATTTTCAGTTATTATATATGCAATTCCTGCTGCTGTTCCACCTGATCCCGTACCTGTAACATTAGCATTATTTGTGCAACCGATAAATTTACAATTATCCGCAAAACAAACCATTGCTGATAAACAGTCATTAAGGTTATTAAGATTTTTGTTACCACTAACACTACAGTTTCTAAAAACTGAATTTTTTGCTCCAATTGCTATGTCTGCAGCCATTCCACTTGTAAAGTTTTCATTTACATATTTAATATTAATGTTCTTTATTTCACTAGAATAAACAAAATTAAATAATGGTCTGTTTTCTCCTCTTTGGTTGATTCCTGATATCGAATGGCCATTACCATCAAAAATAATATTTACTGCATTCACATTTCCTATAAGATCATCTTCATCCTCATAGTTTTCAGGGAATGTAATGTCACTCATAAGTTTTCCATTAATACCACTGTAAATATTTTTCAAATATAATATCAGGTCTTCAAATGTAGTAATTTCAAAATATCCGTCTTTTTGTTGTTTTACGAATTCTTCTTCTGCACCACATTCCTCGCAAACACCATCTTTAAATGAATGACCTAATTTGTTTATTACTTTGCCTTTTTCTATTGTTTCTTTACAAATTGGGCAGTATACATCGCCGGTATAACCATCCTTTTCACATGTTGCCTTGACCATATTATAATCATATATAAAATATTGATTTCTGCTTCCTTCCGGATAATCATGATATGCTTTTATAATTTTATTTGTAGGCTGATTTTCACTTTCTTCTCCACAATATATACACTTGTAATCTCCAAGATATCCTTCTGTTGTACATGTTGCTTCTATGCTACCTACAAATTCATATTTATGTGAACCATATCCTGCATTAGTATCTATTTCAGTTTTCTTAGCATTGCAATACCTACATCTGTAATAAGTCTTTGCATATTCATTACACGTTGCATCTTTTCTGTTATATTCATAATAAGAATGTTCACTGTGAGGTTCTATGGTTACTCCTTCTTCTACTGTTTCTCCACAATCATCACAGATAATATCTCCGGTATAACCTCCTTCTTCACAACTATTAATTGTTTTATTTTCTACATGAATATTATAATGTGCACAACCAACAGTTATGGTAAATTCGCCATATTCATACTCATCATTATAGCCATAAGGTACAACTACAAAATAATATTTTTCACCCTTAGTAAGCTCGTATTCACCCTGTGGAGCTCCATTGTTTCCACCATCATCATCAGAGTCAAGAGCATTATTAAATCGTATTTTGTATTCGTCTTCATCAAAGAATTTATCAAGCTCATTTCTTATCATTTCATCACTATAATTCTCTGAATCAAATAAGAATCCATAACTGTCCCAACCGGTTTTATTACTACAATAAAAACTAACATATTCATCCTTATCTGCAGTATATTCTATTACCTGAATTGGTAAGTCTTTAGTTATTTGAGTATCATATACTTTATTCTTCTGTACATTTCTTATTCTTCCACAGTTTTTACATACATCATTTTCATATTCGTGTTCGAATTTAGGAATTACTTCTCCTTGCTGAAGTTGCATATTACATACCGTACAGTGTTTATCTCCTGTATAGCCATCTAAATAACAACTGTTCACTCTGGCATTCTCTAAATCACCCGGCGTATGCTCTGAAGGTTCAACTGTAGTGCCATTTTCTATTACTTTTCCACATATATCGCACACAACATCTCCGGTATAGCCTCCCTGCTCACAGCTTTCAAGTGTTCTTCCTTCAACATGCGTTTTTGTATGCGCACACGTTATTGTCAGCTTAAAATCTCCATATTCTGTTATATAAGGTCCAAAAACAAAGTAATATGTCTCTCCCTTTGTTAGTTCTGCAGTTATCTTAGGCGATGGACCAATTCCGCTATCATCATCACTTTTCCAATAATCTTTTAATCGTGGTGTTGATGCATTATTGTCCTTTAATTTGGCATAATACATTTCCATTCCTGCACTGATTACGGAATCATTAAATTTATCTGCCTTGTAAAGATATCCATAGCTATCCCATTCTGAATCTCCTGTAAATGTGTATCCCCCACTTTCAGGTGCCGTAAATTGAAATACTGTATATGGATAATCTATTGTTTTCGTTAAGCTATATGTTACGTCTACCTGAGCGTTATTTACTCTTCCGCAGTTTTTACATACATCATTTTCGTATTCATGCTCAAGCTTAGGAATTGCCTCTCCTTCCTGCAAAGTTTCATCACATACTTCACAGTATTTATCTCCTGTATAGCCTTTCTGATAGCAACTGCTTTTTTTGGCATTTCTAACCTGTTCAGCCTCTTTGTGTCCATTTGCCTTAAGCACTTCGCCCTGCTCTAATACCTTGTCGCAAACAGGACAAATCTTATCACCCGAATAGCCGGTTTCAGTACATGTAGCTTCTTTAACTGTGCTTTCATCTAATACTGCATCAGAATGTCCTCTAGCTTCAATCTCTTCGCCGTCACTTATTTTTTCATTACAAAATCCACAGTAAACATCTCCGGTATACCCTCCCTGTTCACAGTCAGCTAAAGTTCTATTCTTTATAACGTTCTGTGATTTAGGATGAATACATGAATCATATTCTATAACACCTGTGCGAAGTGAAGTCGTATTGCAGTCATTCCACTTTCCTGCACCATTTGATCTTTTATTATCGTAAACCTCTCCTGCTTTTTCATTCTTGTTGTTTGGTTCGCCATCATTCCAATTAGTATAACTTACTTCACTTCCATCTGCCCACAGCCATTCATCAAGATTTTCTTCATTTCTTATAAGTCCAATATAAGATGATGTATTATCACCTTGCTCTGAAATAACATTCGCAACAATGTCATTTTCCCTTGCATTGGAAATACATGCAAGATAGCCTCCGCTTTCTTTTGCCAAAGCCAAAACCCGCTCATAATTTCCTTCCTCACTTGTCAATTTATACAAGTGTCCTGTAGTCTTGTCATATGCCATATTGTCTGCATACATTACGTTTTCTTCACTATTATCAGTAGCTGCATATGTACTGACAGGCATGAAATTATTAGTAAAAATCATTGCCAACGATAGTGTCATACTTAAAAATCGTGTCACTTTTTTTCTCATATTTGCCCTCCCATTTAGATATGTATATTTTTCCAATTTACTTCATGTTTTATTATAGAATAAGACTATATTTCAATTCTATGTTCTGGCGTCAAACGGTTAATTTTAGGCATCAAGTGGTTGTAATAAAAAAGATACCTGACTCATATAAAGCCGGTATCCTTTTTATTGTCTATATTTTCTTTATATTTCAGGTGGTTGCAATAATACTCCACTAACACAGAATTTCTTTTCGTTAATTTCTATTTTAATGTCCCCTTCATATTTATTTACAACATATTTTACGGATTCAATTCCTATTCCACTACCATTTTCTTTTGTTGACAAAAATCTGTTTCCTTTCATTTTTATATTTCCGTCAAATGTATTATCTATTGAAAATACTATTGCTTCTGCATTTGGTTTATGTATTTTTAAATCAATTTTTCTTTTTTCTATTTCTATATTTTTGCATGCATCAATAGCATTTTCGAGCAAATTTCCAAATAACACTGTCAAATCTGAATCGCTGATATTTACTTCATTTGGAATAGAAACATCTACATTTATACTTATATCTGATTTTTCAGCCTCCTGCACATAATATACAAGTACCGTATTTAATGCAAAATTTCCACAATATACAATTGGATTTTTCAAATATGAATGCTTAAGATATTTTCCCAGATACTCTTCTATTTTTTTGCATTCATTATTCTGTGCCATTGCATGTACAACACTTATGTGATGTCTCAAGTCATGTCTTGCCCTTCTTGTTGCATCCATCTGTTTTTTCATTTCGTCATAACGAAGATTCTGAAGTGCAAGCTGCTTATTTTCATCACGCAGTTTTAAATTGTGTTCAAATTCAAACATTGCACTGATTAATACTCCATATACCAGAAGCGCACCTACATTTACTAAAAATGTAAATATTAGACTGACATAATTTAAAGCAAGTTCCAATGAAGATTTAGAGTTAAAATACAGACCGTGATACCAGAATAAATAAAATGTGGCAGGTATCATCCATAGGTATCTCCACATTTTTCCATTAATTTTAATGTCTGCAAGACCTTTTATATATTTTTTAAAGTATATAAATATAATTGGTACAAATATTATCTGCACAATTATTGTGCATAATGAAAATGTCCAACGGTTATTTTGTATGGCCATTTGCGGAAATATGTGACCTTCCATGCATTTTCCTGCCATTACAATAAAATTAGCAAAATTTGATACTATAAGAAGCACAAATACAAGTTTTCCAAAATAATCTTTTATGGCAATAAAATAGAACGCTGCATAACTTACCGTACTTATTAGGGAAATAAGTCCTTTCTGACTTTGCGAACAGGTTGTTGCATATATCCCCATCGCATTTTGAAATATTGTAAGAATAATTGCAAAAAACATTGTTGTTTTCTTTGAAAAACGTAGTTTATCAATAAAGGGATAAATTGCAAGTCCTAAGTATGGAATTAAATTAAGACACGAATATAATATTATCTCAAATATTCTTAAATTAGACATTTATATATCCTCCCCTTGTCTTAATCTCTCTATCAGATAATCTGTGTAAGATTTCTTTACTTCTGCATATTTTCTCCTGCTAATTGGAACATATTCTTTATTTATCAGTTTAAATCTGTCTTCCTCAAGCCCATCTACTTTTGTAATATTAACTACTATTCCTTTAAAGCATTGAATAAGTTCCTTATGTTCTTGTATACATGCTTCAAAATTTTTCTGTGTGCATCTTAATTGGATTTTGTTTCCATCAATAAGGTAAATTGTTACATAATGCCCTGAAAAAGTTGTATATAATAAAGAATCAATTGGTATAATCTGTCCATCCGGTAAATCTAATATTTTTTTATTTTTCTTTTCATCCTCAGATATTCTTTCTATAGTTTTAAGTATACGCTCTTTACTAAATGGTTTTATCAGATAATCATATGCTTTAACTTCATAGCTTTCACTGGCAAATTCATTACTTGTTGTGATAAATATTATCTTTGACTGATTGTCTGTTTCTCTTAGTTTCTTTGCCGTTTCAATTCCTGTAATTCCATTCATATAAATGTCTAAGAATACAATGTCAAAATATTTTTTGTTTTCATTTTTCTCTATTAAATTTATAAAATCTTCTCCACTAAAAAATTCTGTGATTTCAAAATCTTTTCTTGATTTGTTATCGCAAATTTTTGTAATTTCCTCTTGCAGTCTCTTTCTGTCATCCTCATTATCATCAACGATAGCTATTTTCATGTCCTTCTCCTTATTCCTAATAACATATAGTTATTAACTATGCCATTTAATTTAAGTTCTTTTGCATTTTTAATGACAAATTTCAACATTTAATGTGCATATCCATTTCCTCGCTCAGATTTATATAAATAAAATTTGCTTAAATACATAACATCTTTTTGGGATAAAATCCAAGTCACAAACCAAATGCCAGGCTACTATGCTACTTTTAAAATAAATCCAACATGTTGTCCAAGTAAATTCTTTCTCTGACATGAATCTGATACTCAGGCTTAGTCATATAATAAAGTAAAAATTCCAGAATCAAAGCACTTCCTAAGCTTCGTCCTTCAATTTTAAAATTTGAAAAGCCCATAGGCATATAAATATTTTTTATATCATCTATACCAATGAAACCGGGATTTGTCATTGCTTTAGAAAATTTATACCCACTCTCTGCATCAGGAGCCGTGCAACGATGCTCTGTAAATTTTTCTCCTAGATTTTTGCGACTTACAGTTTCATAACATTTTTTTCTGTCAGCACAACCAAACCAACAGCATTCATTGCATAAAAATTCGACTTTATCCTTCTGCTTTTCTGATAACCTATTCAATTTATCTAATTCTTTATTTAGCCGAAAATCCGGAACAACATATAGAAAATCATTTCTATTCATCTCATGTTTTAATTGCTCAAAATCAATTAACACCTTAGTTGTTGATGAGACAAAATAGAATTCCGGATATTTATTTTTTAAATACTCTAATAGCAAATCTGAATGAATTATTACACCATTTTGTATTTCATTCTTTTCTCCAAACATAGAGCATAGGTAGTTACATTTTTTATCTGAAAGATGTTCAGTTCTTAACAATGAATTACTAAATGTCAGTCTTGCTGAAATGCCATATTCCTTCATTAATGCTAAAACTTCTTTTGGATTATTTTCTCCAAATCCGACACGGCCTCCGCCCCAAACACAATCTGCCGGAGCTCCATATATAGAACCTATATCGCACCAGTCGTAAAAATATTCTCTATGTTCACGAAACAATGGCAAAAACTCACGGTACAACCCGTAAAATTCAAATAATCCGGGAAGATGATAATATGCTGTTTCTTTTTTTAACATTATCAGCCTATTCCTCCAAGCATTGCTCCGGCCACAAGTGCTATAAACGCTAATGGTACAAGCACATATTTTCCAAGTGGCATAAACCATTTGCCAATCGGCTTATTATTGCCTTTATTTACTGCACTAATTGCAAAATCCTTCCCTGCAACCCAGAAGAACATAATTGCTGCAAGCATTGCACCTAATGGACAAATATAAATTGATACTGCATCCATCCATCCTGAAACAATCCCCTGAATAACAAGCGCAACTGCGCAGCCAACTACCGCTATACTCAAAACAGCTACCGGTCTTTTAAATTTTAATCTTTCTTCTAATGTTGCTATCGGTGCCTCATATAAATTTACAAGAGAACTCATTCCCGCAAATAAAACGCAAATATAGAAAATTATTCCTACAATCTTTCCACCCTGCATTCCATTAAATACATTTACAAGATAGATAAACATAAGTCCCGGTCCGCCTGAAGACAATTCTGCTCCACCAACAGCCATTCCCGGAATTATTACAAATGCTGCAAGTAATGCTGCTACTGTATCAAATACTGCTACGTTTCTTGCAGAACTTACTACATTTTCTGATTCACTTAAATATGAACCATAAATTACTGTTCCATTTCCTGCTATTGATAATGAGAAAAATGCCTGTCCAAATGCATAAATCCACAATCTCGGGTCAAGCAATCCTTTAGGATTTATTGTAAATATGTATTTATATCCATCACTTGCACCCGGAAGCGTAAATACATAAATTCCTAATCCCAAAAACAATACAAAAAGAAGTGGCATCATAAATTTGTTTGCCCTTTCGATACCACCGGCAATTCCAAATGCCATTATTACGGCTGTAACAATTACTGCGATTACAAGCCATAAGTTATTTCCATAGCTTGTAGCTGTACTTCCAAACATGCCGCCAATAGCATCCATATCATGTCCCATATCTGAAAGCTGACCTGTAATTGCTAAATATGTATATTTAAATATCCATCCTACAACTACCGTATATCCTATTGCTAATGCTAATGAACCGATAACCGGAAGTGCACCAATCACTTCTCCGATTCTTTTATTACCTGTCCTAACTTCAGTACATTTGCCAAATGCTTTAATAGGTCCACCTTTAGCAGCTCTTCCAAGCGCCATTTCTTCGATAACCGCTCCCGGGTCCAGACCCAAAGGATAAGTCACTCCGGTTGACTTACCAAAAGCAATCACTTTCTCCAACGGCTCG
>ENA-USUG01007461-USUG01007461.1-human-gut-metagenome-genome-assembly--contig:-NODE-7461-length-10618-cov-4.407646_pt1 | contig 10618 bp, 8 predicted proteins | sample MGYA00250059_ERZ773394 | MGnify/ENA primary metagenome ERZ773394 (study PRJEB29103, sample SAMN06111957) | human gut metagenome | biome: human gut; feature: ankylosing spondylitis patient; material... | reverse complement strand
GTTCTCTGAACGAGCGAGGATGTGAGGTCACGATTTATCCGTCCTTTACAACAGCGGAAGAGATCATTGCTTCCAATCCGGATGGTATTATGCTTTCCAATGGACCTGGAGATCCGAAAGCCTGCGCACAGGTAATTAAAGAGATACGTAAACTCTATGAGACAGATATTCCTATTTTTGCAATCTGTCTGGGACATCAGCTGATGGCTCTTGCAACCGGTGCAGATACATTCAAATTAAAATATGGACACCGTGGTGGAAATCATCCGGTAAAAGATATGGAAACAGGACGTGTGTATATTTCTTCCCAGAACCACGGTTATGCCGTAAATCCGGAGAGCCTGGATCCGAAAGTTGCCGTACCGGCATTTACCAATGTTAACGACGGAACCAACGAGGGACTGAAATATGTGGGCAAGAACATCTTTACGGTACAGTATCATCCGGAAGCATGCCCGGGACCGCAGGATTCCAGCTACCTGTTTGACAGATTTCTGAAGATGATGGAGGAGAAGAAGAATGCCTAAGAATCCGGATATTAAAAAAGTACTGGTAATCGGTTCCGGTCCTATCGTAATCGGACAGGCTGCCGAGTTTGACTATGCAGGAACACAGGCCTGCCGTTCTCTGAAGGAAGAGGGACTGGAAGTTGTACTTCTGAACTCCAACCCGGCTACCATCATGACTGATAAGGACATTGCAGACCGTGTATACATTGAGCCGCTGACGGTTGATGTAGTAGAACAGCTCATTTTAAAGGAAAAACCGGACAGTGTACTGCCGACCCTTGGCGGACAGGCAGGACTGAACCTGGCTATGGAGCTGGATGAGAGAGGATTCTTCGAGAAGACCGGTGTAAAACTCATCGGAACCACTTCCCAGACCATTAAGAAGGCAGAAGACCGTCTGGAGTTCAAGGCAACCATGGAGAAGATCGGTGAGCCGGTAGCTCCGTCTCTGGTTGTTGAGAATTTGGAAGATGGTATTGCATTCTCCAATAAGATCGGTTATCCGGTTGTTCTTCGTCCGGCATATACCCTGGGCGGAAGCGGCGGCGGTATCGCTCACAATCAGGAAGAACTGGAGGAGATTCTTGCAAATGGTCTTCGTCTCTCCCGTGTAGGACAGGTTTTGGTAGAGCGCTGCATCGCAGGATGGAAAGAGATCGAGTACGAGGTAATGCGTGACGGCGCAGGCAATGTAATTACCGTCTGCAACATGGAAAATATTGACCCGGTCGGCGTCCATACCGGTGACAGTATTGTAGTAGCTCCGTCCCAGACCCTTGGAGATAAAGAGTATCAGATGCTCCGTACTTCTGCGCTGAACATTATCAGTGAGCTGAAGATTACGGGAGGATGTAACGTACAGTTTGCACTTCATCCGGAAAGCTTCGAGTACTGTGTTATCGAGGTAAACCCGCGTGTAAGCCGTTCTTCTGCACTGGCTTCCAAAGCAACCGGATATCCGATTGCAAAGGTAGCTGCAAAGATCGCCATTGGTTATACGCTGGACGAGATTAAAAATGCCATTACCGGACAGACCATGGCAAGCTTCGAGCCGATGCTGGACTACTGCGTTGTCAAGATGCCGCGTCTTCCGTTTGATAAATTCATCAGTGCAAAGAGAACCCTGACCACACAGATGAAGGCAACCGGTGAGGTTATGAGTATCTGTGATAATTTCGAGGGCGGACTTATGAAAGCCATTCGTTCTCTGGAGCAGCATGTAGACAGCCTTATGTCCTATGATTTCAGCCATCTGGATAAAGCAGGACTTCTGGAGCAGCTGGAAGTGGTAGATGACCGCAGAATCTGGGTTATCGCAGAAGCACTTCGTCAGGGAGTTTCCTATGACGAGATTCATGACATTACGAAGATTGATAAATGGTTTATTGACAAGATTGCTATTCTGGTAGAGATGGAGCAGGCTCTGAAGACGCAGGAACTGACGGTAGATCTCTTAAGAGAAGCAAAGAGAATCGAGTTCCCGGATAACGTGATCGCAAATCTGACCGGAAAATCCGAGGAAGAGATCAAGAAGATGCGTTACGACAATGGTATCGTAGCAGCATTCAAGATGGTAGATACCTGTGCAGCAGAGTTCGAAGCATCTACGCCATATTACTATTCTGTATATGGAAGTGAAAATGAAGCCATTGAGACCAACGATCGTAAGAAGGTGCTGGTACTTGGCTCTGGCCCGATCCGTATCGGTCAGGGTATCGAGTTCGACTTCTGCTCCGTACATTGTACCTGGGCATTTTCCAAAGAAGGTTATGAGACCATTATCATTAATAACAATCCGGAGACCGTAAGTACGGACTTCGATATTGCAGATAAACTGTATTTTGAACCGCTGACTCCGGAAGATGTGGAGAGCGTGGTTCGCCTGGAAAAACCGGACGGAGCTGTGGTACAGTTCGGTGGACAGACTGCCATCAAACTGACAGAGGCTCTTATGAAGATGGGTGTGCCGATCCTTGGAACTTCCGCAGAAAATGTAGATGCAGCTGAGGACAGAGAGCTCTTCGACGAGATTCTGGAACAGTGCCAGATCCCGAGACCGAAGGGAGGCACCGTATACACGGCAGAGGAGGCAAAAGAAGTAGCAAACAGACTGGGATATCCGGTACTGGTTCGTCCTTCTTACGTACTTGGCGGACAGGGTATGCAGATTGCCATCAATGATGAGGATGTAGAAGAATTCATCGGTATCATCAACCGGATTGCACAGGATCATCCGATTCTGGTTGATAAATACCTGCAGGGTAAAGAGATCGAGGTCGATGCGGTATGCGACGGTGAGGATATCCTGATTCCGGGTATCATGGAGCATATTGAGCGTGCGGGTATCCATTCCGGAGATAGTATTTCCGTATATCCGGCAAAGAGTATCAGCCAGAAAGTAAAAGATACCATCGAAGAGTACACCAAACGTCTGGCCCGTTCCCTGCATGTTATCGGACTGATCAACATTCAGTTCATCGCTGTAGGCGAGGATGTATATGTCATCGAGGTAAATCCCCGTTCCAGCCGTACGGTACCGTACATCAGCAAGGTAACTGGTATTCCGATTGTGCCGCTGGCAACCAAAGTGATCCTTGGACATAAGATCAAGGATCTGGGGTACACACCAGGACTTCAGAAAGAAGCAGATTACTTCGCAGTGAAGATGCCGGTATTCTCCTTCGAGAAGATCCGTGACGCTGATATCAGCCTTGGACCGGAGATGAAATCCACCGGTGAGTGTCTGGGTATCGCAAAGACCTTTAATGAAGCACTTTACAAGGCATTCCTGGGTGCTGGAATCTGCCTGCCGAAATACAAGAACATGATCATGACTGTCCGTGATGAGGACAAGGCAGAGGCTGTGGAGATTGCCAAGAGATTCGAAGCTCTGGGTTACAATATCTACGCAACCAAGGGAACTGCCCGTGCACTTATGGATGCAGATGTACAGGTTCGTCTGACCAGAAAGGTAGAGCAGGAGTCTCCGAATATCCTGGATCTGATTCTTGGTCATGAGATTGATCTGGTTATCGACACACCGTCCCAGGGCGTTGAGCACAGCCATGACGGATTTGTTATCAGAAGACATGCCATCGAGACCGGCGTCAATGTTCTGACAGCGATTGACACAGCAAAAGCACTGGTTACCTCTCTGGAAGATACGGACCACAAGAATCTGACATTGATTGATATTGCGAAAATCTAATAACAGGAAATGAATATAAAAAAACTGGCAGCAGAGGTAACTCTGTTGCCAGTTGTTTTTGATGGAGGAAATATGACAAAGGATATGACAACGGGTTCGCCTGTCCGGCTGATTATCGGATTTGCGATCCCTATGTTTCTTGGAATGCTGTTCCAGCAGTTTTACAGCATGGTGGACACACTGGTGGTTGGACGATTTCTTGGTGTAAATCCACTGGCAGGGGTAGGTTCCACCACATCCCTCAACTTTATGGTTATCGGATTTTGCACAGGTGTCTGTAATGGATTTGCCATTCCGGTGGCACAGATGTTCGGCGCACAGGAGGAACACCGTCTCCGGAAATATGTGACCAACAGCGCGTGGCTTTGTATGGTATTTTCCGTTGTGATGACTTTAGCAGTAGTGGCATCCTGCAGAGCTATTCTGACATTGATGAACACGCCAAAAGAAATTTTTGAATATGCTTATATCTATATTTTAATTGTCTTCTGGGGAATTCCATGTACTTTTCTTTATAATATCCTGGCAGGTATTATCCGGTCACTGGGAGACAGTAAGACGCCGGTTGTCTTTCTGGCACTGTCATCCGCGATCAATATTGTGCTGGACCTGGTATTTGTGTTGTTGTTTCACATGGGAGTGGAAGGCCCGGCTATTGCGACAGTACTGGCACAGGGCATTTCAGGTGTGATCTGTCTTTGGTATATGTGGAAAAAATTCCCGATTCTGCATGCCACAAGGGATGAGTGGAAACCGGAGCCTTCCTATATGGCAAAGCTTTGCTATATTGGAATTCCCATGGGATTACAGTACTCGGTCACCGCTATCGGTACACTGGTATTGCAGGCGGCTATCAACGGATTAGGTGCAGCGGTAGTTGCCGGTGTCACGGCAGCCCAGAAGATTAATGCCTTTATCTCCTGCCCGGTGGAATCACTGGGACAGACTATGGCACCTTATACAGGACAGAATATGGGAGCTGGAAAGCTTGACCGGATTGGAAAGGGACTAAAAAGCGCTTCACTGATTGGTTTTTTGATGTCTGCAATTTGTTTTGTGATTGCTGCACTTTTTGGAAAACAGCTGACCCTCCTTTTTGTAGATGCAGGTGAGACGGCCATTATTGCTTACTCCTATGAGTTCCTTTTATTCTGCACTGGTGGTTATTGTCTGCTGACATTGGTGAACACGGTGCGGTTTACGATTCAGGGAATGGGATTTTCTGTTTTTGCTATCTGTTCCGGTGTAATGGAGATGATTGCAAGAATTCTGGCTTCCACGGTGGTAGCAGGGAAAGTGGGATTTATTGGAATTTGTCTTGCCCATCCGTTGGCATGGGTATTTGCGGATCTCTTTCTGATTCCGGCGTTTTTCTGGTGTAGAAAACGAATTGCATAAAATGCCGGAACAGGGGAAAACTGTTTTTGAAACAGTGCTTGACATATTGCCTAAATTGTGATAGATTAGTCAAAGATAATTAAGCAGGTTTCACGACGTAGTGGAAGCTGAGATAAAAATGTGTAGAAGCATTCTGAACAAGCCATTGTTTAGGGTGCTTTTTTGCGTATATGGCAGCGGAAGCCTGGTGGGTAAGGGATTGCGCGGTCATGATTGCCAGAAAGGAGGAGAAGAATGGCAAAAGATATGTTTCATGTCGGCACTCAGGTGCTGATTGGAAAAGAGCGTTTTTCCGGCATCTTTGACGGAATGACAAAAGTATTGATTGTAACGGATAAGTTCATGCATGAGAGTGGCACTGTTTCTTATGTGACGGATGTATTGGATCATCTGAAGGTGGAGTGGAAAATTTTCTCGGAGGTACGTCCGGATCCGGATATCATGACGGTCAGCAAAGGTGTTGCCATGATTCTGGAGTTTCAGCCCCAGGCGGTTGTAGCTCTGGGCGGTGGATCTTCCATCGACGCTGCAAAGGCCATCGTTTATTTTGCTGCTAAAGAGAGCAATGCACCGAGATGTAAGTTTGTGGCTATTCCAACGACCAGTGGTACTGGTTCTGAGATGACCAATTTCGCAGTCATCAGTAATCCGGAAAAGGCGGCTAAATATCCACTGGTAAATGATGAACTGTATCCGGATATCGCAGTATTGGATGCAGAACTTGTAAAAACGGTACCGCCAGCGATCACAGCTGCAACTGGAATGGATGTATTTACTCATGCAGTAGAGGCATTTGTCTGCACGGAGGCAAATCATTTCACTGATGCATGTGCAGAGAAAGCCATGAAGCTGGTAAGAAGTTATTTGCTTCGCTGCTACAAGAATCCGGAAGATATGGAAGCACGTCAGGGTATGCATGATGCATCCTGCCTGGCAGGTATTGCATTTACCAATGCAGGACTTGGTTTGGTTCATGGTATGGCACATACGTTTGGTGCACATTTTCACGTGCCCCATGGAAAAGCAAATGCCATTCTGCTTCCTTATGTTATGGGATTCAATGCAGGATGCTATGACAGCCAGTTGACGGATGTGGCAAAAAAATATGCCCGTATTTCCAGACTGCTCCGTATTGAAGGACCGGGAATCCGCCAGAGTGCTTTCTCTCTGATCCGTACCATGCGTCAGTACAACACTCGTCTTGGTATTCCGGCTACCATCAAAGAGCTGGGTATCAGTAAAGAAGAGTTTGAGTCAGTACTGGATGAGATGTGTAAGGCTGCAAAAGCAGACAACTGTACCTCAACCAATCCGAGAGAATGTACGCCGGAGGATATCAGAAAGATTTTCCTGCAGGCATATGATGGAAAAATCGGAACAGGAAGGTAATTATAAATGGCAGAAGAAACCAAACAGAGAATTATTCAGGAATTTGTTCCTGGTAAACAGGTCACTCTGGCACATGTTATCGCCAATCCGGTTCCTAGCCTCTATGAGAAAATGGGACTGATTGATGCCAGAGGAGCTATTGGAATTTTTACCATTACGCCGAGTGAGGGTGCTATCATCGCAGCAGATGTGGCAACTAAAGCGGCAGATGTAAGCATCGGATTCGTAGACCGTTTTAACGGAACACTGATTATCTGTGGAGATGTGGCAGCAGTGGAATCCGCACTTCGTGAAGTGATGCATACGCTCTGTGAAATGATGGGCTTCACACCGACGGTGGTGACGAAGACGTGACGCAGCAGAAACGCATGATTCTGATTGGAAAGACAGCGGCAGGAAAGACAACTCTCTGCCAGTATTTGACCCATCAGGATCTGGTATATCATAAGACTCAGACGATCGCAGTCATGGGTGGACAGTTTATTGATACGCCGGGCGAGTATCTGGAACGCGTACGGATGAGAGGAGCGCTCTCCGTGACGGCGGCAGATGCAGATATTATCCTGTTTGTACAGGATCCGACAGCAAAAGAGAAAATGTTCCCGCCAGCATATGCAGGAAGTTTTGCAAAGCCGGTGGTAGGTATTGTGACAAAAAGTGATATTGCAACGGAAGAGCAGTTAAAAGATGCGACGGAGCATCTGAAAGCAGCCGGAGCAGATCATATTTTTGTGACCAGCAGTGTGGCAGGAACTGGATTTAAAGAATTATTTGATTATCTTGATACGCTGTAAAAGTGATTAAAAAATAGAATACACGATAGGTGATGGAAGATGAAGAAGTCTGAAATTCGTATCGTCATAGTAGATGACGAACCGATTATCAGAATGGACTTAAGAGAAATTCTGGAATCGAAGGGCTATCAGGTCGTCGGCGAAGCAGCTGATGGATTTGATGCTGTAGAACTCTGCAGAACGCATGTACCCGATCTGGTACTGCTGGATATTAAAATGCCGTTGATGGACGGTCTGTCTGCTGCTCAGATTATTCATGAGCAGGGACTTGCCGGTTCTATTGTATTTCTGACGGCATATAGTGACAGTTCCTATATTGAAGGGGCTAAGACAAGTGGAGTCAGTGGCTATCTGGTAAAACCGGTGGATGAAAAGGCACTGGTGCCCTGTATCGAACTTGCCATGGCAAGAAGCAGTGAGATTAAAACACTGAAGACAGATGTTGAGAAGGCGAATGAACGGCTGGAAACACGGAAAGTAGTGGAAAAAGCCAAAGGATATCTTATGGAGACTAATCATGTGACGGAAGAAGAAGCATATGAATATATCCGGAAGATGAGCAAAATCAAAAATGTGTCCATGAAACGGATTGCTGAGATCATTCTGATGAAATGCGGGAGATAACAGGATATGATGACGATTCGGGAACTTTGCGAGAAACATACCAGCCTTACATCAGCAGATATTGAAAAAATAGAAAATATGGCAAGAACAATTCCGTATCTTGCGAATCTGGAGGATGCAGACATTTTTATTGACTGTCTCCTGCCATCCGGAGATGCTATTGTAGTAGCGGAGGCCAATCCAAAAGACAGTCCTTCTTCCTATGAAAAAAGTGTGGTGGGCATGATTGCCTATCAGCAGAATGAACCGGCTGTTGCAAGAACCTTTAAGGTTGGTGTGGCAACGAAACATATGAAGGCGCTGACCCAGGAAAATACGAGAGTGATTCAGTCCGTAGAACCGATCAGTAATGGAACAGAGATTATCGGTGTACTGATCCGGGAAAAGAGGATTGAGGAACAGTACAGCGGTCAAAGTGCGCTGCATTTGTCTCATGAAAACTATGAATCTATGGCACAGGCAATAACCAGTAAAAAAGGATCCTGGCTGGCAGAATGCATTGATGAAGCCTTACTTATTATAGACCGTAAAGGTCTGGTCTGCTCTGCCAATGATGTGGCATGCAGATTGTATCGGCGTCTCGGATATGTGGGAGAACTGATTGGCCAAAGATATGAAAACGTTCAGCTGGTAGTTCCACAGTATGGAATATCTGACGAAGCAGTGACAGAAGCATCCGTTGGTAAAAATTATTTTCTTATCCGTCATGTAAAACTGGAAACAGCAGATCTTTCCTGTGCAGTAATTATCAGGGATGAAACAGCGGAAAAGCAGCGTGAGCAGGAACTGGTTCTGAAATCAGTGGCAATCCAGGAGATGCATCATCGCGTGAAAAATAATCTTCAGACGATTGCATCGTTGTTAAGACTGCAAATCAGAAGAAGCGAAAATCCGGAAACGATACAGGTATTGCGGGAGACTATGAGCAGAATTCTGTCTATTTCGGCCACCCATGAACTGCTTGCAAGAAACGGCGTGGATCAGGTGAAAATTGGCGAGGTGCTCAGGCAAATCCGCAGTAATGTGCTGCAGAGCTTTGAACATTCCGAAGTGGATATTGAGATTTCAATGGAATCAGGAGACTTTGAAACAGATTCAGAGATTGCGGCATCAGTAGCTATGGTGGTTAATGAACTTCTTCAGAACAGTATGAAATATGCATTTGAAGGAAAAGAAAAAGGTTTGATAGAGATCCTCGTAAAAAAAGGAGAGCTCTATTCGAATATCACGGTACGCGATGATGGCATCGGATTTGATGCGGATATCAGCAGACCGAATCATCTGGGATGGGGAATCGTGCGTTCACTGGTAAAGGATAAGCTTCATGGAACCATTCGTGTAGAGGCCGGAGAGCAGGGAAGTGCAGTGACCTTTGATTTCTTAAACCAGAATGTGGATACACTGGAACTATAAAAATGCCGGAGGTTCTAAAAAAGAATGAAAGAAACAATTACAAGTGTAGGCATTGATATTGGTACCTCCACGACACAGTTGATTTTCAGCCGGCTGACCATTGAAAATCTGGCCAGCAGCTATACGGTTCCGAGAATCAGTATTGTGGACAAAGAAGTGATCTACCGCAGTCATATTTATTTTACACCGCTGAAATCTCAGCAGGAGATTGATGTGGAAGCAGTGCGGAAGATTGTAAAAGAAGAATATGAGAAAGCCGGTATGACGCCGGATATGCTCCAGACTGGAGCGGTCATCATTACCGGTGAGACTGCCAGAAAGCAGAATGCCAATCTGGTGCTGGAAATGTTAAGTGACATGGCGGGAGATTTCGTTGTGGCAACGGCGGGACCGGATCTGGAATCCGTGCTTTCCGGTAAAGGGGCCGGTGCAGACCGGATTTCAGAAGAAGAACGTATTTGTGTGGCAAATGTAGATATCGGAGGCGGTACCAGCAACATTGCATCCTTTTATAAAGGACAGGTTATGGGTACGTCCTGCCTGGATATTGGAGGACGGCTGATCAAAGTAGAAAATGGAAAGATCAGCTATATTTTCCATAAAACCGCGGAACTGGCATCTCATATGGGAATCTCCATCAAGGTGGGAGATCCTGCAGATCCGGAAAAACTTCGAAAAATCTGTGACCGGATGGCAGATGAACTGGCGCAGGCACTGTATCTGAAGGATGCGGATGCCGAGCATGCCGGACTTTATACCAATGACGGTAAACGGCTGCCGGATAATCATAAGATTGATGCCGTGACATTTTCCGGAGGAGTTGCAGATTGTATCTATCATCCGGAAGGAAAAGAGACATTTCAGTACGGAGACATCGGAGTGCTCCTTGGAAGGGCCATTCTCGATCATCCTGCATTTAAGAATATACGCTGGTTTACCGCAGCAGAGACGATCAGAGCGACCGTAGTAGGTGCGGGAACCCATACCACCAGTGTTAGCGGCAGCACCATTTCCTATGCAAAGGATAAGCTGCCGGTTAAAAATATCCCGGTCTTAAGAATTGGATCGGATGATGAAGCTGATTTGGAAGCATTTGCTTCTTCAATCATACAACAACTCCCTCTGTACCATTCGGAGGGAAAACTGGAACAGATAGCCATCTCTTTTGAAGGCCGGCATTACGTAAGTTTCCTGGAAATCCAGGCCAACAATTACAAAGCATAAATTTATGGACTGGGAAAATCATCTTATAAAGCACCTGCAATGGTCGAACTCCATTATCA
>ENA-USUG01007460-USUG01007460.1-human-gut-metagenome-genome-assembly--contig:-NODE-7460-length-10619-cov-5.007589_pt1 | contig 10619 bp, 8 predicted proteins | sample MGYA00250059_ERZ773394 | MGnify/ENA primary metagenome ERZ773394 (study PRJEB29103, sample SAMN06111957) | human gut metagenome | biome: human gut; feature: ankylosing spondylitis patient; material... | reverse complement strand
GCCGTTTCCATGAGGCAAAAACAGAGGGGAGGGAATTTGTTACCTGCTGGGGGGATGGGAGTCCATTGCGGGAATTCCTGTATGTGGATGACTTAGCAGACCTTTGTGTATTCCTTATGAATAATTATAGCGGAAATGAGACGGTTAACGCGGGCACTGGTAAAGAGCTGACCATTAAGGAACTGACGGAACTGGTGGCAAAAGTGGTTGGTTATACAGGAGAGATAAAATGGGATCCGTCCAAGCCGGATGGAACACCGAGAAAGCTTCTGGATGTATCCAAGCTGGAAGGTCTGGGCTTCCATTATAAGACTGAACTGGAAGAGGGAATCCGTCTGACTTACGAAGATTTCCTTCACAATCCCATGAGAGCAGAGAGATAGGAGCCGGTATGAAACATTATGGAGTGATTATGGCCGGTGGTGGAGGAACCCGTTTCTGGCCGTTGAGCCGTCAGGCAATGCCGAAGCAGATGCTGAATCTAAGCGGCAAAGATCGGATGATCAATGAGACAATCGATCGTCTGGATGGTGTCATCGAGAAAAGTGATATGTTTATCGTGACAAATGAGAAACAGGCAGGAAAGATGTTAGAGTGTGTGGATGGCAGAATTGCAAAAGACCACATTCTGGCAGAGCCGTCTGCAAGAAATACGGCAGCATGCATCGGATATGCAGCTATGGAGATCGTCAAAAAATATGGTGATGGCATCATGTGTATCTTTCCGTCAGATCATTTTGTGAAGAAAGAGGCTGCTTTTAAGGAAATCCTTGGTGAAGCGATCAAGGCAGCAGAGGAGCAGGATAAGCTGATCACCATCGGCATTGCTCCGACCTTCCCATCCACAGGCTATGGCTATATTAAATTTGATAAAAAAGAAGATGCCATTGCCCGCAAGGTAGAGGAATTCAAGGAAAAACCGGATCTTGAGACGGCGAAAGCCTATGTAGAGAGCGGCAACTATGCCTGGAACAGTGGAATGTTTGTGTGGAAAGCGTCTACCATCCTGAAGAAGTTTGAGCGTCTCCTGCCGGATATTTATGAGTGTCTGGTGAAGATCGGGGATGCTATGAATACTCCGGAAGAAGAGAATGTGATACAGGAGATCTATCCGGTGATCCCGAAAATTTCCATTGATTACGGTATTATGGAACGTTCTTCTGACGTTCTGGTGTTATCCGGTGATTTCGGCTGGAACGATGTGGGAAGCTGGGATATGATGAAGGTCATCTACGATGCGGACCAGAATGGAAATATCATTGTAGGAGATCAGGTGAACATTGATACAACAAACACAATTTCTTTTTCTACTGGAAAAATGATCGCGACCATTGGCGTGGATAATCTTGTTGTTGTGGAAACGGAAGATGCTGTCTTAGTATGCAGCAAAGACCGGGTGCAGGATGTGAAGAAAGTAGTAGATACCTTGCAGGAACAGGGCAGAACGGAATTGCTGTAAAGGATATGCAAAAGCGCAAGAGGAGAATAAGCATGGATTATAAAGCAAAATATGAGCAGTGGTGTCAGGATCCTATTTTTGATAAGGAGACGAAGGCCGAACTTTCTGCCATTGCAGGAGATGAAAAAGAGATCGAGGATCGTTTTTACAAAGATCTTTCCTTTGGAACAGGTGGACTTCGCGGCGTGATCGGAGCTGGAACCAACCGGATGAATGTGTATACGGTGACCAAGGCAACGCAGGGTCTGGCTAATTATATTAAAAAACAGGGCGGCGAGGATAAAGGTGTGGCAATCGCATTTGATTCCCGTCACATGTCTGTGGAATTTTCTGAGAAGGCAGCGCTGTGTCTCAATGCCAACGGAATCAAGACCTATCGTTTTGAGACGCTCAGACCGACTCCGGAGCTTTCCTTTGCCTTGAGAGAACTTCATTGTATCGCAGGTATTGTTGTGACTGCCAGTCACAATCCGCCAGAGTATAATGGATACAAGGTATATTGGGAGGATGGCGCACAGATCACAGCACCGAAGGATAAAGAGATCATCGCAGAAGTGAATGCAGTGACTGATTTTGCTTCCATCAAGATGATGGATCGTGCAGAGGCAGAAGAGAAGGGATTGTTCCATGTGATCGGAAAAGAGATTGATGATCGTTACATGGAAGAGCTGAAAAAGCTGGTTTTAAGTCCGGATGTGATCAAAGAGATGGCTGACAGCCTGAAGATTGTCTATACACCGCTCCATGGAACCGGTAATCTTCCAGTCCGGCGCGTGCTCAAAGAGCTTGGGTTCACGCAGGTACAGGTGGTTTCTGAGCAGGAACTGCCGGATGGAGATTTTCCAACTGTGTCTTATCCGAACCCGGAAGATCCGAAAGCATTTGCGCTGGCTCTGGAACTGGCAAAGAAGACAGATGCGGATCTGGTTCTGGCAACAGACCCGGATGCAGATCGCCTTGGTATTTATGCAAAAGATTCCAAAACCGGAAATTATATGCCATTTACCGGAAATATGTCTGGTCTTCTGATCGCTGAGTATGAGCTGAGCACCAGAAAAGAGACGGGGCGTCTGCCAAAAGATGGTGCACTGGTGACTACCATCGTATCTTCCAATATGGCAGAAGCAATCGGAAAAGAGTATGGCATTGATGTGATTGAAGTCCTGACCGGATTCAAATACATTGGGGAGCAGATCAAGTTCTTTGAGCAGGATCATTCTCATACCTTCCTCTTTGGATACGAGGAGAGCTACGGTTGTCTGGTAGGAACCCATGCAAGAGATAAGGATGCGGTTGTGGCTGTAATGGCTTTATGTGAGGCTGCGGCTTACTACAAGAAGCAGGGCCTGACATTGTGGGATCAGATGCTGAAGATCTATGAAAAATATGGATATTACAAGGAAACTCTGGTATCTGTTACCATGAAAGGTGTGGATGGAGCTGAGAAGATTCAGAGCATTCTGAAGCAGATGCGCGAAAATCCGCTGAAACAGATCGGTGACTACAAGGTACTGGCTGTGAGAGATTATGATGCGGACACCAGACTGGATATGGAGACGGGCAAGGTAACTGCCACAGGTCTGCCGAAATCCAATGTACTTTATTATGAACTGGAGCATGATGCATGGTGTTGTGTGCGTCCTTCCGGTACAGAGCCGAAAGTGAAATTCTACATGGGTGTGAAGGAAGAAGGACTTACACAGGCTGAGCATGCTCTGGAAGGCCTTAAAGAAGCCATGACAAAGATTGTACAGTAACACCCATTTCGGAGAAGATATATGAAATGTATTGTGCTGGCGGGAGGAAGCGGGGACCGTTTATGGCCCCTCTCCCGCAAAAATTATCCCAAACAGTTTATTCATATCAAGGAAAACCGCTCCTTGTTTCAGGAGACTATTGCCAGAAATATCCCATTTTGTGAGGAATTTTATATTATTACATCCAATCGGTATGCCAATATCGTAGAAGGACAGCTGCAGGTCTTTCAGGGACTTCGTTATCGATGCTTTTACGAGGAAGAGGGTAAGAAAACTGCCCCTGCGGTAGCTATTGCCTGTCTGTGTGACAACCGTTCAGAGGATTATCTGGTGGTATCCACAGACCATATGATCGAAGGTGGAGATTATAAGGGCGCCATCGCAAAGGGTCGGGAATATATTCCACAGGGAAAGATCGTGTGTCTTGGCATTCCTGCCTGGCGGTTTGAGCCTGGATATGGATACTTCAGACAGGTGGAAGAACGGACAGAGTTTCGGCACAGCGATATGACAGAAGAGATCCCGGCAGGAGAAAAATGGTACTATGATACCGGAATCTTATTGTTTAATGGTGGGGATTTTCTTCATGAACTGTCCAGAAAATCACCGGCTCTCTATGCTCAGATCAGAGAATGTGTGGATCAGCTTGATACCTACGGGAGAAATGTTCTGGTGCCGGGCAGACTTGTGGAAGAACTGGAGCCGGTAAGCATTGGACGGGCAGTGACCAGTGTGTCAGATAAAGTGTTGCTTTTACAGGCAGATTTCAACTGGAAAAGAATCATGACGCTGGAGTCATTGGATCAGTATTATCATGGAGAGGATTCCGGCCGGGTGATCCGTAATGCCTGTGGAAATGTGTCAGTGATGAATGAAGCAGCGCATCAGCTGGTGGTTGCCAATGGGTTGGAAGATGTGATTATTGTCAACACAGCAGATGCGGTCTATGTGTCTCGAAAGAGCGAAGCGGATCAGATCAAGAGCATTATCCGGGAGAATTACGAGAAGCAGCAGTCTTATTTTGATGAGGGAACAGTCTATTATACCCCTTGGGGCATCAAAGAGACCATACATTACGGGGATTCCTGTAAGGTAAAGAAGATCACGATTTTTCCGGGAAAAGAGCTGTCCAGACATGTGCATAAGCTTCGGACAGAGCATTGGTCTGTGATCAGTGGAGTCGCAACCATTCAGCTGGATGAACAGATGGGTGAGTATGGATCAGGTGAAAGTATCTCTGTGCCCATGGGAACACCTCATCAGATCGCCAACCGGGGAACGGAAGATCTCGTAGTCATTGAAGTAAGTGTAGGTGAGCTGGAATATGGTCATGGAAATGATCTGACCCGCCTGGCAGGTCAGTCTATTGTGAAGACGGACTGTGATGAGATCGTTCGCATGGAGCCTGCTTTTAAGGACAATCTCTGGGGAGGTACCCGTCTGCGGGATGTCTACGGCAAGAAATGCGACTATGATATTGTAGCGGAGAGCTGGGAATTGTCCACACATAAAGCCGGTCAGAGTATCGTTGCTACGGGAAAAAATAAAGGTCTTATGCTGGGTGAGTATATCAACCGTTTTGGCAGAGGTATATTAGGCTGGAAATGTGATCCTTATGAGCGATTTCCGCTTCTGATCAAGTTTATTGATTCCAGAGAAAGTCTTTCTATTCAGGTGCATCCTGGGGATGATTATGCACTGCAGAAGGAAGACGAATATGGAAAAAATGAACTGTGGTATGTGGTAGATTGTGAACCGGAGTCTTATCTGTATTGTGGATTTTCCAGAGACACAGATGAGGCAGAGGTGCGCCGCCGGATCGAGGATGGTACACTGACGGAGATCCTGAATAAGATTCCTGTAAAAAAGGGAGACAGTTATTTTATTGAAAATGGAACGGTTCATGCCATTGGACCAGGTGTACTGATCTGTGAGATCCAGCAGAGTTCTAATGTGACATACCGTCTGTATGATTACCAGAGACGCGACAAATACGGAGAACTGCGGGAACTGCATATTGACAAGGCCATGGAGGTGACGAATTTCCATGAGAAAGATATGGAAGCCGCCAAGACCATGGAATGCAAATACTTTTCGATTGAGAAAAGCGTGTTTGATGGAGAGGTTTCCTTTAATCTGGATGACTCCAGCTTCCGTGCCTTTGTGGTACTGGATGGAAGCGGTCAGGTATCCTGTGGAGAGGAGTCATTAGCCTACCGTCCGGCGGACTGCTTTTTTGTTCCTGCAGGCAAGAAAACCGTTGTTTTTCATGGCTGCGGAACGGTATTGAAGGTTCAGGTCTAACAGGTTCTTAAGATTTATTTAAGATGACTGCAGATGATTGACACTGCTGGAACAGATTGTATATAATTCAGAAAGGAGGAGCTTTTGTGAGCTTCTCCTTTATATACATTAGATGAACAGGATATAAGTGCAGTGGTATTTTCAAGTATTGATTTTTTATTTAAATTTTTACCGACTTTTTTTGTGATCTATATGTTCTGTCCAAAGGCATGGAAGAATCTGTGCCTGTTTGCGGGCAGTCTTTTGTTCTATTTGTATGGGGTGAAGGATACGCCATGGTATCTCGCCCTGTTTTTAGTTTCCATAATTGTGAATTACAGGATGAGTTTCTGGATCGACGGCAGTTTGGAGCCGGTACAGAAAAAGCGAAGACTGGCGGCGGGAGTGATTTTTAATCTGTCTATTCTGGCCGTATTTAAATATACGCATAGATTACCGCTAGGAATCAGTTTTTATACCTTTCAGGCGGTTGGATGGCTGATCGATGTATATCGGGAAGGCCGGATGCAGGATGCGAATTTCGTGAAATTCGGAACCTTTATGACTCTGTTTCCTCATGTGATTTCAGGTCCGATTCTGCGTTGGAAGGATACCAGCAGGGATTTATCCCGGAAAAACAGAGGGCTGGATGCATTGGAAAATGGTCTGCGGGAGTTGACCATCGGACTTGGCATGAAAGTTCTGCTGGCTAATCAGATGGCAGATTTATGGGAAAAGATCCGGGCAGTGGGCTATGAAAGTATCTCTACACCATTGGCATGGCTTGGTATTGTGGCATTCAGCTTCGAGATTTACTTTGATTTTTACGGTTATTCATTGATGGCAATTGGTCTTGGCGAAATGTTCGGATTCCATCTGCCGAAGAATTTTCAATATCCGTATATGGCGACTTCCATGACAGATTTCTGGCGTCGCTGGCATATGACGCTGGGAAGCTGGTTCAGAGATTATGTGTATATCCCACTGGGAGGCAGTCGTTGCAGCAAAGGGAAAATGATCCGGAATCTGCTGGTAGTGTGGCTGCTTACCGGATTGTGGCATGGTGCAGGCTGGAACTTTCTTTTGTGGGGATTCCTGTTATTTGTTCTGGTCACAGTGGAAAAATTGTGTTTAATAAAAGTATTCCGACGTGTTCCGATTCTGGGACATGTATATATGATTCTGGCCATCCCTCTGTCATGGCTGATATTTGCCATCTCTGATCCAAGACAGATCTGGATCTATGTGCAGCGGCTGTTTCCATTTTTGGCAGCGGCGGGAAGATTTTCCTGGTTTGCCGGTGATTATCTGAAATACGGCAAAATGTATCTGATCACACTGCTGGCAGGAATGATTCTGATCACACCACTTCCGCGAAAGCTTTACGAGCGGTACAAAGGCAGCATGTGGTCGGCACTGGTACTGATCCTGATCTTCTGGTTCAGTGTGTACTGCATCTGGATTGGACAGGATGATCCGTTTATGTACTTCGCCTTCTGATATTATGCATAGTGAAATAGCAATTTCAAAAAAGGACAGACAACATGAAACAACGAAACTGGTATACGATCTTTTTACTTTCTACCTGTATTGTGGCAGGTATGATCTATATAGCGGGACTATATGCGCCGGACAGCATGAAGATCGCACGGGCGGCACTGCAGTATGTATTTAATCCTTCTGAAGGAAGCTTTTCTGAGGGGAGCTTCTGGACGGATGGAGTGGAAGAAGAGATGCAGTCGACAGATGATGCGGCGGCTGATGATCTGGATTCCACAGATGCAGATAGTTCCGGTGGGAATGCTTCAGATAACACCGATACAGTCACATCGGATCAGGAGCTCACAGAGCAGACACAGAGGGAGCTGCCACAGATTCCAGATGATTTTACAGGCGTTCTTTTTATCGGAGATTCCCGGACAGTGGGACTGTCTGAATATGGAAAGCTTGGAAATGCAGATATATTTGCAGACACAGGGATGAGTGTCTACAATGTGACGAAAAAAGCTTTGCCTGCGCCAGATGGTGAAAAACATACACTTGATGAGCGACTGCAGGAAAAGAACTATCAGATAATCCTTCTGATGCTGGGTATCAATGAGCTTGGCTATGACAGAAATGTGTCTTATAAGAGATACGCAGAACTGGTAGAGCACATCCGGGAGCTCCAGCCGGATGCATGGATCGTGTTGGAAGCGAATCTTCATGTGACGCAGGCACAGTCGGAAAAAGATAACATTTTTAATAATGAAAATATCAATCAGGTGAATGAAAATATTCGTCAGCTTGCACAGGAAAATGGTCTGGGGTATCTGGATGTGAATGTGTTGTTTGATGACGAAAATGGATGCCTTAAGGCTGATTATTCTGCAGATGGAGCACATGTCCTTGGCTCTTATTATGATGACTGGTCTGCGTGGATCTTACAGGAATTACAGTCCGGCGATGCCAATAATAGGTAGTCAGACATTTGCAAACAGTTGTAAAATCCTCCGTGATGGGGTATTCTATATAGGAATCTACGATAACGGAGGACTTAAAATTGCAGGATTTTGATACAGAGGAATCTGCAAGGCAGCAATTAAGAGCGCAGAGACGGGCGAAGCTGCGGGAAAAGAGAAGACGGGAACGAAGAAGAAAACAGATCCTGGTATTGAGCTGTATGGGGCTGGGAGTGATAATTCTTCTGACAGCGGGCGGCAGACTGATCGCAGGAAAGAAGAAAGCAGCTGATACAGCACAGAATACGCAGCACGAAACCATAGAGGAACAGAACGCAGTGCTGACAGACGTAACAGCGAATATAGATTCAGATGCCACGGAACAGGGGAAAGATGCGGTGAAAACCGCATCGGAAGGTTCAGACACATCGGAAGAATCAGATATATCTGATGAATCGGACGCAGATATGACAGCAGGCACAGCTTCGGCAGATATTCCATTTGCAGCAGGCTATGAATTTTCAACTACGGATTCCACATCAGGAACCAATGGGGAAGTACAGAGCACCTATGCATTGCTGGTGGATCTGGATGATAATACAATTGTCACTCAGCGAAATGCCAGGGATCGGATCAATCCGGCATCTATGACCAAGATTATGACAGTTCTGGTAGCAGCAGAGCATGTGACAGATCTGGAGGATACATTTACCATTACCCGTGAGATTACAGACTTCAGTTATTCCAATGACTGCAGTGCAGTTGGGTTTGGTGAAAATGAGGTTGTCACAGTAAAAGATCTGCTCTATGGAACGATCCTTCCCTCAGGCGGAGATGCAGCAGCCGGTCTTGCCTGTTATGTGGCCGGTTCTATGGACAGCTTTGTGGATATGATGAACCAGAAGCTGAGGGATCTGGGCCTGTCAGATAGTGCACATTTTACCAACTGTGTAGGTCTGTATAATGAAAATCATTATTGCAGTATCTATGATATGGCAGTGATCCTGAAAGCGGCGATGGAAAATGAATTGTGCAGGGAAGTCATGTCGGCACATACTTATACAACATCTCCTACGGAACAGCACCCGGAGGGAATCCAGATATCCAACTGGTTCCTGCGGCGGATCGAAGATAAAGAGACGAACGGAGAAGTGGTCTGTGCCAAGACCGGCTATGTAGTGCAGTCTGGAAACTGTGCTGCCAGTTATGAAGTGACAGGCAGCGGAAAACATTATATCTGCGTGACCGCAAATGCACATAGCGGATGGCGGTGCATCTACGATCATGTGGAGATCTATAAAACTTATACGGAATAAAATATTGTCACTTAAAAATTTTATTCCAGATGGCATGTGCTACTTCTTCTTTGCTCATCAGTGGAAGTTCCTGGATATCATTTTTGGTGATCAAAGTCACCACGTTGGTATCGGTTCCAAATCCGGCACCGGCGGTCTTCAGGTTATTGGCAACGATCATATCTACATTTTTCTTAATAAGTTTTGCCTGGGAATTTTCCAGCAGATGTTCCGTTTCCATGGAAAAACCACATAAAAACTGACCAGATTTTTTATGCTCACCAAGATATTTCAGAATGTCCTGAGTGCGGGTCAGAGGGATGGACATGTCTCCATCCTTTTTTTTGACTTTCTCAGTGCTGACCTGAGAAGGTGCATAATCGGCAACAGCTGCAGCCTTTACGATTGCATCCTGCTCTGGAGCAAGGGAAGTGACTGCATTGTACATATCCTGTGCAGAAGTGACAGACACGACGTTTACAAAAGGTGGTGGAGTCAGAGAGACAGGTCCGCTGACCAGAGTCACTTCGGCACCTCGCTGCATAGCAGCTTCTGCCAGTATGTATGTGTATTTAAATACCTATTCTGTGGAGGTTCAAAAGTATGCGCCACCACAGTATACATTAAGTGCTATTTATTATGTGGTACACACGTCGCACTATCAGGCTGAGATTATGGAAAATAAGCTTACTGTTAATTATGATGCAAACTATTCATTGGCGACTTTGATTAAATCATCTAATATGATGAATCCTAGTCCATCTATGTTGGCTTTGATTGAGGCTAGTGAAAGTAAGTCTGGGTTATTTATGTCTAGTACAGACAGTGCGATTTATACATTAGATGGTGCGCTTAAAAGGACTCCGTCTTTAAAAAATACTAGAAATCTTCCAATTCATCGAAAGAATATTCTTATGTATGATTTAGCTGATGCAATGTTTATGGCTGCCTATCAGCAGCATTTTGATGATATTGTGGTGAAATGAGGTGTCTTATTAAACGTATCTTAATTTTAATGGCTATCTTATGCGTATGCTATGTTTCCGTTAATTCTGTGAAAGCAGTTTCTAATGCTGAACTACAAGATACTAGCCGTTTCGAACATATTATATCTAAAGGTGATACTGGTGGTGGAGATGGTAAATATATTGAGTTGAGCACACTTCGAGATATATCTACCGATGCACGTACCAAAAGTATAGAGACTAAGATATACGTTGTATTACCGTCTTCAGATTTGATTCGGGAATACACAATTCGGTATGACTATAACCTAAATTATTCTTTTGCCAATTTAGTAGCAAAAATGCCAGAGTTTAAACAACGATTTCCTGATTTTAGTGTAGATGATATATTGAAGCGTAACAGGGAAGATGCTGGCATG
>ENA-USUG01007449-USUG01007449.1-human-gut-metagenome-genome-assembly--contig:-NODE-7449-length-10632-cov-16.240550_pt1 | contig 10632 bp, 5 predicted proteins | sample MGYA00250059_ERZ773394 | MGnify/ENA primary metagenome ERZ773394 (study PRJEB29103, sample SAMN06111957) | human gut metagenome | biome: human gut; feature: ankylosing spondylitis patient; material... | reverse complement strand
ACTGCCCCCGGGTGGGAGAGTAGGTCGATGCCGAATTTAGGGAGAGCGAGTCAACACGACTCGCTCTTTTTTTATTTCCTCGTTTTCAACTTTCAATTGTTCGACGAACCTGTAACCTGCCGATTGTAACTTGCTGAAGGCAATTTTTTTCATTACCTTTGTATATATGAGAATTCGGACAAATATAATATCGATAGGATTAATCTTGTTAGCTTTATTCATCGCCGCTATTTACTTGATCGGAAAAAAGATTAGTGATGTAGGAAATGATATGAATAATGCTAATGCGCGGGAGGCATGTCGATACCGAGCTGAATCTGTTGCTTATGAATTTAAGAAAACGGAAGAGTTACAACGTTTAGCAAGAGAGTTTTTTGGTATGAGCGAATCTTATCAAGAGGGGGATTTGTTTTCGCTTTTGAAGACGATGCAACAACTGGATCCCAAATTAAGCAGAACGTGGTTTTTTAGGGGGACGAATGATTCGCTGCGTTTATTGGAACGGAATAGTACTGAATTTCGAAAAATGAAACTTTCCGGGGTAGAGTTGAAATATATGTATATGCTGTTGGATTCGCATGGGGATCATCATTTTAGCGGAACTTATCACGAGAATGGGAGAACTTACTGGACTACGATTGAGGCGATTGAACCGACGGTAGCCCGGCGGGCTTTGTTTGGATTTGATATATCATTAACGGATTTGCATTCGTATTTTGCGGAAGCAACAGGAAAAGTTTCAAGTTACGTGTTTATTTTGAATGAGCAGGGAATATTACTTTCGCATCCTGATGAAAATTTATTGGGGACTTCACCTTTCCAAAAAGAGGAGTTGGATTCTATCAAGGAAGTATTGAAAAGTCAGAATGAATTGGAAATCATGGTTCATTCTAGTTTTTTGTCCTCACAGGTATTTCGTGTTTACTACCCTTTGTTTGTCGGGAATGAAAAGTGGGTGATTGCCGTTAACGTACCGCAGTATGGGAACCGGGAGATATTAGATGAATTTCATCGTTACACGGCAATGATTGCCTTGATAACGGTTATTATATTCGCGATTTTATTACTTTTTGCCCAGTATAAATGGCGTAAAGAATACCGTTTGCGTCGCAGGCTGGAACAGGAATCGATGGAATTACATTTGCAGCAGTTGAAAAATCAGATTAACCCTCACTTTTTGTTTAATTCACTGAATTCGTTAAGCGTGTTAATCGGTTCGAATTCGGCATTGGCAAGGGAATTCGTACTGAAGTTGTCAAAAGTGTATCGCTATTTGCTGGAGACAAGAAACGAAAGTTTATCCACGGTGAAGGAAGAGATGGAGTTTACCCGGCAATATTATTTCTTGCAGAAGATCCGTTTTGGAGAGCAGTTGGATTTGTCGATAGATGTGAGACCGGATTGTTGGGAAATGAAGATCCCTTCGGTCAGTTTGCAGATGTTGGTAGAGAACGCTATAAAACATAACCAGGTGACTTTACAAAATCCCTTGCGTATTAAAATTTATGATCGGGATGGATGTTTAATTGTGGAGAATAATTACCAACCTCGTGCTGAATCGAGTGAAGAGTCCATGGGCGTGGGTTTCGAACGTATTCAGGCGATTTATGACTTCTATTCGGATGAAAAATTCGTATGTGGTTGTCAAAATGGATGTTATGTTTGTCAATTACCTCTTTTGAGAAATCATTTATGACAAAAAATCGATGATTCACTCCTTTTTTTCGGGGTTTCACTCCCCTTTTATTTTTATTGATTGAAATCTGTCTTATCATTGTAAGGAATCAGTTAACCAGATAGATTTAATGAATAAAAGAAGTATGGTAAGAATAAAAACATTCATTTCAGGCGCGATAGTCCTTGTTGCCCTATCCTTATTGTCAGAACCGGGATATTCCCTGGAAAGACGAAAGAAAAAACAAGCCAAAGATACAACGGAAGTGTCCAAGCCGGATGCTTACGGGGATTTGGTGAAGAAAGCCAAGATTACGGAAGGCGTGGTAAAGGTTTTAACGATTGGGAATGATTACTATTTCGAGGTGGCTGATTCTTTGATGGGACGTGATCTTCTAATCGTTAATAAAGTGTCGGGAGTACCTTACGAGTTAAATGATGCCGGTTTGAACAGGGGAATGGAGTCTAATGATAAGCTGGTGCGTTTTTATAAAGATAAATCAATGGGTAAGGTATGGGTGACGACTTACAATGGGAAAGTGAGTGTACCCGAGGGAGATGCGATCAGTGAATCGGTGAAAGCCAATTATCGCGAGTCCGTGATCGAGTATTTCCCGATCGAGGCTTACGGGAAGGATTCGACTTCCGTGGTCATCAAGGTAAACAAAATTTTCGACGGAAGTGAGAAAAGTTTTAATGATATATACAATGAGATTGCTTTAGGAGGTTCGGTAAAGAAGGACTTGTCCAAAATAGTAGGCATGAAGGTTTTTCCGCAGAATGTGGTGGTGAAGGCGTTGATGACAACGCAGGTGGTTGATGGCGGTGTAGCGGTGCCTCTCACGGTTGAAACAACAACGAATCTGGTGTTGTTGTCCAAGGTGCCGATGAAGCCGCGTTTTGCCGATCCTCGTGTTGGTTTTTTTGCTACGGAACATATTTATTTTACGGATGAACAGCAACAAGTGGAAAAACGGGAATTTGTTCATCGTTGGAGATTGGAACCGAGACCGGAAGATGTAGAGAAATACAAAAGGGGTGAGGTCGTGGAACCTGTTAAACCGATCGTGTTTTATATAGATCCTTCAACCCCGAAACAATGGAGAGAAGAGATCAAAGCGGGAGTTCGGGATTGGCAGACCGCGTTCGAGGCGGCAGGTTTTAAAAATGCTGTTATCGCGAAGGATGCGCCGGAAGATGATGAAGATTTCGATATCGATGACATTCGTTATTCTGTGATCACCTATGCGGCATCCCAGCAAGCTAACGCTATGGGCCCCTCTGTGGTAGATCCCCGTTCAGGAGAGATTATCGAGGCTGATGTGGTTTGGTGGCATAACGTGATGTCATTGTTACATACTTGGATGCGCGTGCAGACTGCACCGATAGATCCGAGAGCCCGTGCAAATAAACTGAGTGACGAGCACATGGCAAGTGCTATTCGTTTTGTTTCTTCTCACGAGGTGGGACATACTTTCGGGTTGAAACATAACATGGGAGCCTCTCATGCTTTCCCCGTGGATTCTTTGAGATCCCCGAGCTTTACGGCAAAAATGGGAGGAACGGCAAGTTCTATCATGGATTACGCGCGCTTTAATTATGTAGCGCAACCGGAAGACGGGGTAGAGGAAATTACACCTAAAATTGGTACGTACGACAAGTTTGCGATCAACTGGGCTTATCGTTGGTTAGACACGAAAACGCCGCAAGAGGAGTTACCGATATTGAATGAATGGATTCAAGAGCATGAAGGAGATCCGATGTATTGGTATGGCGAGCAGCAAGACCCGAAGGATCCGATCGATCCTCGCTCTCAGGATGAAGACCTTGGAGATGACATCGTGAAAGCCAATCGTTACGGGATTATGAATCTGAAACGGATTGTTCCGAATATTGTTGCTTGGACAGAGGAAGACGGGACGTCTTTCGCGGAGGCGGGAAAGCTGTTGATGGCCGTAATTAATCAGTGGAAGATGTATGCCGGACATGTTACGGCTAACGTGGGAGGTATTTATATTAATAACCCGGTGAAGGGAAGCCCGGAGGATCGGTATATCCCGGTGCCGAAAGAGATTCAGAAGGAGAGCGTGAAGTATTTGATTGAAGAGGTGTTTATCGTTCCGGAATGGTTGTTCGGTGCAGAGGTATGGAAGAAGAGTTACCCGATTCAGATGGGCGTGGAGTATTCTCCTTACACGGTTGCTCGGGAGTTGCAATATGCTACTTTCTATAATCTGTTGAAGGACGAGCGGTTGTTGCGTATGTTTGACACGGAGGCGACTTTAGGTCGGGCAAAGAGTTACACGCCGGAAGAGATGTTCGCGGATATTCATAACGTGATATTTGCCGGAAGCAAGGCGGGACGTAACTTATCTATTTACGAGCGGATGACACAAAAGAATTTTGTCGATGCGATTATCGTTAGCTCGAATAGGGCTGTCGAGAAGACGACCAAGAAAGCTTTGCATCATTCCAATACCTGTTGTTTTGCTTCTAAAGCCCCTGAATTTGCGATTGAACCTAGAGAAGAGGTTCAGTTGAGAACCTTACATTTCTCTGCGATGGGTAGAGTTTCCGAGGCGGTATCGGTGAAGAGAGGCGAATTGTTGAAAATTTTGAAATTAGCAGAAAGTAAACGTAATACGGGTAGTGTAGAAACTCGTAATCATTACGAGGATTTGATAATCCGGGTGAAAGAGGCGTTGAACATGAGATGATTTATAACCTTATAACATACAAATTAAATAAGTTAGCATGAAGAAAAGTTTATTATTGATTGCGTTATTGTGCCCGCTTTGGCTGTTCGCTCAAAGCGAGAGCGACTATCGTACGATCAAGGGAGTCGTGATGGACTCCGTGACGAACGAGACTTTGATTGGAGCTACGGTAATGATTGACCCGGATGCGGCAGAGGCTAAGAATCTCGGCCCGAAGGGAACGATTACTGACTTTGACGGAAAGTTTGAATTGAAAGTGCCGAAGGCCGTGAAATATGTGGTGGTTAGTTTTGTCGGTTATAAAAATATGAAACTGGACGTGACGAAGACCACGGATTTTAAGGTCCTGTTGCAACCGGATCAGGAGCAGTTGACCGAGGTGGTGGTGACGGGGTATCAACAGATAGAGAAACGTAAGTCGACATCGGCAATTCAGACCGTAAAGATGGATGATATAAAACGTATTGGGGTGGCTAGTATTGACCAATTGTTGGAAGGGCAGGTTGCCGGTATGACGGCAATTCCAACGAACGGAGCCCCAGGAGCCCCTAGTAAAATGCGTATTCGTAGTACCGTTTCTCTAACAGGGAGTACTGATCCACTTTGGGTGTTGGATGGAATGATTTTGGAAGGAAATGATATTCCTGCAGATTTTAATGATAAGGATAACATTGATAATCTATATAATACTTCAATCGCAGGAGTGAATCCGGCAGATATTGAAAGTATTACGATCTTAAAAGATGCTTCAGCCACTGCAATTTATGGAGCTCGTGCAGCAAATGGAGTTATTGTTGTGACAACAAAGAAAGGAGCTGCAGGGAAAATGCGGGTAAATGCTTCGGCAGCAATGTTTATAACGACTAAACCTGATTTAGGGAAATTGAATTTGATGAATGCCTCGGAAAAGGTAGATTTTGAGTTAGGAATGGCTGCTAATCCGAATTTAACCTATCAAACGGATCGAGGTGCTGTTGCTCGTATACTTGCCCAATATGATCAATTAGGAGTTTATCGTGATGGTGGTTTTAATGCAATATCTTCAGAAGCTCAACAAGCAATAAATAAATTGAGAACTTCTGGGACAGACTGGGGAAATCAAGTTTATCAGAATGCCGTGAATCAACAATATAATATAAGTGTTTCCGGAGGGTCTGAGTCAACGCGTTATTATGTTTCTGCCGGTTATTATAATGAGAAGGGAACGACGATTGGTACTAGTTTTGAGCGTTTTAATGGAACAATAAAAACTGATTTTAATTTGAGAGATAATTTGCAATTAGGTGTTTCGTTGTTTTTAAGTCACAGTAAACGGGGAAGTTATCTTTCTGATACGGACGCTTTCACAAATGCCTCTAATTATACGCGAACTGTCAATCCTTATTTGGAAGCAAAAGATGAGAATGGAAAATATGTTTATGACGAGGATATTGATGGTTTAAAGAATAATGAGGCTAGATTGAAGTTTAATATATTGGAAGAACGTAAAAACACGGACTATTGGTTGAAGAATTTTGCGATAAAACCGATGCTTTCATTGAATTATAAACCTGTTACTTGGTTGAATTTATCCACGCAAGTGTTTATGCAAATCGAGAAATCCAGTACGGAAAAATTTGCAGATCAAGAAACATACTTTGTTCGCAAATATAGGGAATTTACAGCCTATGGGGACAATCAGTATTTTTTGCCGGATGGTGGTATAATTCAAAATTGGGATGATGATTTGAGTCAGTATCAGTGGAAGTTACAGGGTGAGTTTAATAAGACTTTCGAGGAGATGCATTCTGTTAATTTCATGGCAGGTTTTGAAATGCGCGGAAATAAAACGACAAGCATTCATACGAAAGGTTTTGGATTTGATTCTCGTTCTTTAGCAACGAAACCTCTTGTATTTCCCAATGGGACAACTTCTTTGGCTTCAGATGCAAAATTTGTGCAATACCAGAAAACTGAAACGGAAAACCGTTACTTGTCATATTATATGACGGCATCTTATTCGTATGACAATAGATATACTGTATTTGGAAGTATGCGTTTTGACGGATCAAATTTGTTCGGTGTTGCCAAGAAGTATAAATATTTACCATTGTGGGCATTGTCTGCAGCTTGGAATGTTGATCGGGAGAGTTTTATGAGTAATTCTGATTGGCTTTCTAATTTGAAATTGCGTGTATCTTATGGATTGCAGGGAAATGTTGACAAGAATACCTCTCCTTTTGTTGTTGGAGATTGGAATACTACGACAATTTTACCAGGAAATTCAGAGCCGATTATTTCCGTATCCTCCCCTCCAAACCAAAATTTGCGTTGGGAAAAGACAAAGAACTGGAATGTGGGAGTGGATATGGGGGTATTTGATAATAGAATCTCGTTCAGTGTCGATGCATATTATCGGAAAAGTGTAGATTTGATTGGAATGCGATCTATTCCTCAAGAAAATGGTTTCGATTTTTCAACCATGAACTGGGCTGAAGCAACAAATAAAGGAGTTGAATTTTCTTTGTCAACGGTAAATGTTCGTACGAAAGATTTCCGTTGGACCATGGATTTTAATATCGCACATAACACAAGTAATGTTGATAAGATTCAGGTGAGAGATGATTCGTATACCCCTTCATTGGAAGGTCATTCTATCGGTGCCTTGTTCAAGTTGAATACGGCAGGTTTGGATGAGAATGGTATACAAATGTTTTGGAAGGATGGTCAGAAAGTTTCTATGCAGGATTTCTTCAAACTTGAGGACCTTTATGGATTTTTGACATTGTCAAATCTGACTGCCGAAGAATATAGAAATCTCTTCACGTATGCAGGAACCACGGAACCGAAATTTACTGGTGGGTTTATAAATCGTTTCTACTATAAGAATTTTGATTTGACAATTAGTACAAGTTTTATCATTGATCAAACTATGCAAGAAACGCCATTTTATAATCCATCTGCGACATCTCCGGGGTCAAATTATTCGAACCGGGTTTCCCAAATTTGGTCATCTTCTAATCCTGCAGGTCTGTATCCTAAAGTGTTAGGAAATAGTGGGGACGATGCGATGATTTATAATTGGTACAATAGCGACGATCCAGCTAATTCGTTTAGGAATTATGACTATTGGTTTAAGAATATGAGTTATTTGAGAGTGAATAGCATCCGATTAGGCTACACGTTACCCAATGACGTTATAAAGAAATTGCGTTTAGGTAGTGCTCGAATTAGTTTTGAAACTCGTAATCCGTTTGTAATAGCATCGAGCTATAAAGGTTATTTTGATCCGGAAACTTGGGGAAATATATACACGCAACCTCTTCCGAAGACGTTCTCTTGTGGTTTAGATATAACATTTTAAATAGGCGGATATGAAAAGAATATTATATATAATTTGTTCGATATTTGCGCTAAGTTCTTGTAATTACTTGGATATAGTGCCAACCGGTAAGGTTATCCCAGAAAAAGTTACAGAATTTAGAGCTTTGCTCACTAACGGATATAGTGCATTTCCGAGATATAAATATTTGTTATCACTTCGTTCGGATGAAGTAATGCCGATTGTTGGAGATAGCTACTATATGGACTATATAGATTTTGCAATATGGCAGGATAATTCTCCGAATACTACTGTGAACTACCCTTGGAGTAGTCCATATAAGGCGATATTTTATGCCAATAGCGTTATCGAGGATGTCATGTCTGCAGAGGAGGATACGGAAGAAGATTCAAGGGAGCAAGTGAAGGGAGAAGCTTTGTTGCTTAGGGCTTATGCTCATTTTGATTTGTTGAATTTGTATGGAAAGCCCTATAAGCCTGAATCAGCCATGTCTGATAGAGGAATACCAATCGCCACTCAAATAGATATAGAGCAAAAATACGAAGCGGCAACTGTTGAAGAAGTATATAAGCAGATATTTGCGGATATAAAGGAAGGACGGGAGTTATTACAAGTGGAGCAACAAGTCCGGAATGTTCAGTATCGTTTCTCAAAAAGATCTGCTATTGCCCTTGAAGCTAGGGTGAGACTTTACCACCAGGATTGGGAGGATGCTTTAGCATTGGCAGAAGAGTTGATTCCTTCATGTCCTTTGGAAAATTTGAATGAGGAGACGGCGGGTGATCCGGCGTTAATTACCTCTAAAGAGGCAATCTTGTCATTGGAAGTGATTGGTAGTTATTATTTGAATGGAGGGATGCATATTACATCTCAATTGTTGGGAAAATATAATCAAGCGGGAGACAAGCGGTTTGGGATGTATTTTAAAGAAAATGGAAATTATTATGTATGTAAAAGAGAGTACGGTAATAACGCAAGAATTACATTCCGAAGTGGAGAAATATATTTGATAGCAGCAGAAGCGGCAGCTCATGTAGAAGGAAAACTTGAACTTGCAAAAACTCGATTAAAAGAATTGATCGCAAACCGTTTGACTCCGGATTATTATGCGGAAAAAGCTGCGGAGATAGATGGAATGAATCAGAATCAATTCATCGAGGAGATTGCTAATGAACGTGCAAGGGAATTGGCAATAGAGGGGCATCGGTGGTTTGATTTACGTCGTACGACTCGCCCAAGTATGGAGAAAACCTACGTTTTAAATGGTGAAGAAAGAGAAATAACTCTAACACAAGATGATATCCGGTATACCATATCATTCCCGAAAGAAGCTACGGAAGCTAATCCGAATTTGCGCAATTAATTTGTATGTTACTAGGTTAATCTAGTAGTTGGAAGGCCGTGGGGGTGGTTCCCCACGGCTGTTTTATTGTTTCATGAATTATTTTCGTTATTTTTGTGAATACAGAAACGATGGATGAAAAAGCCGGAGAATGTATTGATGAAAATAGCCTATGAATGCAATTATAATTGAAGATGAATACCTTGCAGCGGCAGAATTGGAACGATTGTTGGGAGAGGTGGCCCCGAGCATGACGATATTGACGAAACTGGATTCGGTGAGCGAGAGTGTGAAATGGTTGAGGAAGAATAAGGCTGATGTGATATTTATGGATATTCATCTGGGGGACGGGCAGAGTTTTGATATTTTCGAACAAGTGGAGATTATGGTACCGGTTATTTTTATCACGGCTTATGATGAATACGCACTCAAGGCGTTCAAATATCAGGGGATTGATTATATATTAAAGCCTTTTGATAAAGAGGAGTTGCAGCAGGCATTGAATAAACTGGAATCGCTTTCTCCGGTAAATGTTCCTTTCCCCGTGGCATCGTTGGCCGTGTATCAGGAGCGTTTCCTGGTTACCGTGGGGACGAAGATGAAGTCCGTGACCGTGGGAGATGTTGCCTATTTCATGGCAGACGGGAAGTATCTGGTGCTTTTTACCCGGGACGGGCAAAATTATATCTTGGATCAAACGATCAGTGGTATAGAGATGAAGTTAAATCCGGCACAGTTTTTCAAGATCAACAGGAAATTTATTATCAGCTATAATTCGATCAAGGAAATGGTGAAATACTCCAACAGTCGGATCAAGATTGTGTTAACTCCGGCACCGCCTGCAGGAATAGAGGCCATCGTGAGTGCCGAAAGAATTCAGGAGTTTAAACAATGGCTGAATCAGTGAAAGTCCGGGTTATATAAATGGAAGACGTGCCAAAAGTCTCTTCTGACACGTCTCCCTATTGATTACCTAGTTGTTTTTAACCTGTTTAATTGCCCATAAAGACGATACCTATGCTGATCGTGAAGTTTTGCATGGCATCCACTCTTCCAGATTTGGTTCCGTAGGTGTATTTGGCCCCGATGTTGAATGCAAATTGGTCGTTGACAGGAATAATGGTACCTATTTCAGGAGCGAAAGCGAATTGCCATCTCGCATCCTTGGCAGTGAATTGCCCTAAATCGGTTTTTAGTTCCGTCCAACTGGTACCTAATCCAAGTCCCAGGTAAGGCCTGAACATGGTGTTCTGATCCGTCAACCAGTAACGTCCCATGACCATGATGGGCACCGTGTTGATGTAACGATATTGATAACCGGTGATGGTATGAATGTCTTTACTGCCTTTGAACAGGAAATCGCCTGTTACCTTGCCTTTATCTTTGTAGAATGTGTTCCAACCGATCATACCCCCGACAGAGAATTTCTCGTTGAGGAAATAATGGTATTCAAGATCCATACCCCGGAAACTCATTTTGCCGGCATAGTTATTCATCTTCCCAAGTGGAACAGACATCTGGTAGTTTAAGTTCAGCATTTGTCCTTTTACTAATGGGCTAAGCCCGAATAGTATGAG
>ENA-USUG01007413-USUG01007413.1-human-gut-metagenome-genome-assembly--contig:-NODE-7413-length-10701-cov-5.861822_pt1 | contig 10701 bp, 7 predicted proteins | sample MGYA00250059_ERZ773394 | MGnify/ENA primary metagenome ERZ773394 (study PRJEB29103, sample SAMN06111957) | human gut metagenome | biome: human gut; feature: ankylosing spondylitis patient; material... | reverse complement strand
GGCCCTCAGCCGCAGCCAGCCCCGGCGGGTCATCGTGCAGCATCAGCATTTACAGAAGTCGGCTTGTACCTAAGCCGGAAGTTTTGCAGATCCTCCTCATGTCCGCTGTTGAGGTAGAAGTGAGAGAGCATGACATTCATATAGCCCTGCTCCGGATTCTTACTGATGACGGTGCACAACCCCCGGCGAATCTCTACGACGCCCAGGGCCTCCAGCATTTTGATGGCCTCTCTTACACTGCTCTTGCTGACCTGCAATTCTTCGGAAATTTGAATTTCCGTGGGCAGTACATCTCCGGGACCGAGCTTGCGCTCCATGATCATTTCTTCGATGGAATCAACCACCTGTCTGGAAAGACTTTTCTTTGGATCGCGCTGCTTTTTGCCAATCTCCATACCAACAACTCCTCACAAGCGGACACTCTTTGTAAGAAATGGCCGTGCATAAAGTACAAGGCCAACTGGCCTGCACAAAGTATAAAAAATTTTCAATTATTACTATATCATGTTCGGCTATATTATACAACTATTTTATTTGCGAATTGTTAACGTACCCAAACGTTTTCTCCAATACAAAAAGAAGAAAAAAGGGGAGAATGGAAGCAAACGATTACGAAAAATTATTCATTTTTCCCACAAAAAAGTGCTTTTTGTATCGTCAAATTGTGCAATTGACAAAAGAAGCGGAAACGTGTAGACTGTGCCTATAAGATATGACATCTGATGTTACAAAAACCAATTTATGATTTTTACTGAAGGAGGCTGCTAACATGAGCAAGCTGGACTGGAGCAATGTCGATTTTGAGACCATGATCATCCACGCCGGACAGGGCCACGATCCCGCCCACGGCGCGCTGGCCACGCCGATCTATCAGACCTCAACTTTCTGCTTTGAAACTGTGGAGGAGGGTGCTGACAAGTTTGCCAAGAAGATCCCCGGCTATCAGTACACCCGCGGCGGAAACCCCACCACCCGTGCCTTCGAGCTGAAGTGCGCCGCCATGGAGGGCGGTGAGGACGCTGTGGCCACCGCCTCCGGCATGGGCGCAGTCGGTTCTGTGATGATCGCGTTCCTGAAGTGCGGCGACCATGTGATCTTTGACAACTCTGTTTACGGCGGCACCAACGCAGTGGCGACCGTAAACCTCCCCAATATGGGCATTGAGGTCTCTCGCGTGGATACCTCCGATCTGGAGGCACTGAAGGCGCACCTCAAGCCCAACACCTGCGCCGTGTATCTGGAGACACCTGCCAATCCTAACCTGAAGATCACCGACATCGCTGCCGTGGCGGAGCTTGCCCACGCCTATAACAAGGACATCATGGTGGTCTGCGACAATACCTTTGCCTCCCCTGCTCTGCAGAACCCGCTGGTGCTGGGCGCTGACGTGGTGGTTCATTCCGCCACCAAGTATCTCAACGGCCACGGCGATGTTATCGCGGGCTTTGTGGTGGGCAAAAAGTCCTTTATTTCCGAGGTGCGGATGTTCGGCCTGAAGGACATGACCGGCGCGGTCATGGATCCCTTCTGCGCCTTCCTGATCCTGCGGGGCCTGAAGACCCTGGAGATCCGCATGGCCCGTCACTGCGAGAACGCCAGCCAGGTGGCGGCGTTCTTGGACGCCCATCCCGCGGTGGAGAAGGTCTACTATCCGGGGCTGGAGAGCCACGAGCGCCACGAGGTGGCGGCCCGCCAGATGGCGGACTTCGGCGGCATGCTGTCCTTCGAGGTCAAGGGCGGTCGCCCCGCCGGCGTCAAGCTGGTGAACTCCCTGCATCTGGTGACGGTGGCCGTTTCTCTGGGCGACGCGGAGACCTTGATCGAGCATCCCGCGTCCATGACCCATTCCACTTATACGGAGGAGGAGCTGGCCTCTTCCGGCATCGCGGCAGGCCTGATCCGTCTGAGCGTCGGGCTGGAGAATGTGGAAGACATCATCGCAGACCTGAAGCAGGCACTGGATCAGCTTTGATCGCATGACAAGACTGAGGCCCCCGCCGAGATGCGGGGGCCTGTTTTGCGTAAGGTAACCGTCAAACCACCCCGCGCATGGACAGGCATGAGACAATAGTATCAGGATCATAGTCGGTGTAGCCGGTATAGCCCTCCCGCGTTTCCTCCGCGGCGGCGTTCAGGGACAGGTTATAGTCCAGCGTCTCCTCGTCTCTGTCCACGTCGGAATGGTGCTCCACGCTGATGTAAAAGTCGTTGGCCTTTACCACCGCGATGGCTTCTTTGTCGCCGGAGAAGGTTTTTTTCACCACCAGACGACCTTCTTTGGCCACCAGTACGCCATCGATGTGGAAGCCGTCGATGTGTTCATACTTCAGCACGTACCAGCGGATGGTAAAGTGCTCGCTGGTCAGGTACTGCCTGTCGACGGTCACGCCGTCGATCGTGATGGTGTAGCTTCCATTACGAATATTTTCAAAAATAGCCTCGTCCGAGGGAAAGGTCTCCAGTGTCAGGCCCTGATAGGGCGTTGTGGTCAGCTTGCGCAGCTCGCCGTCCACCTCGTAGGCGGTGCTGCTCTCCTTCGGTGGTGCAATAACCATCGCGTCGTCATGCCCGCTGCCCAAACTCTCCGCGCCCCGTACACGGGTATATGCCAGCGAGGAGGTAAAGTTGCTCTGAGGCTGCGAGGCAAAACCGTTGGACATGTTGTCTGCAATCTCACAGTTCAGGCTAACGAAGAAGTTCACCGTCTCGATACGACCGGTTCCGTCGGCAAAGGGCGTCCACACCGCGTTCAGCGTGATCTCGTGGGTAATGGGATCCATGTACAGGCCAAGGGTATCCAGATCGATCACCCGGCCGGGCCGCAATACCATATCCGAGCCGCTGACCCGCCAGCCGGTAAAGCGGTAGATGAAGCGGCGGTTGTGGGCGTTGCCCGTCACCAGCTTGATGGCGGCGCGGTCATTGTCCGGCGAGAGAACGGTGTAGGACTGCTGCTGTGGCGTACAGCGGTCGGAATAGGTCAGGCCGCCCCGCACCATGCCGTCCACGATCACGCTCTGGGTGCCCACCACCAGTTCATTGCTCAGATCCACCAGCGCGCCGGACAGTCCCGCCTCGTAGACGATGACCTTCTGGTCGCTGTGCGCGGAGAAGCGGTAGGGGTGGCTGGCGGCAGGCACGGTATAGGTCAGGGTCTGGCTCTCCGCGTCCTCCACGCCGGTCAGATCCAGCGTCTCCCCCGTCAGGGGATCGGCCACCGCCCAGTGTACCCCCTCGGCAAGCGGCAGAACGATGGTAAAGGGTTGGCCATTGGGGACATAGCGTGTCTCCGGCAGGTCGGCGGCGGAAAACGCGCCGCTGTGATCCTTTACCTCCACGGTATAGAGGGTGCTGTCTGCCAGCAGCTGGGGATCGGTATATTTCTTAAACTCTGTAAAGTAGGAGGCGCTTCCCTCCGTGTTTTCCGGTGTGTAATACACCGAATTGGAGGCGCGTCCGATGGTGCCCAACGGGATCCAATAGCCGTCATCGGCGTCGATCCGGGGCGTCACGTCCGCCCAGACCCGCTGTTCCCGCTCTGCGCTGTCCAGATGAGGGAAGAACCGCTGGCCCTGATAGCTGCCGGCGTCAAAGCCGTAGGGGCCGTAGACCTCCTCCAGCTCCTCCAGCGTCAGATAGTAGCGGCCGCCGTTCCAGCCGTCGAACACCGTGGTGGTTCTGGACACGCTCTTTTGGGCCACCACTGTCCAGGTACCGTCAATGGCGGCATAGAACAGCACTGTGGTGGCATCGGCCGCACGGGCTGCGTCCTGGACGTACAGCTCCAGCTCCGCCGTCACCGCCGCCGAAATGTCGTAAGGTACCTTCTCCCACGCTTCGTCCAGCGTGTACCAGTCATAGTCTGCGGCCCAATCCACCGCGTCCCCGGCGTCCGGCTCCGCTGCCGCCAGCAGCACACCGCCGTCCACACCACCGGATCCAGCACAGAAGCAAACAGGCTGAAAAAAACGCCGGCCAGGGCAAATAAAGTAAGACCCAGCTTACCCAGACGTCCCGCTGTTACGCGGCGTCTCATTTGCCCCTGTCCGGCGTGTCCCGTTATTCGCTTGTCCGCATGTTTCCGGTCTATTGCCAACCTCTTTGCATTTCTGCGATTCCAAGATCCTCTATCTTCTTGGAAGTTTTTCCAGCCAATTTTGGCGAAATAATAATAATTAATGTTGCATCTATACTGCAACATCAGATTCTTTGTAATAGGTTGTTATAGCATATAATTTTCATATGTCAATTGGCAATAACTGCCAAGAAAGCCACTTCCGATTTTACTTAAATTTTACATGTTCTTGTCGCGATTCTACATTTTTTAACAGAATCTTTATATATAATGTCCGGCTCAAACCGTCATAGCTGCCGCGTCCCGCATGGCGGCAAGCGTTTTGCTATGCCGAATGATTACGATGGTTAAACGCATCTTTTCATGTCCTGTATTGCGCACGGTGTATAAATCGGCTATAATCGCAGTAACAACGATCCTGCACGGTAAAGGGAGGGCGATACGTTGTCTGAGATCAAACTGGATATGCGCTTGAAGCAGGCGCTGCGTATCTCGCCTCAACTCCTGCAATCCACACAGATCCTGCAAATGAACGCGCAGAATCTGCGGGAATATGTGGACAAGGCTCTGGAGAAGAACCCTGTGCTGGACAAAACGCCGGAGTACGAAGCACAGCGGGAATTTCAGGAGCTATGCCGTCAAGCCGGGTGGATCAGCGGGCAAGGCGTGCGCACCGGGTCATCATCCGGGGAAGAGCCTTACCGTCCGGAGGCCGGGGCTTGGGATGCCGCCATGACTTCGCTGCCGGCGTTCCTGTCCGACCAGCTGGATCGAAAAGCGCTGAGCAAGCCGCTGCGCGAGCTGTGCCGGTATCTGGTGCAAGTACTGGATGAGGACGGCTTTCTGGAGCAGGAGGACATTGACGCGGTGTGTGCACTGGGCGTTCCCCAGGAGCTGGTGCAGCAGGCGGTGGCCACCCTACAGGAGCTGGAGCCTGCGGGAGTAGCGGCGCGGGATCTGCCGGAGTGCCTGCTGCTGCAATTGCGGCGCATGCCGGAGGACACGGCGCTGGCGCAGCGCATCGCGTCAGGCTATCTGCCGCTTCTGGGGAAGAAGCGGTGGCACGCTTTGGCGGAGAAGCTGGGCGTCTCCGAGCAGGAGGTGCAGCAGGCGGCGGCCTTGATCAGCAGCCTGTCGCCGCATCCGGGCCGCACGGAAGCGACGGAGACCATTTCGCCGGAATATATCACGCCGGATGTTTTCATCGTAGAGCGCGGTGACGCTCTGGAGGTGATTCTGAATGATTTTTATGTGCCGCAGATCCGGATCAACAGCTACTACGCCGCTCTCCTGACAGAGACGGAGGATCCGGAGACAAAGGACTTTCTGCGGCAAAAAATGCAGCAGGCGCAGTGGGTAATCAGCCACATGGAACGGCGCCGTAAAACGCTGGAACGCTGCGCACAGCTGATTTTGGTCACGCATCTGCCTTTCTTTCAGGGAACGACGCCCTGTCTTGCGCCGCTTATGCAGAAAGAGGCAGCAGAACGTATGGGGGTGCACGCCTCTACCTTGGGACGCTGTATTCACGGGAAGTATCTGCAATGCCGTCAGGGAACCTATCCGCTGCAATACTTCTTCCCTCGGCCGATCGACGGTGCGGGGCGCTGTTCGGAGCAGACCGTCCGGGTCAGGCTGGTGCAGTATATCAAGAACGAGGATCCACACCATCCTCTCAGTGACCAGCGGCTCAACGAGCTGCTGCATGCCGAGCACATTCCGACGGCCCGGCAGACAGTGGCAAAGTACCGGGAGTCGATGGGGATCCCCCCGGCCTATGGCCGCAGAAAATGAGAAAAACTATGCTGTACGTTTCGATAAGTGAGCAGCGGGGGAGTTTGAGGGGGCAAGGCCCGCCTCAGGTAAAATAAACCGCCGCCGAAAACCTTGCTATAGCAAGGTTTTCGGAAGATAGCATTTTGAACGAGTTCAAAATGCTCGGCGGAAAGCGCGGTCAAAAAAGTTCCATGTGGGACTTTTTTCTCATTTCACATACTTGGCAATCTTTCGTGCCGCCGTGGGCTGGGAGATGCCCAGTGCCTTGGCCACCGCCACGGAGGTGCCGTATTTGGCATAGGCGTCCCGGATGATGTGCCCCTCGAAGGTCTCCATCTGCTGGGCCAGCGTGCCGCCCTCCGCCGGAAGCGGCAGAGGCGACGCGCCCATCTGTTCGCTGGACAGCACGCCGATATCCACCACCGGATCCTGAGCGCAGATCACCAGCCGCTCCATCATGTTCTCCAGCTGCCGCACGTTGCCCGGCCACGGGCATTGCTCCAGATAGGACAAAAGCCGCGGACTCAGCGTCAGATCCTTGTGATACTCCTCGCAGAACCGGGTCAAAAAGCGGTGCGCCAGAGGCAGAATGTCCTCCGGCCGCTGCCGCAGAGGCGGGATGTGCAGCCGGATCACGTTCAGCCGGTAGAAGAGGTCCGAGCGGAACAGCCCGCGGTGTACCTCCTCCTCCAGATTGCGGTTGGTGGCCACGATCAGCCGGATATCCAGCTCGATGCGTCTGGTGCCGGACACCCGCTCGATGGTCTTTTCCTGAATCAGCTGCAGCAGCTTGGACTGAATGTGGGGCGGCAGCTCACCGATCTCATCCAGAAACAGTGTGCCGCCGTTGGCCAGCTCGATCTTGCCGATCTTACCGGTGCTGGACGCGCCGGTAAAAGCGCCCTTTTCATAGCCGAACAGCTCCGATTCGATGAGGTTTTCGTGAAGCACCGCGCAGTTGACCTCGATGAAGGGCTTGTCCGCGCGGTCGCTCATGGCGTGGATGGTCTTGGCCACGGCGCTTTTGCCCACGCCGGTCTCGCCGGTGATGAGGATATTGGCCCTTGTGTTGGCGGTGTTCTGCATCAGCGTCCACAGCCGCTGCATAGACCGGCTCTTCCACACCAGACTGGTGGCGGTGTTGCGGGTACGCAGCTCGGCGATCTCCTGGGAGTACTGGGTCAGGGAGTCCTGCATCTGCTGGAAGTTCCGGTGGATGGCGTTGATCTGCTCCATGGACACGGTGTTGAAGCACACCGCGTATTTCAGGTTGCCCGCCCCGTCAAACAGGGGAATGCCCACGGTCATCACATTGGTGTGGGTGTGGTTGATGGTCTGGGTGGTGGTGATCTTCTTCTTGGTGCGGATGATCTCCGCCGTGATGCAGGGGGAAAAGGTACCGTCCGCCTCCAGATCAAAGGCAGACTTGCCCACGATGGAGCCGTGGGCGAAGCCAAAGTTCTTTTCATATGTCTCGCTGACCTGCAATATGGTGCCGTTGGCGTCGGACAGCATCATGTCGTCTGCCAGCACCAGATTGTTCTGGGGGCTGAGAATTTCAAACAGGTCGTTCAGGTTGATGTCCTCCGGAAACAGCCGGGAGATACTGGATTGCGGCATAAAACGCCCTCCTTTTCTATTCATATTTGATTATACGTTATTCGTGAATGAATAGCAAGGGGCATATTTTGGATTTCGTGTTGTTCCGCCGCAAATTTTTTTGATTGTATGCTGAAGGCAGCATTCCCTACCGCTGTGCCACGGAAAGCAGGAAAAGAACCGGCTATTCACTTCTGAATAGCCGGTTCTTTTTCATACAGTATTTTTTCTGGTAAGCGGCCGTCTTCCGGCAAAACGCCATCATTCGTTGGTGAAAACCACCAAGCAGAATGCAGAAAAATCGTCGAAAGCACCACGCAAGTTGGCATGATAATTGCTATATTATAGAGGCAAAGCCATAGAAAAAACCCACCTTATTATGATTAGGAGAAAATGTGTTATGTCTCAAACTGTACGATTTGAAAAGCAGGACAGCATCGCCATCGTGACCATCGACCGGCCCGAGGCCCTGAACGCCCTGAACGGCGACGTCATCACGGAGCTGGAGCAGGTGGTAACGGCACTGGAGAGCGACCGCGACGTGCGCTGCATGATCCTCACCGGCGAGGGCCGCTCCTTCGTGGCCGGCGCCGACATCGGCGCCCAGTATCCGCTGGACCTGGACGGCGGCCGCCGCTGGGGCCAGCGTGGCAGCGCCCTCATGCGCCGCATCGAAAAGCTGGAGTTCCCCACCATCGCTGCGGTCAACGGCTTCGCCCTGGGCGGCGGCTGCGAGCTGGCCCTCAGCTGCGACATCATCCTGGCCTCCGAAAAGGCCAAGTTCGGCCAGCCTGAGGTGGGTCTGGGCATCACCCCCGGCTTCTCCGGCACCCAGCGCCTGCCCCGCCGCGTGGGCGTGGCCAAGGCCAAGGAGCTGATCTTCTCCGGCAAGATGATCAAGGCCGACGAGGCGGAAAAGATTGGCCTTGTCAACGCCGTCCACGCCCCCGAGGCTCTCATGGACGGCGCGCTGGAGATGGCCAAGTCCTTCACCAAGAACGCCCCCATCGCTGTGAAGTACGCCAAGGCCTGCATCGACCGGGGTATGCAGATGGACATCGACGACGGTATCGCCGTAGAGAACGAGCTGTTCGCCATGTGCTTCGCCACCGCCGACCAGAAGGAGGGCATGGGCGCGTTCCTGGAGAAGCGTCCCGCCGCCTTCCAGAACAAGTAAGGGGGCGCACATATGAAAAAAGTACACATCATCTCCGCTGAGGAGGCCGCCCTGCTGGTCAACGACGGCGACACCATCTCCACCGGCGGCTTTGTCAGCTCCGCCTGTCCGGAAGCTTTAAGCAAGGCGGTGGAAAAGCGGTTCCTGGAGACCGGCCACCCCCGTGACCTGACGCTGTTCTTCGCAGCCGGTCAGGGTCACCGGGACGGCACCGGCGGCGACCACTACGGTCACGAGGGTATGGTCAAGCGCGTCATCGGCGGACACTGGGATCGCGCCGCCTCTCTGGGCGCGCTGGCGCTGGAGAACAAGATCGAGGCCTACAACCTGCCCCAGGGCGTCATCTCCCACATGTACCGCGACATCGCCGCCCACAAGATCGGCACCATCACCCATGTGGGCCTGTATACTTTCGTGGACCCCCGCAACGGCGGCGGCAAGCTGAACAGTGCCACCACCGAGGACATCGTGAAGATCGTCAATATCGAGGGTCAGGAGCGGCTGCTGTATAAGTCCTTCCCCATCAATGTGGTGTTCGTCCGGGGCAGCTACGCCGACGAGTACGGCAACTGCACCGTTCACCACGAGATCGGCCCCATCGACGTCACCGCCATGGCCCAGGCCTGCCGCAACTCCGGCGGTAAGGTCATCGTGCAGGTGGAAAAGGTGGTGCAGGGCGGTACGCTGGATCCCAAGCTGGTGGCTATCCCCGGCATCTATGTGGACGCCATCGTCATCGGCTCCGCCGAGGACAACATGCAGTGCCTTGGCACCCCCTATGACGGAAGCCTTACCGGCGAGTACCGCATCCCCATGGACGCCATCCCCCCCATCCCGCTGGACGCCAAGAAGATCATCGCCCGCCGCGCCGCCATGGAGCTGCCCCAGGACGCCATCGTCAATCTGGGCACCGGCGCGCCGGAGAAGATCGCCAACGTGGCCGCCGAGGAGGGCATCAGCGACAAGATGACCCTGACGGTGGAGGCCGGTTCCATTGCCGGTGTCCCCATGGGCGGCACCCAGTTCGGCGCGTCCGCCAACGCCATGGCCATCATCCCCCACAACGTGCAGTTCGACTTCTATCAGGGCGGCGGTCTGGATGTTGCCTTCCTGGGCCTGGCAGAAACAGCCCCCAACGGCGACCTGAACGTCTCCAAGTTCGGCACCCGCCTTGCTGGCGCGGGCGGCTTCATCGACATCACCCAGAACGTAAAAAAGCTCTGCTTCATTGGGACCTTTACCGCCGGGAAACAGGAGGTCAAGATCAAGGGCGACGGCCTGGCCATCCATGCCCAAGGACCTCAGAAAAAATTCCTGGAACAAGTGGAAGCGATCACCTTCTCCGGGCGGGAAGCCCTAAAAAAGGGGCAGGAGGTCTGGTATATCACGGAGCGTGCCGTTTTCCGTCTGGAAGAGGAGGGCCTGACGCTAGTGGAGATCGCCCATGGGGTGGATCTCCAGCTGGATATTTTGGACCAAATGGAATTTTCCCCTGTTATCCAGGAGTACGTCCGCTACATGGACCCACGCCTCTTCCGAGACAGCCCCATGGGCATGAACCCGGAGCAGATGGAGGTTTTGGAACCGGAATACGAGTTCTGGCGCGATTTGCGCCCGCCGAAACCCAGCGCAGAAAAGGAAGAAAACTAAGGAGACCTGACCCAATGGACCAGATGATACAAGACATTTTTCCCAGCTGCTATCAAGTGGCCTACCAGCCCCGCCCGCCCAAACCGGAGGATAAATGTTTTTTCTTCCGGGGTCGGACCGTGCTGGAAGGCTGGGATGGGGAGGCATTGGTGCTGCCGGATTACGCCGCCGTGGCGGCGCACATCGGCCAGCCTCAATTTCTCTTCATCATCGACGAGACTGCCTACTATCTTGCGGAGTACCCAAACGCTTTAGAAAGCCCGGAGGGATATGAGTGGCACGACCTGCGCCATGAACGGAGCAAAAAATCCCGCGTCCTCTGCTTCGCGGAAGCCACAGCTTATCATCTGGCGGAGTGGTACGGGGCCAACCGATTCTGTGGTCAATGCGGGGAGCGGACCCAGCCGGACTTGGTAGAACGGAT
>ENA-USUG01007399-USUG01007399.1-human-gut-metagenome-genome-assembly--contig:-NODE-7399-length-10718-cov-8.640823_pt1 | contig 10718 bp, 3 predicted proteins | sample MGYA00250059_ERZ773394 | MGnify/ENA primary metagenome ERZ773394 (study PRJEB29103, sample SAMN06111957) | human gut metagenome | biome: human gut; feature: ankylosing spondylitis patient; material... | reverse complement strand
TTGTAAAATCGCAAAAACAATCAAGTAACGATAAAGAACTATATATAAACATCCTCATAGGCTTATTTCAATCTCTAGCCAGAAGAAGCTTTTGACGGAAATTTAGGTTCAAGATATGCAGCAGAATCATATGAGAGTGGCGTGACACTTGGAGTAGATTTGGGTAAGACATATAAAGTTTCAAGTGTTGCTTTCAAGTGGGAAGGTGCATATGCAACAGAATATAACATTCAGGTTTCAAAAGATGGTAAAGCATATGACACAGTAAAAACTATGACAGCAGATAAAGCAGAAACAATAGAAGTGCCATTAGATGAAGCAGTTGAAGCAAGATATGTAAGAATTGAATGCGTTAAGAATGCTATTAATTATGGATATTCTCTTTGGGAAATGGGTGTATATGGAACAGAAGTAGCTGAAGTTGAAACAACTACACCAGTTGTAGAACCTGGAACAGTTGAAACAACAACACCAGCTAAGCAGGACGAAACAACAACACCAGCTAAGCAGGACGAAACAACAACACCAGCTCCTGTAGTACCAACAGTACCTGTAGCAGCAGAAAAAGATTGGTCAGCAGAAGACTTTATTGGCTCAACAGATGCTACATACAATGATACATATAAGGCAATCAAAGATGGAGCAATTAATGAAATCGTTAATATTCAGAAAGCTGATGATACATTAGGATTATATGTATCATTCGCAGATGCTGATTTTGGAACAATAACAGTAAATGGAAAAGCAGCAGATATTAAGGTTGCTGGAGCCGGAATTTGGTTCAAGTTATCAAACTTTACAGATATGTACAGTGATGTTGTAATTACAAATGGAGCTGGAACAGTTAAGGCTACATTATATGTATACAACAAGAACGGTGTTGATAATTCTAAGAAAGATGATGAAACAACAACACCAGCTAAGCCTACAGTAGCACCTACAACAGTAGCACCTACAACAGTAGCACCTACAACAGTGGCACCTACAACAGTAGCACCTACAACAGTGGCACCTACAACAGTAGCACCTACAACAGTAGCACCAACAGCTAAGCCTACAGAGACACCAACAGCTAAGCCTACAGAGACACCAACAGCTAAGCCTACAGTAGCACCAACAGCTAAGCCTACAGTAGCACCAACAACTAAGGCTATTAGTACAACAGCAGTTCCAGCAACAGTTAAGAAGACAACAGTTAAGAAAACAACAGTTAAGGCAACAGCTAAGAAGTTATCTTCTAACAAGGTTAAACTTTCAGTTAAGAAAGTAGCAGGAGCAAGCAAATACTCTGTACAGATTTCAACAACAAAGAACTTCAAGAAAGTTGTTGCTAAGAAGACATCTAAGAAGGCAGTATTTACAGTTAAATCTAAGAAACTTAAAGGTAAGAAGAAACTCTATGTAAGAGTTAAAGTTTACAAGAAAGTTAACGGAAAGACAGTTGCAAGCCAGTGGTCAAAGGCAACTAAGATTAGAGTTAAAAAATAAGATTACAGTAGGTAATCGTAATTAAGTAAAAAGAGGCTATGGAGTAGTACTAGTAAGAGGTACTATTCCGTAGCTTCTTTTTTTGTTAATAAAAATTCTATATATTAAAAATCACAAAAAGACAAAACAATACAGAAAAATCGAATTTGTTACAATAGTGATTTTTTGTATAAACAACAATAAAAATGAATATTTATATTAACTAATAAAAACAATTTTACTAATTTTATCTTATTAGGGCAAAGTTAACAAAACAACAGTACAAATATAACATTAAAATCGGATTTTAATGTTATATTTGTATAATGAATTAGGCATTTTGCTGAAAAGAAACTAAAACTTTTTTTAACATTGAGATAAAAAAAAGGCAATTTATAATATTAAGTATAATATTAGGGAATGGAGGAATATTATGCTAAAAAATATGAAAAAAGCATTGTCTTTAACTTTGGTTACGGCTATGGTAGTCACCATATGTCCTCAAGGACAACTTGTAAACATATCAGCGGCTGATAATACACCATATTGCATATCAGAAGGTAGACCTGTATATGTAAGTTCAGGTAAGAATGAAGACTATGCAGTAGATGGTGACACATCTACAAGATGGGAAAGTGATTACAAGAACAAAATAGAATGGATGTATGTGGACTTGGGAGCAAAAGCAGACCTTGACCATGTTTATCTGAAATGGGAAGCAGCTTATGCTAAGTCATATCAGATTCAGTTTTCTAACGATGAAGAGAATTGGACAACAGTTTACACAAAGGGTAACGGTTCAGGTTCAGAAGAAACTCCTGAAGAAACAGTTAAGCCGGGAGCTATGGCAATCAGTGTTGGAAGCAAGAAAAAAAATGACAATGGTACAGTAAGTTCCGGCTTTTCATGGAATGCGGTATCAGGAGCAGTTACTTACAAGATTTTCGTTGAAAACAACGGTCAGGAAGAAGTAGCAACAGCACCTGATGGATTTACTTTTGATAAGGATTCAAGACTTGATCTTAATAATGAAGTTAAATTATTAGAGGGTACTCACAAGTATATTGTAAGAGCATACAACTCAAAGGGTGAAGTTATTACAAGTGGTGAGGTTACAGTTTCAGGAGATTATACAGTTCAGGAAACGACAAAAGCCCCAACAGGAGAAACAACACCTGTAGTAGATGAAAAGGAACAGACAATAGATTTAACAAAAGTTATTACAAATAAAGAAGACAGACAGGCAAGATATGTAAGAATCCTTATGACAGAAAAAGCATTGCCTGCATATGGATATTCATTGTTTGAATTCCAGGTTTATGGTACAAACGGAGTGATTGAAAGACCTGTGGATTATGGAGTAAACCTTGCACTTAACAAGCCGGTTAAGTCAAGAAGCAACACTGTTAAGTCAGGAGATACAACTAAGGAAGTAAAAACCCGTGATGAATGGTGGATGTATGATAAAGACGGTAATTTAAGACCGGATGCATACAACAATGTAAAACCTGAAAACGCAGTAGATGGAAATACAAAATCATCATTTACATCATATCAGGGTGATGACCAGTGGATTTATGTAGACCTTCAGAAGGAATACACAATCGGCAGGGTTGTTGTTAACTTTAACAGCGATGCAGCAAAGATGTATGACATTCAGGTTTCAAATGATGCAAAGACATGGAAAACCGTTCACAGAAATCTTAGAGGATACGCTAATATGATTGATGATGTTACCATGTATCAAAAGAATGTCAGATATGTAAGAATCTTAGGCTATACTAAGGTTGAAAGCGGTAGTGGTGTAGGAATTAACGAATTAAGTGTTTATGAATACAGAGAAGGCGATAGTAAGGAAAACGAAACAATCGCTCCACTTCCAACAAGACAGGTTATTAACAATAAGAATGGTAAAGGTTCATATGTTTCAGGTGAAATGTATAAGGAAAAGAACAAGTTACCAACATTTGTTAATGAAGAAACTATAAAGACACCAATCGATTCTAACAGCTGGTGGTCATCAGCAATGGTTCAGACATTTAGTAACTTACTTTGTTCAACACCATTAAAGGCTAAGTTCTCAACTAAGGGACTTGGAGTTTTGCTTGCAACAGCAGGATGGGTTGGAACAAGAAAGGAAACTGACCTTGGAACAGACCAGTCTACTGAAACAGGAATTGACTTCTATGTATTACCTGAAAAATACAACTCTAAAAAGGGTTATGACAGAGTAGAAAGCTATGGTGATTACTCAGTACAGTTAGGTTTAATGGACAACAGTGGAATGCAGATGAAGTCAACTGTAGTTAAGGGTTCACCTTACATTTTCAGTGAGTTCTGTGATAACACAACATTTTTCATTAACTCATCATCAATTACAGAATTTTTTGATGGCAATGGAAATAGTATTTTAGCTAAAGAAGGGGACACAATTACAACAGACCACATTGGTTTTAAGTCAATGGATGATGAAAATACTAAGGCTAAAAACGATGGTTCTTATTATTGTATGAACGTACCTGAAGGAACAACATTTAAGGTAATGGTTGCAGGTTCAAGATATAACGTTAAGGTGACATTCCCTTCAAAGAATGAAAATTATATGTCACTTGCAGCTATGACAAAGAAAGGTGACATTGACCGGTATTATAAACATGGTTACGCATTTGTAACAAACACACACGTTGGCTACACATTTGATCAGGCTAACAATAAGGTTGTAACAACATATACAGCTACAACTAAGACTATGAGAAAGGGATTCTCAAATGAAACAATGCATTGTTTATTCCCACATCAGTGGAAATATTCATCAGATGCAGATAACCCGGATGCAACATATTACTCAATTCGTGGTGACATGAAATCTATCTGGGCTAATGAATACAAGACAACACAGCAGTTCTCAGGTTTACTTCCAACATTTACAAAGCCTGACAGCAGCATGTTTAATACAACTGAAATGGTTGAATATCTTAACCAGGTAGTAGCATCTAAGATTAACACAGCACCTGTTGCTGATGCTTACTGGGAAGGTAAGAATGTTCACCCACTTGCAATCAGCGCTCTTATGGCTGACCAGTTAGGTGAAACAGAAATTAGAGAAAAATTATTAAAGAAATTAAAGAGCATTATGGTTGACTGGTTCACATATGACGGTGAAGATGATGACTGTTACTTAATCTACAATAAGGATTGGGGAACACTTTATTATCCTGAAAGTTCATTTGGTGCCAACGCAGCAATCTGCGACCACCACTTTACATATGGATACTTTATGTTTGGTGCAGCGGTACTTGCTACATACGACAAGCAGTTCTACAACGATTACAAAGATATGATTGAACTTCTTGTAAGGGATTACGCAGATCCTAAGGAACCTGAAGATGATGGCAACATGTTCTGTAAGTTTAGAGCATTTGACCAGTATTCAGGACACTCATGGGCAGGCGGATATGCAGACAGCGATTCAGGTAACAACCAGGAATCAGCTTCAGAAGCATTGTTCAGCTGGGTAGGTATGTATCTCTGGGGTGAAGTATCACAGAATAGCACTTACATTGATGCCGGAGCTTACGGCTTCACAACAGAAATGGAAGCGATTGAGCAGTACTGGTTCGACTATGATGAAACTAACTGGTTAGGTGATCATCCTGACAGAGCAGCAGATCAGGCTTATGATTATCCGTTCCAGGGAACAGGTCAGATTTATGGCGCTTCAATGGGATATGGAACATATTTTGGTGGACAACCTGTTTATGTATATGGTATCCAGTGGTTACCTATTTCTGAATACCTTACAAACTATGGTATGAATCAGGAAAAATGTGCCAAGATATATCAGGGATTAGTAGATGATACTAATTATGCAATAAACATAGAAAAGAAATTATTTGATCAGGATTTGGCAAACGGAGTTAGTGCAGATGATTCATGGCACAATCCGGACAAGTATGTAACACCTGATAACGGATGGCAGCATATTACATGGCCATTCCTTTCACAGACTAATGCACAGAGTGCATATGACAAGTTTGAAGCTAACGTAGCAAATGTACAGGTTGAAGATAGAGCTAATACATTATGGTTTATTTCAGCAATGGATCAGTTAGGCTACAGAACAAATGACTACATGGTAACAGGCAACATTACAGGTTCTGTATATCGTAAGGATACAAACGGCAAGACAGTGTACACAGCAGAAGTTTGGAATGCTACAGACAAGACACAGACAGTAGCAATTAAAGATAAGTTTGGAAAACAGATTGGTAAAGCTAACATTGGTGCAAAGGCATTTGTAAGCTTTAACATTGACACAGAAAAACAGTTTGAATTAACTCAGACAGCAACACCTACAGTTAAGGCTAAAGCTTTAGCAACAGGAAAAGTTACAGAAGATGTAACAGGAAAAGTAACATTTGATGATACACAGTTAGTTGAATTATCATGCTCAGATGTAGATGCTAAGATTTACTACACAACAGATGGTACAATTCCAACAACAGAATCAAAAGAATACACAGGAAAGATTTTGATTTCAAGCAACACTACATTAAAGGCAGTTGCAGTTAAGGATGGATATCTTGATTCAGCATATTCAGCAACAGTATTTGAAATTGCTGGAGATACAGTAAGCAGTAGTGATAATTTAGGACTTAAGAAGAAAGCAACAGCATCTTCATCAAAGGGTGCAAATACAGCCGATATGATTTTGGATGGTACAACAGACACAAGATGGCAGGCTGATAATGAAGCAGATGATGAATGGATTCAGGTGGATCTTGGTTCAGTACAGGCAGTTAACGCAGTTACAATTAACTGGGAAGCAGCTTATGCGGCAAAATACGAAATTCAGGTATCTACAGACGGAAAAGAATGGACAACAGTTGCTAAGGAAAATGGTATGGTTGGAGAAATCACATCAAGTTTTGTGGCAACAAAGGCAAGATACGTAAAGATGCAGGGTGTTTCAAGAGGAACTCAGTATGGTTACTCAATTTATGAAATACAGGTATTTGGTGCAGTACAGGCTAAGGCACCAACAATTACACCTGTAAGTGGAACTTATAAGGGAACACAGACAGTAACAATGTCAACAGCAGTAAAGGGTGCTGAAATTAAGTACACAATTGATGGAGCAACTCCAACAGAAGATTCAGCTACTTATGAAGGACCAATTACAGTAGACAAATCAGTAACAATTAAGGCTGTAACATATAGAAAGGGAATGTTATTATCAGATCCTGTTCAGTCAGATATTATTATTGAAGGAACAATTTCATTAAATAAGACAGAAGCAACAGTAGCAATTGGAAACAAGTTACAGCTTTCAGCAATAACAGACCAGTCAGTTACATTTAGCAGTGATAATGTAGGTGTTGCCAAGGTAGATGCTAACGGTTTAGTTGAAGGTGTTTCAAAGGGAACAGCTACAATTACAGCAAAAGCTGCAAACGGACAGAAAGCAACATGTAAGATTACAGTAACAGATCCTGTACATATTACATCAATTGAAATTGCTCCACAGAATCTTGAAATTAAGAATAAGAATTCAGAAACATTGAAGCTTACAATTAATCCAAGCAACACAACAGATGACACAACAGTTACATGGACATCAAAGGATGAAAAGATTGCAACAGTTAATGATGCAGGAACAGTAACAGCTAAGTCAGAGGGAACAACAACTATTACAGCTAAGATAGGTAAGTTTGAGGCAACATGTGAAGTGACAGTTTTACCTATAACTGTAGAAGAAATGGTTGCAGACGGACAATTTAACATTGGATTAGGTAAGAATGTTGTAGCACTTCCTAATAAGCAGGATGGTGAAGGCGGTAGCGAAAGCGATCTTACAGATGGTAACTTTGAAGGCAAACATATTGCTACAGCATTTGCCACAACAGGAACAAGTTATACAATTGATTTAGGAGATGCTTATGACAGCGCAACTATTGATAAGTTAGTTGTAAAATACAAAGAAAACAATGGAGGAGATACTCCTGTTAACGGTTACGAAATCCAGTACTCAACTAACGGAGTTGATTTTGAAACAGTTAAAAAAGTAACAGGAGATTCTGTAAAGGATGCCTGCGAAAACAAGAATTGTGTAGATACTCAGGATATGACAGGAGTAACAGGCGCAGCAAGATACATTAGATTCTATTATCCTGAAGCATACACATGGGGTGTTCAGGTAAGAGAAATTGCAGCATTAAGTACAGACAAGAATGCTAAGAAGGCAGAATTACAGTACTGTGATGATCCTGCAGAAGTAACAGTAAAATCTGATAAGTATTGCCAGATTACATATACAATTAAAGCCGGTGAAAATCAGGATGATTACAAGTATATGGTATACTTAAACAACAACCTTGTAGGTGACAGAGTAACTGCAGGAACATATACAATTGATAACTTAGATGCAGGAACATATACAGTTAAGGTAGTTTCATATTACAACAAGTTAACATCTAAGGGCATCTCAAAGGAAGTTAAAGTAGATGACGGTTCATTAAAGGATTACATTAACACTGTAAGAAATATTTCAAAGGGAGCAAAGATAACAGTTGACAAGGTATACGAAGGTGAAGGAAACCAGGATGTATCATCATTAACAGATGGTATCGTATCAGATAACAACGGTGTTTGTGTTCACACAGAACATGGAGCACAGACGGCAACAATCAATATGGACCTTGGAGAGAATTATCCAATTTCTAATATTGAAGAATTTTTAATAGCATTTAAGGCAGACAATACATATGCTAAGATTTATACAGTTGAGTTCTCAGCGGATGGACAGAACTTCCAGGAAATGGTTAACGTTAAGGATGCTAAATACAAAACAGTTATGGAAAACAAAATTGACCAGTCAGCATATAATTACGATACAGTAAGATATGTAAGAGTTAAACTTAATGACGGTTCTTATAACTGGGGATATCAGATTTCAGAAGTAGCAATTATGGGATCAGATGTTTACATGCCTGTTGAACCTGAAGGATTAGTTGTAGAAAGCCCAACTTATAATACTGTTACAGTAACATGGACAGGGGCAGACAACGGTCAGACATATTGGGTATATATCGATGGTAAGGTTAAGGATATGAACTTAGCTACAGCCGGAACATATATATACAACAATATTGATGCCGGAACACATATTGTTAAGGTAACATCAAGATTAAATGGAATTGAATCAAAGGGTGTAACAAAAGAAGTTGTAGTAGCTAATCAGCCAACAACAACACCTACACCACCAACAACAGCAAAGCCTGCACCAACAACACAGGTGCCTACAACAGCTAAGCCAAGTGAAACAACTACAAAGGCTGGTGTTAAGCCGGATGAAACAACTACAAAGACAAACGTAAAACCAGGCGAAACAACAGTCAAGACAGAGCCTGTAGCTAATGAGACTACAACAGTACTCAACAATGGTGGCAACGAAGACAAGGCTAATGTAAAACTTGGAAAAACTAAAGTGACAAAGGCAACAAAGAAGAAGAGAACAACTAAAGCAAAGATTTCATTAAAGAAGGTTGCAGGTGCCAAGGGCTATGAAGTAAGAGTTTCAACAACTAAGAAGTTTAAGGCGAAGAAGACTATTACAAAGGTATTCAAACGTAATAAGCTTACATTTAAGAAACTTAAGAAGAACAAGAAGTACTATGTACAGGCAAGAGCATTCACAGTAATCAATGGAAACAAGAAGTATGGTCCATGGAGTGCTAAGAAGAAAATGAAACTTACAAAGTAAAATGTAAAATTATTATAAAAGAAAAAGGCTATCCACTAATGTGAGGTGACCCCAAAAGTTAGACTTTTTACGAGACGACTTCGGTCGTCTCGTTTTTCTTTTATGCAGTAAGGAGATGGAGCCTGTATGGAACAGGACTCATCCATCTTAACTTTTCTTTTATTCGTTTTTGCTTCGACCTAGCCATAAAAATACCGGCCTCCAATCGTTAGATTTTTAGGTCTAACTTTTTGGGGTCGGTACAATTTATAGCTATCAGGTATGCTTTTAATTTAATTTATTCTCCGAGGAAATTTTTCACATTTCTAATATGTTTCAGCCCTTCTTTGCGACCAATGTCATATAGAGCCTGCAGTTTTTCAGGATCTCTTTCGGTGCGCCCGATTGTAACAGGATTCTCAGGTCTGATAATGTAGACAAGTCCTTTGCGTTCAAGTTCTTTTAGGTCATCTAATGTTTTGTTGTACATAATATGGCGGACTTCCAAGTCGTGTACAAGATTAGGATATTTCTTGCCCAACTTTAATCTGATTAACGGAAGCATTGAATTTTTCTTTTTTCTGTAGCCGTCATGCTGGGTAAGAATGACAACATTTTTCTCGTAGCCCATTTCCATAAACTTGTGAATTGGAATTGAATCTGAAATTCCACCGTCAAGCATTTTAAAACCGTCGATTTCTACAATATTTGAAACCATTGGCATTGAAGCAGAAGCCCTAAACCATTTAATGTCCGTTGCATCGCCGTTAGGACAAAGATGATAAATAGGTTTTCCGGTTTCAACATCTGTAGTTACAACGTAGAAATCCATTGGATTCTTCTGATAAGTTTCCACGTCAAAAATATCAAGGCGGTTAGGAATCTGATTATAACAAAAATCAGCACCGTAAATATCGCCGGTCTTAATTAAAGAGCGAAGCCCAACATATCTGGGATCACGACAATATTTGGTATTGTATCGTATTGTTCTGCCAATCTGTTTTGACTTAAGATTGCAACCAAAGGCAGCCCCGGCAGAAACGCCAATGGCACCGTCAACAGTAATATCATTTTCCATAAATATATCAAGTACTCCGGCAGTATACATTCCACGCATGGCACCGCCTTCCAAAATTAATCCTTTTTTCATATAAATACCAATCCTTTTTAAAAAAAATTTTATAATGTGAAACAACCGAACTTTTATTACAGGGGTTGTTACGTGCTTCACGTTTTTTACACTATAACAAATTATACAGCGAATTTGTTAATTTTGTATCAATAAAATAAGTTTTATTTTCAAAAAAATTAAGACCGGTCATAATCATAAAAAAGAAATTAAAGAACAAAAAATATGAAAAAAAACTATTTTATTTTCAATATTTGTTTGACATCTCTACGCAATTATGGTATAAATATCCTTGTGCAAAATTGCAGATAGGGGTGTAGTTCATCGGTAGAATAAGAGTCTCCAAAACTCCAGAGGTGGGTTCGATTCCTACCACCCCTG
>ENA-USUG01007381-USUG01007381.1-human-gut-metagenome-genome-assembly--contig:-NODE-7381-length-10739-cov-3.001688_pt1 | contig 10739 bp, 10 predicted proteins | sample MGYA00250059_ERZ773394 | MGnify/ENA primary metagenome ERZ773394 (study PRJEB29103, sample SAMN06111957) | human gut metagenome | biome: human gut; feature: ankylosing spondylitis patient; material... | reverse complement strand
TGATAACTTTAAGAAGTACGCAGCTAAGATTTCTGTGAATACTTCTTCCATCCAGATAAGGTAATGCTAAAAGCGCAGGAACTTTATAAAAGACCGAAATTTTTAAACGAGACGACTCGTCTTATGATCGCGTTTTCGGCGGCGGGAGTGCTTGGACTTTGCATGCCTTCGGTACTTGGAAGCGGAGGGGATCTGATCGTTGCTTTGACGGATAAAGAGATGGTGTTGAAAGTTGCGATCATTACGTTTCTTGTGAAATTTCTGTTTTCGGCAGTCAGTTTCGGATCCGGCGCTCCTGGCGGAATTTTTTTTCCGCTTCTGATATTAGGCGCAATGGTCGGCGGAATCTTCTCTATGACAGGAACGGAAATCTTCGGTTTAGATCCGATGTATATGAATAATTTCGTTTTACTGGCAATGGCCGGATTTTTCACGGCGATCGTTCGTGCGCCGATCACAGGGATCATACTTCTGTTTGAGATGTCCGGCTCGGTAAGTCAGATGCTTTCTCTTGCACTTGTTTCGGTGACTGCATATGTCACTGCAACTTTGGTAAGATCTGAACCGATTTATGAAAGCCTTCTGGCAAATCTGCTGCGAAGAGAAAAAGAGGAAGAACAGCCGGTTTATGCGGGCGGGCAGAAAGTGCTGAGCGAGTTTGTGAGCATGGGAGGTTCTGCTCTTGAAAACCGCACCGTCATGGAAATAGATCTGCCGGACAACTGCCTTCTTGTCGCGGTAGACAGAGGCGGAAAAGAGTTTATTCCGAAAGGAAAAACATGCCTTATGGCAGGCGATAAACTGACGGTTATGGCAGATGAACGAGATGCGGGATATGTACATGACAAAATGAAAAACTTATGTTATACTTCATTTTAGGTCAGCATTGATTTTAAATAGTTAATGTGAAGAAAACAAAGGAGAGTACGATATGAAAAGAGTACTGTTAAAGCTGAGCGGAGAAGCGCTCGCGGGAGATAAAAAAACAGGTTTTGACGAGGCAACCTGTATTAAAGTTGCAGAGCAGGTAAAGAAACTGACTGAGGATGGCATTCAGGTGGCGATCGTGACCGGAGGAGGCAACTTCTGGAGGGGAAGGACGAGCGAGACGATCGACCGGACAAAAGCAGATCAGATCGGAATGCTGGCAACGGTGATGAACTGTATTTATGTATCTGATATTTTCCGTTATGTCGGGATGAAAACAGAAGTGTTTACGCCGTTTGTATGCGGTTCGTTTACGTCATTATTCTCAAAAGATGCGGCAGTAGCGGCGCTGGAAGAAGGAAAAGTGATCTTTTTCGCAGGAGGAACGGGACATCCGTATTTTTCAACAGATACAGGGGCGGTATTAAGAGCGATCGAGATTGAAGCGGACGCGATGCTGCTTGCAAAGGCGATAGACGGTATTTATGACAGCGATCCGAAAGTGAATCCGGAAGCGGTCAAATATGACGAGATATCCATACAGGAAGTGATCGATCAGAAACTTGCCGCGGTGGATCTTACAGCATCGATTCTCTGCCTTGAAAATAAGATGCCGATGCTTGTATTCGGTTTGAACGAGGAAAACAGTATTGTGGAAACGATGAGCGGAAACTTTACGGGAACGAAAGTGACTGTATAAGCGTTATAAAAAATTTGCAGGAGGATATAAATATGAATGAAAGATTGACGACATATGATTCAAAGATGACAAAAACGATCAATAATCTTGACGGAGAATTAGCTACGATCAGAGCCGGTCGCGCAAATCCACATGTTCTTGATAAATTGACAGTTGATTATTACGGATCGCCGACACCGATCCAACAGGTGGCAAACGTATCTGTCCCGGAAGCAAGGATGATTCAGATCCAGCCGTGGGAAAAGAGCATGCTCAAAGAGATTGAGAAAGCGATCCTTATGTCAGATCTCGGCATCAATCCGACTAATGACGGTTCGACGGTTCGCCTCGTATTCCCTGAACTTACGGAGGATCGGAGAAAAGAACTGGCAAAAGATGTGAAGAAAAAAGGAGAGGCTGCGAAAGTGGCTGTCAGAAATATCCGTCGTGACGGAAATGTAGCGTTTAAGAAGTTAAAAGGAACGGAAGTTTCGGAAGATGAGATCAAAGATCTGGAAGACGATCTTCAGAAGATTACGGATAAATATATCGAAAAGATTGATAAGATGGTCGAGGTAAAGACAAAAGAGATTATGACTGTGTAATCGGATTCTTAACGCCGTTACAAAAACTGGGGGCTTTGATTGTAAGCCCCCTTTCGTATAGAGAGGAAGAAAAGATGAACGTACCGCAGCATATAGCAATTATTTTAGACGGAAATGGCAGATGGGCGAAAGCAAAGGGGATGCCGCGAAACTACGGACACGCACAGGGAAGCAAAAATGTGGAGAAAATCTGTGAAGAGGCATGGCGTATGGGAATTAAATATCTGACGGTTTATGCATTTTCAACAGAAAATTGGAGCCGCCCGGAAAATGAAGTTGCGGCTCTTATGAAACTGCTTCGTAATTATATGAAAACATGCTTGAAAACAGCGGCCAAGAATGATATGAAGATCCGTGTGATCGGAGATATTGAGCCGTTGGATGACGATATCAAAAGCAGGATTCGCGAGCTAGAAGCTGCTACCACAGACAACGGCGGTCTGAATTTTACGATTGCCTTGAATTACGGAAGCAGAGATGAGCTGACACGGGCAGCGCAAAAAATGGCGAAAGACTGTGCAGAAGGAAAGATAAAAGCAGAAGAGATTGATGAATCGGTGTTTGAGACATATTTAGATACTCATGGGATTCCGGATCCAGATATGATGATCCGAACGAGTGGGGAGCAGAGATTGTCGAATTATCTTCTTTGGCAGCTTGCATATTCGGAATTTTATTTTACGGATGTGCCCTGGCCGGATTTTACAAAAGAAGAACTTGTAAAAGCAATCGAAGAATATAACCACAGACACAGAAGATTCGGCAAAGTTGAGGAGGCGTAATCTATGTTTAAAACACGGTTGTTGAGCGGCATTATGCTGATGATCATTGCATTGACGACAGTGATTGCCGGAGGGCAAGTTTTATTTACGGTTCTTTTCGCGATCAGCCTGATCGGAATGTCAGAACTTTATAAAGTGTTTGGCATTGAGAAAAAAGCGCCGGGAATTGTCGGTTATATTTTTGCTTTCGGGTATTATGCGCTTATTTATATGGAAGAATATCTCCCGGGAGAAAAACATACATGGTTTATGCTGCTTTTTATGGCGTATTTGATCTGCCAGATGGCAGTGCTTGTATTTTCTTATCCGAAATATAATACACAGCAGATCATGGCGGCATTTTTCGGAGTATTTTATGTAGCGGTAATGCTGTCTTACATTTACCTTACAAGAATGCTTCCGGGAGGAGTGTTTACCGTATGGCTTGTGTTTATCTGTTCGTGGGGATGCGATACATGTGCATACTGTGTAGGCATGCTCATCGGAAAGCATAAGATGGCTCCGGTTCTGAGTCCGAAAAAATCCGTAGAAGGCGGGATAGGAGGAATTGCAGGCGCAGCCCTGATTGGTGTGCTTTATGCATTAGCTGTGAACCACTGGGGAAATGCAGGGGCGAGTATCGTTTCTTATGCAGTGATCGGTGCAGTCGGCGGCGCAATTTCCCAGATCGGCGATCTGGCGGCATCGGCGATCAAACGTTATCATAATATTAAAGATTACGGGAAACTGATTCCGGGTCATGGAGGAATTCTGGATCGTTTTGACAGTGTCATTTTTACTGCTCCGATCATATATTATCTTGCGGTTTTATTGTAAGACATAAGGGCATTATGAAGCCGGAAGATAAGTTTACGGGCGATATGTTACAGGACAGATGCAGAAGTGAGGTACAAAGATATGAAAAGAATCGCTGTCTTAGGGTCTACCGGCTCGATCGGAACCCAGACGCTTGAAATTGTAAGAACAAACAAAGATATAAAAATCACGGCGCTTGCTGCGGGAAATAACATTGAACTTCTGGAAAAACAGATCCGGGAATTCAAACCGTCGATTGCCGCAGTGTGGAATGAGGAAAAAGCCGCAGAGCTGAAAATAAAGACTGCGGATCTGGATGTGGAGATCTTATCCGGGATGGACGGATTGCTTGCCGCTGCATCTTGGAAAGATTCACAGATTGTTGTAACTGCGATTGTAGGTATGATCGGAATCCTGCCGACGATCGAGGCGATCAAAGCCGGAAAGGATATTGCGCTGGCAAATAAAGAAACACTTGTGACGGCAGGGCATATTATCATGCCGCTGGCGGAACAATATAAAGTGTCGATCCTTCCTGTAGACAGTGAACACAGCGCGATTTTTCAGTCGCTTCAGGGGGGACAGCGCAAAGCTCTCCATAAAATATTATTGACTGCTTCGGGCGGACCGTTCCGCGGGAAAAAAAGAGAAGAACTTACCGGTATACAAGTTGAAGATGCTTTGAAACATCCAAACTGGGAGATGGGACAGAAGATTACGATCGATTCTTCTACAATGGTGAATAAAGGTCTTGAAGTGATAGAAGCCAAATGGCTTTTTGACGTTTCGGTCGATCAGATCCAAGTTGTCGTACAGCCTCAAAGCATTATTCATTCTATGGTAGAATATGAGGACGGTGCGGTGATCGCTCAACTTGGAACACCGGACATGAAACTGCCGATCCAATATGCGCTTTATTATCCGGAGAGAAGGTATCTTCCGGGAGATCGTCTTGATTTTTCCACACTTTCGCAGATTACTTTTGAGAAGCCGGATATGGAGACGTTTTACGGACTGAAGCTTGCGTATGAAGCCGGGAGAAAAGGCGGTTCTCTTCCGACTGTGTTTAATGCGGCAAACGAGCGTGCTGTTGCAATGTTTCTCGGAAGACAGATCGCATATCTTGAGATTCCGGAGATTATTTCGGCGTGTATGGAAAATCATAAAAATATTGCAGATCCGACAGTGGAAGAGATACTAAAGACTGAGCGGGAAACATATGAATTTATAAAAAACAGGTGGTAGCGAATGGGAATCATTATTGCAGTTTTATTATTTAGTTTTATTATCATCTTTCATGAATTGGGACATTTTCTTCTTGCAAAGAAAAACGGAATTCGGGTAGATGAATTTTCTTTAGGACTTGGACCTACGTTATTAGGAAAACAGATCGGAGAGACAAAATTTTCTCTGAAACTGCTTCCTTTCGGCGGCGCGTGTATGATGGGCGAAGATGATGCCGACGATCTGTCGGAAGGAAGTTTCAACAGTAAATCCGTGTGGGCGAGAATGTCAGTTGTTGCGGCGGGACCGATCTTCAATCTCATTCTTGCGTGTGTTTTCTGTTTTATATTGATTATGATAACCGGTTACAGAAGTCCGGAAATAACAGGAGTGCTGGACGGCTATTCCGCGCAGGAAGAGGGACTTCAAGCCGGAGACGTTATCACAGAGATCAACGGGCGGAACGTGCATATATGGGATGATGTCAGTCTGTATACAATGACACATGCCGATGAAGCGCCTTTCAAAGTAGAGTATGAACGTGACGGCAAGAAATATACGGCAAAACTGGAGCCTCGACAGTTGGAAGGCGATGCCGCACCGCTGCTTGGGGTGACAAGCGGAGATATAGTAAAACCGGGGATTTTCAAATCTGTTGAATACAGTATTTACAAAGTAAAGTACTGGATGAATTATACAGTAGACAGTTTGCGCATGCTTGTGACAGGTCAGGCAGGACTTAAAGATCTTTCAGGTCCGGTAGGAATTGTAAATGCCGTAGACGACATGTATCAGGAAGCAGCTCCGGCAGGGTTCGGCGTTGTGATGCTCAGTATGATGAACTTCGGTGTTCTGCTGACAACAAATCTCGGAATTTTAAATCTGCTTCCGCTCCCTGCATTGGACGGAGGACGACTTGTTTTTCTTATAATAGAAGCGATCCGTAAAAAACGTGTTCCGCCGGAAAAAGAAGGAATGGTACATTTTGCGGGATTCGCATTGCTTATGGTACTGATGGCCGTTGTGATGTATAACGATATCATGAAGTTGTTTTGATTATCATATGCTCTTGCAGAGACTCCGAATACGAAAGTTGTTCTAAACGAAAGCTTCCGCATATATATTTAGAGAGAATAAATCTGATGAAGGAGAACGTATGCGGGAAACAGAAAACAATAAGAGGTATAAAGCTGCAATGCAAGGAGTCGGGATGCAGAATGTGAAAATGCAGCAGGAGGCGGCAGATAAAGGATCATTACAGGTGAATGTAACTTCATCGGTGAATTCATATCCGATTTCGGAAGCTCGCATTTCGATTTCGTATACCGGTGTTCCGGAAAATACATTAGAACAGTTGGTGACTGATTCCTCGGGGCAGACGGATATGATTGAGCTGGATGCGCCGCCGGAAGAGTGGAGTCTGGACCCTGAAAACGAACGGCAGCCTTATTCGGAATATACATTGAATGTAAGCGCTCCGGGGTTTGAGCCTGTGAGCATTGCGGGAACAGAAATTCTGGCAAATACAAAAGCAATTCAAAATATCAGGATGAGACCGACAGATACGGGCAGGGAAGAGGAAGAAATTTTCGTCATCCCTGCTCATACTTTATATGCAGAATATCCTCCTAAAATAGCGGAAGATGAGATCAAGCCTGTAAATGAAAGCGGAGAGATCGTTTTAAGCCGTGTTGTTGTTCCTGAATACATTGTTGTTCATGACGGTTCTCCGAGAGATTCGACTGCAAAAAACTATTATGTGAAGTATAAAGATTATATCAAAAATGTGGCGTCCAGCGAAATTTATGCCACCTGGCCCGCAAATACGATTCGGGCAAACGTTCTTGCGATTATGTCTTTTACGCTCAATCGCGTTTATACCGAATGGTATAGAAACAAAGGGTATGATTTTACGATCACTTCATCTACAGCATTCGATCATAAGTGGATACCGGAAAGAAATGTATATGAAAGCATTTCCGTGATCGTAGATGAATTGTTTGCAAATTATCTTTCAAGACCGAACGTGCGGCAGCCGATATTGACACAGTATTGTGACGGGAAAATGGTGAGCTGTCCGAATTGGATGACCTTTTTGTTATAACCTACAAAACTGCGAAATCCCTTGATTTTACTGAGATTCCGGCGCATAGTAGTAATAAACTTTCAGCTCATCTTTTGAGCGATCATATATAATCTTTTCTATCACGCTCTTTAGGATTTCATTTTTGGTTACGGAGTCCACAGAGTCAGATTCTATGATTTCATATACATTTCTTACTTTTTCCAACATAGCGATTTTAGAAGTATCAATAGTAGGTTCTGCTGGTTTTATGTCTGCAAGCTGCTTTTCCAGCGTCTCTTTTTCTTCCTGAACCATGCGCTTATTTTCTTTATATTCATCAAGTGTATCTACTCCATTACGGTACGCTTCTCTGATGCGGTCAAATTTTTCCACATTCTTTCTTAACTGCTCCGTAATAATGACGTTTAGATCCACAGAAGTTTCCTGCACCGGTTCAACGTGCCTGTAGATGATGTTGCCAGTGTCCAGAACTTCTTTTATGGATGCAAGTACCGCCGGTTCCAGCTTCAAGGAGCTTACAGATGTCTTGGCAAGGCATTTTCCTTTTGAGTACCCATAGCATGTAAAATAGCAGTATGATTTTTGGTTATTTACTGTTTTGGCAATCATGGTTCTTCCGCATACAGGGCACTTCATAAGACCTGAAAGCCAATGTTTGTATGTAGAGGAAGGTCTGGTGCCGGATGGTTTGTATTCGCTTTTGTAACGGATCTGCGCTTTGTCAAATAATTCTTTAGATATAATAGCAGGTTGCTGACCATCAGAGACAATCCATTCTGATTCCGGTCGGATTTCGTTTGTTTCGCTTACGGTACGGTTCCATCGGATCATACCGCAGTAAGTTGGGTTCTGTAAGATGTATTCAATAGATCTGCGTTCAAACGGTTTGTTGTGAGATGTTTTAAACCCACACAAATTTAGATAGCGTGCTATGTCGAATATTCCGGTATGTTCATTTACATATTTATCAAATATGATTTTAATTATTTCAGCTTCTTCCGGCACAATAACAGGAGGTTTTCCGCGCTCTTGGATTTTATATCCAAGCGGAGGACGCGCCTGATAGCCGCCGCGTTTTGCCTTTTCTGTCATACCTCGTGTCACTTCGCCGGAAAGACGGACAGAATAGTACTCGTCCATCCATTCAATGATGCGCTCGATCAAAGAGCCGAACGGACCGTCTACAAGCGGCTCGGAAACGCTCAAGACTTCTACGTTGTGCTTCTTCTTTAAAAGAGATTTATAAACAATAGACTCTTCCTGATTTCTTGCAAATCGACTGAATTTCCACACGATGATACAATCTACAGGATGTTTGTCTGATTTGGCAAGAGCGATCATCTTTTGAAACTCCGGACGCTTGTCAGCTTTCCGACCGGAAATACCGAGCTCATAAAAGATTTGCAGGACAATCATATCGTTCTTTTTAGCAAAGTCTTTCAACAGTTTTGCCTGCGAATCAGGAGAGAGTTCTTCTTGGCCGGATGTGGATACCCTAACATAACCATAACAATATTTAGTTTTCATGACATCACCTCGGTTGATTCATTCTATTCCTGACAGAGCAGGAAAATGAGTATAAAAATAACAGCTATCAAGAAACAAATGTTCTGATTGCGATAGCTGACCGAAGATGATACAATATTTTTGAGTTGGGGTATCATTCTTCGGAATGTTACTTGAGCCGTTCCTGTTGGCGCAGGAGCGGTTCTTGACTTTTTAGGTACATTTGCTATAATGTACTTAACAAGACAGCCGATAGGTAGGTGCAAGCTACCCGATCCGGCGAATATAACTGTTTACAAAGTAAGCCGTCCTATCCGACCAAGATACAGGGCGGCTTACTTATGCTTCAAATTCAGAATTGCAACTACAAGCAGAGCAAATGTAAGTAAAATCTGCATTTCTTCATATGTACTCATAAGTATTTCCCCTTTCCACAAGACTGGATCGGGAACCAGCACGCCCCTCGGCTGTCTGGGTAAATACATTATTTAGTTGTTCCCCTGCCACTGTGGGGCAGGAGACGTTAGTTATTTCCGTCCTGGTGTTGGCGCACCGGGGCGGTTTTTTATTTACTTTGATGTTTCATTTTTTGGCTGATGCGATATTGCTCGGCATCAGCCACATCGATGAACTCTACTGTTTTGTCAAAATTCTTTTTAACAACCTCTTTTATTTCGTCTAATGTAACATTGAAGAACTCTCGTCTTGTATTAACCATGTTAAGCTTTCTATCCTCAAACGCTTTATGTAACGCAGCTTCGAGAGCTGGCGCATCATCAGAGAATATCATAGCATGTACATCAAAGTTGAATGGCACGGATGCGTCACCAAGTTCATCAACTCGGTCTTGTGGATCAAGACGGCGCGTCATACCTATTTTGTATACATTCTCGCCAAAAGCGCCGATGTTTGAAATTATATATACATATCCAGCGCGCTGGTTTGCTTCTCTGTAATCAATATCTTTCATAGCTTTATCTATATCCTGAAGCTGAGTTTCGAGTTCGGATTTCTTCTGAATTAAATCAGCGTCGTCAGGTGAGGATTCTAATTGTTTTCACAATTTTTCATAGGCCGTTTGATAGTGTGTCTGTTCTTTCTCTATTTTCTTTCGTTGAGCTTCGATTTCTTTTTGAAGTTTTGCAGCTTCCCGCATTTCGGCGCGAGCGGCTTTCTGAGCTTCCTTTTCTTCCTGTTTCTTTTGCTGGTACTCAAACGCTAGTTTCAGCTCTTCAATCTTCAAATTCAGATACGGGCGATTTATGGATATTCCCATTATTGTACCAAGTTTGGAAATGGTTTCCGCAGATTTATTTATCCGGTTTAAAGAAGCATCAAAGTTAGTATATTTTACTTTCCCGACAACTTCATCACATTCATTGTTAAACGCTCGTAATAATAATTTTTGTGTGTCGGAAACCATTTTCTTTCCTTTCGAAGCACTACCATTAACCTGCCATGAAGTAAAGCCAGATACAGCAGTTTTATTCTTTATCATCGCTTTTTGCTTTGCCCTTATTTCGGATAGCTTTTCTTTATACTCCAGTGCATTTGCGAAATCATAATGCGGTTTATATAGTCCGAATTCCTGAACCAATATCTCTTCATCCACGGAAACAAGTTCTGTTTTCCTGTCAGAGATATGTCTTTCAATGTCTTCAAGTTGTGCATTTTTGGAGATTATAGTGTTATCACAATCTGAAATTGTCTGGTTGCGTTGCTGGATAATAGAGTCTAAATCTCTGATTTTGTTTTGTAAAGCAAAAGCATTTTGCATTTCCGGGGTTAATAATGATTGTAAATCTTCATATTTTTGTTGCAGCGTCTCCAACTCAGATTTATACTGTTTTCCTTTAAATATATCTGTGAATCCCATAAGTTTCCCTTTCTTCTCTTGTATTTGTTCCGAGAAAACACCACATTAATTAAAATCTTTCAGCCGTAATTCTATTAGCTTCTTATTGTACCCGAATAGCCGTGAGAACTGTGTTGTAGAAAAATCTAAATGCTCCTCTATATCTGCATCGGAAAGCAATAGATTCATCGCAAATCGATCTGCCTCCAACGATTTCGGCTACGGAGGCAACGTCGTCTCGTACGACATCCCCAACTTCCTGGGGTCGTTCTACAAGGCC
>ENA-USUG01007372-USUG01007372.1-human-gut-metagenome-genome-assembly--contig:-NODE-7372-length-10748-cov-61.176553_pt1 | contig 10748 bp, 8 predicted proteins | sample MGYA00250059_ERZ773394 | MGnify/ENA primary metagenome ERZ773394 (study PRJEB29103, sample SAMN06111957) | human gut metagenome | biome: human gut; feature: ankylosing spondylitis patient; material... | reverse complement strand
TCTCAGTCCCAATGTGGCCGTTCACCCTCTCAGGCCGGCTACTGATCGTCGCCTTGGTGGGCCGTTACCTCACCAACCAGCTAATCAGACGCGGGTCCATCTTGTACCACCGGAGTTTTTCACACTGCTTCATGCGAAGCTGTGCGCTTATGCGGTATTAGCAGTCGTTTCCAACTGTTGTCCCCCAGTACAAGGCAGGTTACCCACGCGTTACTCACCCGTCCGCCACTAACTTACATATCGCTAGGCTTCAATGTAAGTCCGTTCGACTTGCATGTGTTAGGCACGCCGCCAGCGTTCATCCTGAGCCAGGATCAAACTCTCATGTTAAAATGGTGTTTGTGTCCTGCCAGTTTTATCTGGCATTGTTTACTGTTAATTCGGGTAGCTTCTTCGTCTTTCGACTAAGTTGCTTGTTCTTGAATTTCTCTGAAAATCTTGGAATTTTCAGGGTTGCATTACTGTTTATTTGTCAAAGATCATAACCTCTTGCTTCGCAAGAGCTCGTTCATTCGTTGCTGTTATTCTCAGCGGCAACTCTGATATCTTATCATAACCGCTTTCGTTTGTCAACAACTTTTTTGAAATCTTTTTTCGTCTTGGAAAACTTTGTTTTCCGTGACAGGTATTTATGTTAACATATCTGTCAGACTTTGTCAACAACTTTTTTTGAAATCTTTTCAAGTTTCTTTCGAGCTGTTGTGTTGTCTCGGCGCTGCCTCAACAACGAATCTGAGTATATCACCCTGTGCCCCACTTGTCAACATTATTTTGCATATTTTTCAAACAATTTTGCAAAAGCAGTAAAAAAGCCCATAATCATGGGCTTTTTTGTCATTTTGGATCTTATTGTCTTTTCTCTTTTTCTCATAATTTACAGTATATATGCCTATAAAAGTTGAATTGTATATTCATTTGATGTATTTTTGAGACGAAGAGAAATGTTTTGTATCCCATTTGCCATATCTTCATTTACTTCCAGTAGCAGGACCAATCCCTGTGTCTCACCGGGAGCCATGGTTTCCACATACGTAGACATGTCATTGGGCAGCATTGTGGTCAATGCATTTCCACGTGTGCCGTCATTTACAGTAATGATGTATCTGGATGCGGTACTCAGGAAATCAACATTCTCCTCCTGGTCTGTTCCGTTGGTCAGTTCAAAGTTCAATATCAGAAGCTTTTTCCCGGTGGATGCATCCAACGCAAAATAATCCTCTGAAGATCCGTCCTCCGGATAAGAGTCTGCTATCTGGTAATCTCTGTATGTCAAGGTCACTCCCTCCGCAAGTCCGAAGAAATCCTCCAGACTGGTGGTAATATCCTCCTGTGCGGTAGGTGCCTGGGCTTCTGAAGCAGTCGATTCCGCAGGCTTCTCTTCCGTCTGTGCATTCTCCTGTCTTCCGGTTTCCTTGGCCGCGTCTTTTTCCAGTTTTGCAATGACGATTTCCGGGTCCACGAGACGGCTCCGGTGATTCGCATCATATTTTAAGAGAGTTACCGCCGCATATTCTCCGACTCTTTGTGATTCCGCTTCTGTCAGATCCGGAATTTCATTTCCGCAGGCTGTCATGCCAAGCGCCATTACACACAATAACGCTCCGCATACAATCCTCTTTTTGTTTCCTGTCATTCTTCTATCCTTCCCTGTCTGTTTTTCCATTGTTTCCTGTATTTTTCTCAAGTACGATATAAATCCCGGCAATCGCCAGTGCGATCACACCCACTGCAAAGAAAAGAACCGTTTTCTGCAATACCGGTGCTCCCCAGTAATCATATAATGCTATTTTACCACAAGTGCACAAAGAAAGCACTAGTCCATATATTCTTACCGGCTTATCTTTTTTCAAAAAGCCCAGTGTTACACTTACCAGCGCAATCAGCATGATCAGAACACTATTGATCACGGGAACATTGGTCTTAACGATCAGTGCCATATAGGTCAGAAAGATCACAATGATCAGTTCTCTGTGTTTAAACTTCTTATAGTATCTCTCCTGCAATGTCAGTACCAGATAAGCCAGTACAAACACAAACATGCACAGATAAGTAAGATAAGAGTTCCGGTACACCGGATTTGCCAGAGCGATCAACGCTCCGATCTGCCCCACCATTACAACTACATTAAATACCAGGATGTTTTTCCCGCGCATATATTTCACATTATTAAACAGCAATATACTTACAAACAGGATCCCCGCAAAAGCCGGCAGCTTTAGCATCGGCATCAAATTGGCCGCTGCAAAAAATGCCAGGGAAAAAGTAAGCAGGAGCTCCTGTATCGTTGTCCATCCATAGACCAGGAACATACTGAGGATGGTTCCCGCAAGGAGCAGGTATGCATACGGTATTTCCTTTCCGTTTGCCAGAAGTTCAATACAGTACAGTGATGTAACGATCACATCCAGTGCCCTCAGTCCGCCTTCCGCAAAACGGGTCAGTATCTTCGTCAGTAAAAGCAACGCTGTCAGGCATATGAGTATCGGCCAGTTACTTTCTATTACAGAAAAGGCACATACCGCAACAAAACTGAAAAAGTAACAGGTCAGCCATTTTTTCCACGTTCCACGTATGGCAATTCCCGCAAGAGCCGCGACTACAAACGCCATTCCCGTCAGGGCGATGATTCCGATATACGCGTCGTTCTCCGCTCTTCCCCAATAATTGTTCATCGCCGTACCGGTTGTAATTCCGGCTACCAGAAGAAATGCTATATAGATTGCCAGCAAGCCGTTTTCATTCACTGCATGGCCCGCCTGTTTTTCTTTTAGTATGTAATTGCTCTGCACTACCAGGATCAGATGTGCGATCAGGAAAAAGGTTCCAAATGCAGCTGCTGTCACCCAGACCGGCATTCCCTGTGTACTGATCACACAGGATACCGTTACCGGGAAAAGGATCGTAGTGCTGACAAGTTGTATCAACTGCGAAGCCGTATGATATCTTCTTACCGGCACACAGATGCTCAGTACACTCAGTAACAGAATCAATGCCAGCACCAGCAGACCTTCCGGCTCCGAAAGCAATGAAGAACCGAAAAGCGGATACGCACAAAGCCAGCATGCTGCGATTCCCAGCATTCTGTGTATCAGGGAATCCCTTTTTCTGCTCAGTAAAACCGTGCCCACTGTGATCACTGCAATGATCGCCGCTGCAGGAAGCACACCGAAATTATGTAGGGAAATCGTATTGATCATGGTCGACAGATATAACGCCGCTATGCCGATAGCCGAAAAGATCCGGGCCAGTTTCGGAAGCTTTCTGTGGATCAGTAATTCTGCGATCAATACCACTCCCAGGGAAACTGCATATAAAGAAATACCTTTGATCCAGCCGTTCATAAAATACATACCAAGCAATACCAGTGCGGTCAGAATAAAGATTCCGCCAACCACCGACAATGCAATGGTTGCGACCAGATATTCCGCATTCTGCTTCTTCTGTGCCGGAGCCTGCGTCACCGGTGCCTGCACCTGTTGCATGGTAAACTGCCCTACTGGCTGTGTCTGTGATTGCCCGGCTGTCTGCTGTTCTCCGGCGGCTGCCTCCTGTGGTACACTCTGCTGCGGCACAGATGACTCCGCTCCGGTTTCTCCGCCTCTGTTTGCATTGATCTGCTGTCTCTGGTACCAGAATTCCACGCTTTTATCCAGTTCTGCCTGTAGCTGTTCTACATATTCCGGCTGTCTCTGTATTCTTGGAAGTAATTGCTGTAAATACCTGGTAAATATCGGATCATTGGACTGCATCAGGTATTCTCTTGCCTGTTGTTCCAGTCTCTTTGCTCGTTCCTGTTGTGTATTGGTCTCCATCTTTTATCCTTCCCTCATTGTAATTTCTGTGATCTTATAACACTATATACTCTCTGTATCTGTCCATATCCTGTCTATGGCAGTCCGCATGGATCAGAATACCGTCCTCCCTATACTCTCTGGAAAGTATCTGCGCCTGTTCCATCAGATAGGAAGCCACATTTCCTGCACTGTACGGGATCAGAAATACGCACTCTGCATTATCCGCATAGACTTTCTGTTCAACAGCCTCTGCCAGTTCACGGATACCGATATTAAGTCCTGCCGCCAGATACCAGTTGTCCTGTCTCTTTTGCGGCAGTGGTTCCATCTCACATTTGTCTGTCTTATTATACACTATGATCTGCGGAATGTCACCTGCTTCCAGTTCTTTTAAGGTATCAGCAGTTACCTGCATCTGCTGTCTGTAATTTTCATCGCTGAAATCCACCACCTGGATCAGCAGATCCGCATACTTCACCTCTTCCAGTGTAGAGCGGAAGGCTTTTACCAGTCCGTGGGGCAGCTTGTTGATAAATCCAACCGTATCCGTCAGGAAAAAGGGCTTATTATGTCCGGTATCCACACTGCGGACACTGGTCTCCAGTGTAGCAAACAGCATATCCTTTTCCATGACCGTTTTATCCGGCAATTCGCCGAACTGCTCTACCATACGGTTCAGAATTGTAGACTTTCCCGCATTGGTATATCCTACCAGAGCCACCTGCGGGATGCGGGACTGCTGCCTCTTTTTCCGCTGCACCTCTCTGGTACGTCCCACATCTTCCAGTTCCTTTTTCAGTTCTGTGATACGATGCTCGATCTTACGCCTGTCCAGTTCCAGCTTTTTCTCACCGGTGCCCTTATTACTCATGCTGCCACTGGCACCGCCCTGTCTGCTCAGTGCATCATACATTCCTACCAGTCTCGGCAGCATATATTGCAGTCTGGCTGTCTCCACTTGTAATTTTGCCTCTCTTGTCTGGGCCCGGATGGCAAATATATCCAGGATCAGATTAGTCCGGTCGATGATCGGCAGTTCCAGTTCATTTCCCAGATTTCTTACCTGTGAAGGTGTCAGAGAATTATCAAACACAATCTCCTGTGCCCCGCATTCTTCTGCCAGCCTGCGCACCTCTGTCACTTTTCCGGTGCCGATATATAACGCTTTATTGACATGATCCAGCCGTTGTACAATCTGACCGGCCACTTCTTTTTCCGCAGCTTCCGCCAGACTTGCCAGTTCCTCCATGGAACGCTCAAAATCCGGTTCTTCACCGACATCCACACCGACTAACAGTACCTTTACCGGTGCCTCCTGTATCTGTTCTTCCCTCATATAAAAATATATCCTTTATATTTACTATTTTGTCTCTAACTCAAACCAGAATTCCACGCCGTTGTTGTAATTGTTCACACCGAATTGCTGGTTCATGGATTCCATGATGGCCTTCACGATAGACAATCCCACACCGCTGCCTCCGTATTCTCTGGTTCTGGCCTTATCCACCTTGTAGAACTTCTCCCAGATATGGTGAATAGAGTCCTCCGGGATCGGTTTGCCTGTATTGAATACAGATACCCGTACTTTGCCGTCCTTTTGTTCCATTTTCACTTCGATGATCTTATCATCTTCACAATGATTGACCGCATTGGAGAAAAAGTTCATGAACACTTCTTCTATTTTAAATTCATCCGCCCATGCATAGATCGGCGGATACTCTTCCATCCGCACAGTAATCTCATGCTGTTTTGTCAGAATTGCCGCTGACTGGATATAATTTTTCACCAGCGCCGTAAGGTCGAACCGCTCCATGGCCACCACATCATTACCAAATTCCAGCTGGTTCAGGGTCAGAAGCTTTTTCACCATGTTGTTCATCTTCGCTGCTTCGTCCACGATGACATCACAATAGAACTGCCTGCTCTCGGGATCGTCATTGATCTCCTCCTGCAGCCCTTCCGCATAACCCTGAATCAGCGCAATGGGGGTCTTGAGTTCGTGGGATACATTGGCCAGAAATTCCTTGCGCATTTCGTCAATGGCTTCTTTTTTCTCCACGTCCCGTTGCAATTCATTGTTCGCTGTCTTCAGTTCCGAAATGGTTTTCTCCAGGGAATCGGACAACTTATTGATATTCTCTCCCAACAGATCGATCTCATTATGTGCCTTCCCCTGATATTTTGCCTCAAAATCCAGCTGTACCATCCGTTCCGAAATATTATTCAGTTCCAGGATCGGCTTGGTCACACTTCGGGAGACGAACCAGATAATAATACCACCCGCCATTGCTCCCAGACATCCTGCAAGGGCATAGAAGCGGTTGGCGATCTTTGCACTCTCCTGAATACTGGAAAGAGGTGTCTGCATAATAAAAGAAATGCCGGTATTCAGTCTTCCGTAGATTTCCAGATATTCCTTGTCCTCCTGTCCGGTTCTCTTGATCACATAATCATCGCCGTTCTCGATCACCCTCTGGTCATTGAAAGGTATGCTGAGTCCAAATACATAACCGATCAGGCGGTTTTCCAGTCTCTCACCGCCGTTGATGGACACATATTTCATATTGGAATTCACATCCATAACGCATACCGTCATGTTGTAGCTTCTGCACACATCATCCAGTTCTCTGGCAAATTCTTCCGTGTCATAGCTGTCGCTCTCCGCTGCCTGCTTGATGGTTCCGTAAGCATCATGAATAACATCCAGTTTGCTCTGCATATAGACTTTTCCCAGAAATAAATAGTTGATCATCAGGCACAGCAGGATCGTACCGATCATCAGGCCGATAAAGATCCAGGCAAACTGTCCCCTGATAGAATGTACTTTTCTCTTTTGTTCTTTATTCCGCTGTTTCATCCATCTTGTACCCCATGCCCCATATGGTCTTTATGAGATTGCCTTCCTCGCCCAGTTTGCTGCGCAGTTTTTTCACATGTGTGTCTATGGTACGGGCATCCCCAAAATAATCATAGTTCCACACATTGTTCAGAATCTTTTCTCTGGACAGGGCAATGCCTTTATTTTCCATAAAATAGGTCAGGAGTTCAAATTCCTTGTAACTTAGATCCACATCTTTTCCATCAATGATCACGCGGTGTGCCGCCTTATCCACGGTAATGCCGCCGCAGGTCAGAGCCTCTTCCTGTCCCAGCTGATTTGTTCTGCGCAGGATTGCTTCCACTCGGGCCACCAGAATCTTGGGACTGAAGGGCTTGGAAATATACTCGTCCACTCCCAGCTGAAATCCCTGCAGTTCGTCTCTCTCATCTCCGCGGGCTGTCAGCATGATGATCGGTACTTTGGAGTTCACCCGGATCTCCCGGCACACCTGCCAGCCGTCCATCTTCGGCATCATCACATCCAGAATGATCAGTGCAATATCTTTTTCTTTATAAAAAATATCCAGTGCTTCCTCACCGTCACCGGCTTGCAGCACATCAAAATTGCTCTTTACCAGGAAATCCCGGACCAGCTTACGCATTCTGCTCTCATCATCTACTACCAGTACTTTCAGTCTGTCCATACACCCTCACCCTCCTATCTTGAGATAGTAACTATTCAGCCCCATTCGCAAAATCGCCTCTTCGAGGCTTTCCTGAATACTTACACTATAGCGTGTAAATATGTCAATTTTGTGAAACTTCGGTCTCTATATGTAATTCTCTTTCCTTTTCCCGTACCGTCTGCTCCCTCTGGGTCAGTTCCTGCTCCCAGGTGGCATATTTGTTCTGCAGATTTCTTTCATAATTCAGGACATTGGGCTGATCGGAATTCAGCGTGATGATAAACATTGCAATAATTGCAATGACCATCACAATATTCATAATAAGAGACAGCCGGAACGTCGTATTTTTATTTTCTTCCGGTGCCGGTTTGATTCTTCTTCTGGCAGGAGACGTTTTTTCCCTGGTGTCCGCAAAGTTCGTCCACAGAGGGATAGGCGGAATCTCTTCTCCCAACAGATCCTGCTCTGCTTTCAGTTCTCCCTGCAATTCCCTGAGGTATTCCAAACCTACCGGAGTGCGGAACACCCTGTCATCCAATGCTTTTTTATAAATAACCAGTACGGACTCCAGATTTGTCCGATCGATCCGCTTATCCAGATAAGCAATCTTCTGTCTCTCCTGCTCTGCCAGTCTGGCATCTTTCTCTGAATAGAATGCAAATCCGGACACTACATGATCCGTCCGGTTTTGCTGTTCCTGTTCTTTCTGTACATCCATTACTGGTTTTCCTCCGCGCTTCCTGCTGCAGCATTCTGCAATAAAATATGTTCTCCCTGTACCAGCGGGTAATGGACAGGACGATCACTGTCCAGATTCTCCCGGTACATATCTACTGCAGTAATCTGATGATTTTCATAGGTCGTATAATAGTAAATTCCTCTGTCTGCATTGCAGCAGGAAGTGTAGATAGTGATCTCATACTCCCCTTTGTCCAGCTGACAGCATCCTCTGGTCTGATCCACGCTCCCCAGAATATGGAAAAACTGGCTGACGCTCTCCGACTCAGACAATCCGGACAGAGAATTCATCTTCGTGAATGCCACCCGTACAAAACGGGATGCAGAAGACAGATCCCCGGGCAGTCCCATGGCTCCCATGCCTCTGCTGTACGGCTTCAGCTTCAGATCTGCGGAAAAACGGTTTGTCGGTGATTCGGAAGACAGGGACATATAATCGTTCAAACGAAACATCTGGATTGGAAACGGGGGATTGTTCGTCAATACTCCCACCGGGTTGTCATAGATCTTCAGTCCCTCCTGCACAGACTCGATCGTAATGGCCTCTTCCTTGTCTGCCAGAATCCAGTGCAGTGGAGAAACCGGATATTTTTCATTAAAGGGCGTATCCACCAGATTGATATGGGATAACAATACTCTGGCTTCCTGCACATTGGCACACTGCCCCAGAATCCAGGGGATGAACTCAAACTGGGCGATGTTGTCCTTACCTGTCTGCACTTTGCTGTATACTGCATTTCCCGGGAAATTCAGTCCCGCCATGCCGAGTCCTTTCTCATTCACTGCATCATAGTACAAAGGATAATCCCCTGCCATATGAGCAATGCCGATCATGGCATAATGCTCCGTCAGGGCATTCTGATGCCGTAGCGGAAAAGGATAATTGCGTGGTGTTACCGTTACCTCTTCCCCATAGTTAAATTCATAATCAAAAGTTCTGCCGAAATAAAAATCCTGTGATCTATAAGTTGCCGCTGTACACATAACATATACTCCTTTATTCTGATTCAAATGGATATAGAAACTAGTCTTAGTCTATAGCATTTGCAGAATGTTTGCAAGTATACGAAAAATGTTGACGCAAATATGCCCTTGCGATAACATAAAGACCCAAAAAGAGTACTACTGTACAGCAACCCTGGTTAGTCCGATCCGGGAAAGTTAATATCTATCGCAGCAAACCATATTCTTATCTTTACTAAGCAAATAATAAGGACCTTCGAGGCTGTTATCAATATCTCGAAGGTCCTTTTCTGCTATATCTAATTCACTTGCCGATTAAGGATTACACCGCTTACAGGGCATATATCCCATATTGATGATATCTTCTCTGTTGCCGGTATATATCTCTTTGTTTTTCTCCTTCATCTGATCCACGCTGGAGCAGGACGGATAGTGGAATTTCATGGTGTTGGTATTCAGCACATAGGTAGTTTCCTGTGATTCCTGTGGCACTGACGGTTCCGGTGTGATCTGCACCGTAGTGTCTGTCTGGGGTTGTTGTGTCGGTGTTTCTATCACAATGGGTGCTGCCGCTTCCTGGGATGCCGCGTTGCTCTCTGCCCAGTTATCCCCGGTAGCATAATCAATACCGATCCCCGGCTGCACATTGTAGGCAAATACACAGAATTCGATTCCCTCTCCGACATCTTCCACAGAATAGGCTTCCATGAGGACACCGTCTGCCAGCAGGTTATCCCCGTCAAATATGGGAGTGACACGGTACAGGACATGATTCCCTGTATTTTTGATATAATCGCAGACTTTCGTCTCAAAAGGGAGCATTCCCTGCACGTTGAGATATCTGGTTCCTGTGATCAGGTTCTGCGGATTGGCGTTTTCCGCCGCCAGCATGTAGGCGATCAGGTGGCAGCGATTGTATAGGTATTTTCCGTCCACGTTATCGTATTTCACCAGATGCCAGCCGGTAGGCTTCACGGCTCCGATCTCCCCTCTCGGTTCTGTCGGCATCAGGTCCTGTCCTACGTTGGCATATGCCACGCCACAGCGCCCCAGGCTGTCCAGCTCGCTGTATGTCTCGAAGGACTGTGTGGTCAGATCTGCCTCTGTGAAATAAGGTTTGTTGCCATTGACCTCTGTATAAGGTGTGCCGGAGTATGCCGGAATCTCCCGGAGGGAAAATGCTGACGTGCCCTCTCCTGTCGGAACGTCTGTTGCAGATGTAACCTGCTGCGATTCTTGTGTATCTGAAGCGTTTTCCTGTGACTGTCCGGATTCGGGTTCCGATGCTTCCAGCAATTCGTAGGGGATCGTCGCCGGCTGCTCTATCGTATAGGTATTATCCTGCGGCGTGACGGTGCTTTCCGCACAGCCGGTAAATGTCAATAGCAGTACCAGCCATAGTGACAATTGTGTTATCAAACGTTTCTGAAATCTGTTATGTTTCATTTTCATAGCTTGTCAATTACTCCCTTGTAAAACTCTTTGGAAATTATACCACATTTTTCTTCATCCGACCCGTGAATTATACTGAGTTTTGTTGACTTTTTCAGCAGATTTGGGTATATTACAGTCAAAAGAGATAGCCTTCCCTGAAGATCGTTCCGGATGTTTGGTTGAGGCAACATGAAATGCAACACGAAAAATAAAAAGTGCCGCAAAAACGGCACTTTTCAGACTGTAGACAAAGCTCCTTCCTGTGAGGGAGCTTTTCTTGTGTCATGACTGCAAAAATTATGTACTTACAAGC
>ENA-USUG01007347-USUG01007347.1-human-gut-metagenome-genome-assembly--contig:-NODE-7347-length-10787-cov-5.311858_pt1 | contig 10787 bp, 10 predicted proteins | sample MGYA00250059_ERZ773394 | MGnify/ENA primary metagenome ERZ773394 (study PRJEB29103, sample SAMN06111957) | human gut metagenome | biome: human gut; feature: ankylosing spondylitis patient; material... | reverse complement strand
GGAATGCATCATATTTTACGATTCCGACTTTCTGGTAATGCGTTCTCATTTTATTATAAAGTTCTGCAATCTCCTCACGGTTTTCTTCTACCTGATCTACGACTTCGTCGATCTTGTCAAACCGTTCAAAAATGGATTCCTCCAGTGATTTCCCATTCTTTCCCTTCATAAAGGTATTAAATACTTTTTCCAGGTGTTTATACTTATCATACACTAATACAAGTACGACAAGCAAGGCTACCTGCAAAATAAGTAAAATAAGAAATGCGTAGAATGGATCAATTCCCAGATTGCCAAATACTCCAGTCACTTCTACCATCTCCTTTTTAGTTATGCTGTATTGTCATGAGCAACTCATAGATTCTTTCCAGATCATCCGGTGAGTAATACTCAATCTCAATCTTTCCTTTTCCATTTGCTTTCGCGTGAACACTTACTTTTGTACCGATCAGACTCTTCATCTGCTCTTCAAGATTTGCGTATACGAACTGATTTTCTACTTCCGGCTTTTTTTCTTCCTTTTTTGGATTCTTCAGAGCCTTCACCAGTTTCTCTGTCTCGCGAACACTAAGCTTCTCATCAAAGATTTTATTGGCAAGCATGTACTGCTGCTCTTCATCCTCGATTGCCAAAAGAGCTCTTGCATGGCCTGTACTGATCATATCGTCAATGATCATCTGCTGAACTCGTTCATTCAGTTTTAATAATCTCATTGAGTTCGTAACCGCAGTTCTGCTCTTTGACACTCGTTCGGCAACTTCATCCTGTTTCAAGTTGAATTCTTTCAACAGTCTCTTATAAGCCATTGCTTCTTCAATCGGATTCAGATTTTCTCTCTGAATATTTTCAATCAAAGAAATCTCAACGATTTCCTGCTTCGTAAATTCTTTTACGATAATTGGCACTTCTTTCAATCCTGCCAGCTTTGCTGCGCGCCATCTTCTCTCACCGGCAATAATCTCATAATAGTCCTTCTTCTTCTGAACAAGAATCGGCTGCAATACACCAAACTGTTTAATTGAATCTGCAAGTTCCATCAATGCATCTTCATCAAAATCTTTCCGTGGCTGTTCCCGATTTGGTTCAACTTTATTTGTCTTCACCATGATCGGTCCTGCCTCTAAAATTTCTTCTTTCGGAGCTGCCTTTTTCTCGTCCGCTTTTACAGAAGGTTTTGCGCTTTTAACGTTTTTGTTTGGGATTAGACTATCCAATCCTTTTCCAAGTCCGCTCTTCTTCACAGGCATACTTATTCTCCTTTATTAATCACTTCTTCTGCTAAAAGCATGTAACTCTCTGTTCCTTTAGATTTTGGATCATACAGATTGATTGGAAGTCCATAACTTGGTGCTTCAGCCAGTCGGACATTTCTCGGAATAATTGTCTTATAAATATTTTGGTTCAGGTTATCCTTTACATTTTCCACTACCTGTAATGATAAATTTGTTCTTGCATCGTACATTGTAAATACGACACCTTCCATTTCAAGTTTCGGATTCAGTCTATCCTGAACAAGTTCAATCGTATGCATCAATTGACTTAATCCTTCCAGCGCATAATACTCACACTGAATTGGAACAATCACCGAGTCAGAAGTAGTCATTGCATTAATTGTAAGCATGCTCAATGCCGGAGGGCAGTCAATAATTATAAAGTCATAATTATCTTTTATCTTTTCAACTTCATCTCGTAAAATATATTCCTTATTGTCAACGCCAATCAGTTCAATCTCAGCGGCTGATAAATCAATACTTGACGGAAGCACATCTACACTCAGGTTTTCTATTGGTTCCTTGCAAATACACTCCTCAATTTTACACTTACCAATAATAAGTTCATAAATTGTCTTTTCAACCTCATTCTTATCAACGCCCAATCCACTGGACATATTTCCCTGAGGATCCATATCTATAGCAAGCACTTTTTTTCCCGAACTAGCTAAAGAGGCCGATAAGTTGATTGCTGTTGTAGTCTTACCAACTCCACCTTTCTGATTCGCAATTGCTATCACTCTACCCATTATTTTTACTCCTTTCTCTCGGACATTCATTATTATATCACCTTTCTTTTCATTAATCTAGAACTAATCAAATGTTTCACGTGAAACATTGTGTTTTCTCTTCTATTTCTAGTACTACGTTTCGTAAATAACTATATTACACGCGCAGGGTGCGGATTCGATTGTGCGGATCAAAAATGTTTCACGTGAAACATTTTTAGAGATAAGCCACTATCTTCTATAATTAAACATTAAGATTTTTTCGCTTTATTTGAATTTAAGAATGTAGTATAATAAAGTAAGAGTTTCTTTTAATTCAGGCTCTTACTTTTATATAAAACAAACCACTATTATAATAAGGAAGGTGAGTAATTTGAGTATCAAGAAAAAACTAACTTTTTTTACTACTTTAGCAGGAGTTTCTCTCGGTGCAATGCATATTGCCAACCGTGTATTAGAATATATCTCAACTGCTGATAAATTAATCAATTCTGATGAATATGAATACTATAACTGGAGATTCGGTAAAATCGCATATAAGAAAACTGGTGAAGGATCACCTTTACTTTTAGTGCATAATCTCAATGTATGTTCTTCTTCCTATGAATGGAGAAACAATATAGCGGAACTTGCCAAGTTCCATACTGTATATACAATTGATCTTTTAGGCTGCGGTTGTTCCGATCGTCCGGGATTAACATATACTAATTATTTGTATGTAGAATTAATCACGAACTTTATCAAACATATTATCGGAGAAAAAACTGATGTAATCGTTTCTGGTGAATCCTGTCCATTTGTACTGATGGCCTGTGCAAACGATGAAACAATTATAAATAAAGTTATTATGATAAATCCGCCGAATCTGGTAGACCTGGCAAAGATTCCTACAAAACGTAGTAAATTCATAAAGAATATCCTGTATTCTCCTATTCTGGGTACATTTATCTATAATATGTATGTAAATAAGAAGACAATTGCTCATGCCCTCTGCTCTTCTTATTATACTCAGAATGAAATTAGTGAAAAAGATATTCTCACCTACTTTGAAGCAGCACACAAAGAACATACAAATTCCAAATATCTTTTCGCCTGTCAAAAGACGAGATATACGAATGCAAATGTTCTTCACTGTCTGAATAAATTAAATAACAGCATCTCCATTATTGTAGGAAATAGTAATCCTGAAAATTCTCTGGCAGCCAGTGAATATCAGAACTATCTTCCTTCGATTGAAATTGCAGGAATGGCCAAAACCAAACAACTTCCTCATATTGAAAAATGTGACGAATTCATTGAAAATGTAGAAATTTTCTTGTCAGACGCTGAAGAATGTGAATAGAATATCGCATAAATTAGAAATTTTACTCGCATCATATTTTTTCTAAAAACTAGAGTTATCCACATTTTCCACATGAGATATCCACACAGAGTGAATATCTCATGTGGAAAATGTGGATAACTCCTTCTTTTTTTGAGGATATCTTCTTTTTAGACTTATTTTCTGACTATTTCAGCATTTTTCAACAATACACTCAAAAATGAAGACCTATTCACCAGAATGCCAGTAAACAGGTCCTCCTATATTTGCTTATTTTAATGGTTCTTTTGCCGGTAATCCTGCTTTTCTAGGATATTTTCCCGGTGTCTGCTTTGTTTTTTTTATTTCAACAAGTGCACGCCCCATGTCTGTTCCAGGTAATTGGAACTTATCCACATTCTTTACTTTTCCACCTAACAATGAAATCGCATGTTTTGCCTGATGGATTTCTTCTTCAGAATCTCCACTTTTATAAGAAACAAAACTGCCATTTACAGCTACAAATGGAAGGCAATACTCACTCAATGTTGACAGATTCGCAACAGCTCTTGAAACGCAGAGATCAAACTGCTCTCTGTATTCCTTTTTCTTTGCAAAATCTTCTGCTCTTCCATGAATTGTACTGATATTTTCCAATCCTAATTCTTCAATTACTGCATCTAAGAACTTAATGCGTTTATTCAATGAATCAAGAAGTACAACCTTCAGATGCGGAAATGCAATCTTCAGAGGAATCCCCGGGAAACCAGCTCCTGTTCCGATATCGATCACACTCTGCACCTTCTGCATCTCCTGTGTTCTTGCGATTGTCAGACTATCTGTAAAGTGCTTCAGATTCACCTCATCATACTCCGTGATCCCTGTCAGATTCATCACTTTATTCCACTCAACCAGCATCTCATAATACTTGTCAAACTGCTGCTTCTGTCGCTCATTTAATGTGATTCCGATTTTTTCTAATTCTAGATCAAATTTACTCTGTGTGTTCTCTCCCACTATATTCTCCAATCATTTCTTCCCACGGAACAATTTCAACAATCCGACAATACCATTCCGTAGAATATTTAGCATTTTTAGATTCTCATGTATTGCTTTAACTAACACTTTATTTACTGCTCAAATACACAAGAAGCACGGACACATCTGCCGGTGAAACTCCTGAGATTCTGGATGCCTGTCCGATAGATGACGGACGGATCTGATTCAGTTTCTGCTTTGCCTCAAGACGAAGACTCTGAATCTCATCATAGTTAATATTTTCCGGAATTCTCTTGTTCTCAAGCTTCTTAAACTGCTCTACCTGACGCATCTGACGCTTAATATAACCATCATATTTGATATTAATATCAACCTGTTCTTTTACATCATATGGCAGTTCTTCTCTGTGCTTATCGATCGGTGCGATCTTCTCATAAGACAACTCCGGTCTGCGGATCAGCTCTGCAAGTGTTGTTCCTGATGTCAGCGGTGTACTTTCATAAGATTCAAGCAATGCCTGTACAGCTTCTGTAGTACCTACATTTGTGTGCTCCACACGCTCGATCTCTTTCTCGATCATCTTTTCCTTTTTCAGCAGTTTCTGATATCTCTCCTCATCGATCAGTCCCACTTCGTAACCAATCTTTGTAAGACGCATATCTGCATTATCCTGGCGGAGAAGCAGTCTGTACTCCGCGCGTGAAGTCATCATACGATATGGTTCATGACTCTCTTTTGTAACAAGATCATCGATCAAAACTCCAATATATCCCTGAGATCTGTCGATCACGATACCTTCTTTTCCCTGCAGCTTTCTCGCCGCATTGATTCCTGCGATCAGTCCCTGGGAAGCAGCCTCTTCATAACCTGAACTTCCGTTAAACTGTCCACCACTGAACAGACCTTCAATCTCTTTGAATTCCAATGTACTCTTCAACTGTCTCGCATCAATGCAGTCATACTCGATCGCATACGCATTTCGCACGATCTTCGCATGTTCCAGTCCTGGCACACTTCTGTACATTGCATACTGGACATCTTCCGGAAGTGAACTGGACATTCCACCGACATACATTTCATTCGTCTCAAGTCCTTCCGGCTCAATAAATACCTGATGACGGTTCTTGTCCGGGAATTTCACAACCTTATCCTCGATAGACGGGCAATATCTCGGTCCCGTACCTTCAATTGCTCCTGAATAAAGCGGTGAACGATCCAGATTGTCACGGATGATCTCATGTGTTGTCTCATTCGTATAAGTCAGCCAGCAGGACGCCTGATCGATCTGAACACTCTCAGGATCTGTAGTAAATGAGAACGGTACAACCCTCTCATCTCCTTTCTGCTCCTGCATCTTGCTGAAATCAATCGTATTCTTATCAATACGCGCCGGTGTACCTGTTTTGAATCGATACATCTTAATTCCGAGTGCTTTCAGACTATCTGTCAGGTAGTTGGCACTCTGAAGCCCGTTAGGGCCCGTATGTGTGCTTATTTCGCCGTAAATACAACGTGCCTTTAAATATGTACCCGTACAGAGTACAACGGCCTTACAGCGGTAAATAGCGCCTGAGTACGTCTGTACTCCTGTGATCTTCCCATCCTCTGCCAGGATCTCTGTCACTTCCATCTGACGGATATCCAGATTCTCCTGGTTCTGAAGCACCTGACGCATTGTTTTACTATAATTTGCTTTATCCGCCTGCGCACGCAGCGAATGCACGGCAGGACCTTTTGAACTGTTAAGCATCTTAGACTGGATAAATGTCTGGTCAATGACCTTTCCCATCTCTCCGCCAAGCGCATCCAACTCTCTGACCAGATGTCCCTTTGAGCTTCCTCCGATATTCGGATTGCATGGCATCAGCGCAATACTGTCCACACTGACCGTAAAGATCACTGTCTTAAATCCAAGTCTTGCAGTCGCAAGTGCAGCCTCACAGCCCGCATGTCCTGCGCCTACAACGACAACATCATATTCATCTTTATTTTCCCATACAGAACTTGCTGAATATTTCATTTACTAAATCTTCTCCTATTGATTCTCCGGTAATATTTCCAAGTGATTCATAGGCATCCATCAGATCGATCGAATAGAAATCCTCCGGCATGCCGGCATCAATGCTGAAAATAACTTTCTTCATACTCTCTCTCGCATTGACCAATGCATTTTTCTGTCTTGCATTTGTAATATAAACCTCTTCATTGAATGAGAGATCTCCCTTTAAGAACATTGCTTTCACGGTGTTCTCAAGTTCCTTGATTCCCTGCTCTTCCTTCGCAGAAATCGCAATCACAGGAATCTGCTTCTGAACACCTTTTTGTGAAATCCTTTCGCGGATCATCTCTTCTGTCACTACGGTATCCAGATCCGACTTATTAAGCAGAATCACTGTTCTTTTATCATAAATCAAATCAAAGATTTTTTCATCATTTTCGTCAAGATTTCTTGATGCATCTACAACATAAATAATAAGATCTGCCTCTTTTGCGTATTCTTTCGCCTTATCGACACCCATTTTTTCCACGATATCGTCTGTCTGACGGATTCCGGCAGTATCAATAATATTCAAAGTCAGTCCCTGCAGACGGATCTGTTCCTCCAGAACGTCTCTTGTCGTTCCTTCAATATCTGTAACGATCGCACGGTCATGACCAGCCAGAATGTTCAGAAGTGAAGACTTTCCTGCATTCGGTTTTCCAAGAATTACTGTCTGGATTCCTTCTTTCATGATCCTTCCATCATCCGAGGAATCAATTAGTTCTTTCAACTGCCCGATCACCTCTTCTGCTGCCTCCTTTAGCACCTCACCGTATCCATCGACACTGATATGCTCCGGGTCATCCAGCGCAGTCTCAATAAACGCTGTATGATAAATGATCTTCTCACGGATCTCTTTGATCCTGTTCTTCACACTTCCCTTGAGCTGGCTGATCGAACTCTGCAATGCATACTCATTTTCTGATGTGATCACATCGATGACCGCCTCTGCCTGTGACAGATCCATCTTGCCGTTTAAGAATGCCCTCTTGGTAAATTCTCCTGGCTCTGCCGGTCTTGCTCCCGCCTTTAAGAGCGTCTCCAAAACTCTGCTTACAACATAAGTTCCACCGTGGCAGTTGATCTCAACTGTGTCTTCTCCTGTAAATGTACGAGGTCCACGCATCACCATCACAAGTACTTCGTCAACTGTCTCATCTCCATCCATTATATGTCCATAATGAATCGTATGCGTTGGCACTTCTGTAATCGTTTCTTTCCCTTTATATACACGATCTGCTATCTCCAGCGCTTCACTTCCGCTGATTCTTACAATTCCGATTCCCGAATTAGTCATACCTGTAGAAATCGCTGCAATCGTATCCTGATTCATGCCTTATTTCCTTTCTGTTTTCCTGCTCTGTATTCTAATATCATCATATTTTACCATAGAAAAAAGGACGTTCCACACCTCACGAAAGTATCCGTGAAGCGTAAACGTCCTTTCGCTTCCGATTCATAAACAGTATTATTTCTTCAAAGTAATAACAACTTTTCTGAACGGCTCTTCACCCTCACTGTGTGTCATCACATAAGGATCTGACTGCAGTGCTGAGTGGATGATTCTTCTCTCATAAGGATTCATCGGCTCAAGTGCTACCGGTCTTCTGTTTCTCTTTACCTTATGTGCAATGTTCTTTGCAAGGTGTCTCAGAGTCTCTTCTCTTCTTGCACGATAGTTCTCTGTGTCAAGCTTTACTCTTACATAACCTTCCTGATGCTTGTTCGCTACACGGTTCGCAAGATACTGCAGAGAATCCAGAGTCTGTCCTCTCTTACCAATCAGAATTCCCATATGCTCTCCACTCATATCTACGCAAAGTGCACCATCCTGATCGATCTCAGTCTTAAGCTCAACTTCCATGTCCATGGCTTTCATTGTATTCTTGAGGAAATCTTCTACTGCTTTGATTGTCTGAGGCTGAACTTCTACAAGTTTTGTCTCTTTCTTAACTTCCTCTTTTGCTTCTTTTTCTACAGCTTTTTCAAAAGCAGCCTTCTGAGGTTCATCCGCTTTCTTTTCTGCAGCTGCTTTCTGAGGCTGAACTGCTTCAACCTTCTTTGGCTCTACTCTCACAGGTTCTTCTACTACAGGCTCTTCTACCTTCTCCTCTTTCGGTTCCGGTTTTCTTCTTGCTTCAATAACTGCCTGCTTCATTCCGATTCCCAGGAATCCTGCGCTTCCCTTCTCGATTACTTCGTACTCCAGTCTGTCGCTTGTTACACCAAGCTGGATCAATGCTTCTGTGATCGCATCATCAACTGTTTTCGCCGATACTCTGATACTACCGTTCATCCCGATTCCTCCATCTTCAAATCCTGACCCGTCTCCTGCTTTTTAAGAGAACGGTTAGGAGTTACGAATCTTCCTTTATTTTTTCTTGCCCTTTTTTCCTTTGGAGCTGCTCTCATCTTCTGCCTTCGGCTGGTTTGTCTGCTGTCCGCTGTTATAACGGCTTACCAGATTTGCCTTAGAAGCAAGGCTTCCCGGCTTAGAATTCTGAGCCTTCTGCTGTGCTTTCTGGATCTTTTCTTCTCTCTCTGCTTCAGAAATTCCAGATTTTCCTTTTGTAACAGTACCCACATTACGAGTACTTGTTGTTGCCATCTTATTGATCTCTTTTGCAGGAGCTCCGTGTTTCTCACGTTTCTTCTGTGCTTTCTCCTGGTTCTCTTTGATCATCTCATCAAGAGACTTTGTGCTGAGATATTTGTTGATTGCAAGCTGCTGAATACATCTTACTGCTGCACTTGCTGCCCAGTAGAGACCAAGACCTGCCGGAAGTGTGAATCCCATAAATACTGAGATCAGCGGCATTGTGTATGTCATTGTCTTCATAGAGCTTGCCATCGGGTTATCTTTGTCATCTCCTGCCGGCTGTGGCTGAAGCTTAACACTGATAAACTGTGTCAGACCTGCAAGTACCGGAATAAGTACTGCAAGGATGATTCCTACAACAGATCCGTTGTGTAATGCAGTTGTCAACTGTGTCAGCGGCTGCTCTCCAATATTAATTCCAAGGAAACTGTTCAGGTGAGTAACCTTATCCATTGTCTGCTGTGCAAGATCCGTGATACTCGGCATCTTTTCCATCAGCGTATTCCATGTAGAATCCTGGAATTTATAAAGTACATTTACAATTGTATCTGCCTGGGAATAATCATAAGCCTTTGGGTTCATAAGAACCGGGCTTACTTCACCGATCGTCTCCATGATCTTCTGGAAGCCATTTGTATTCATGATTGCTTCTGTCACAGGCATATAAACATCTTTAACACCTTTTACATACGTCGGAATATCACGGATAACCGGATACAGCGCGAACAGAATCGGCATCTGGATTAACATCGGGAGGCATCCACCTGTCATGGAAGTTCCATACTTCTCATAAACAAGATTGATCTCTTCCTGCTGCTTCATCATTGAAGCCTGATCTTTCTTTCCTTCGTATTTTTTCTGAATTTTCTTGATCTCCGGCTGCATAACAGCTGACATCTTAGAAAACTTCTGCTGCTTGATTGTAAGCGGAATCATCAATGTATAAATAATGATTGTGAAAATAATGATACAAACACCAATATTCTCAATACCAATCTTGCTAAGTACATTGAAGATACCATTCATTACCTGACCTAAAAGCCAGGCAATCTGTTTGATAATCGGCCAGTCTCCATAACCTGAAGCCAAAAGTCCGTATACTTCCATTACTTATCCTCCTTAAGGTACCGGATCATATCCACCTTTTGAAAATGGATTACAGCGCAGGATTCTCCATACCGCCAGAGCCCCTCCCTTGAGTGCTCCGTACTTCTCGATTGCTTCCAACCCATACTGTGAGCAGGTTGGATAATACTTACAAGTGCATCCGCCCTTCATTCCGGACAGATATTTCCTGTAAAAACGAATCATCCATAACAAGACATACTTCATCTGCGCCACTTCCTTATCATTGTCTTATCAGACATATATGTGATGAAGCTTTCCGAGATGGATCAGTGCACTTTCCACATCATGATAATTCTTATCCTTTGCACTTGTTCTCGCGATTACTACTATATCATATCCACATCGGAAATGTTCTTCTGATAATCTGTAACTTTCTCTGATCAATCGGGTAAGATGATGTCTTACCACACTGTTTCCAACCTTCTTACTAACTGATATTCCCAGTCGGTTCTTATTCAGTTCGTTCGGGATTATATACATTACAAGACATTTATTAGCGAAAGATTTTCCATTCCTGTAGACTGACTGAAAATCTTTATTCTTTTTTAAAGACTCAGAAAATTTCATCAATATCCTCTTCATTCCAGATAACAAAAATCCTGTTATCATTTAATATTAAATAGAAGAAAAGGCCACATATATGAGGCCTATGCTGCTCCCGTTGGGAGCCGCATTTTACACACTATCATATCTCTTAACGCAAAGCAATTACATGCCCATA
>ENA-USUG01007337-USUG01007337.1-human-gut-metagenome-genome-assembly--contig:-NODE-7337-length-10799-cov-3.931729_pt1 | contig 10799 bp, 10 predicted proteins | sample MGYA00250059_ERZ773394 | MGnify/ENA primary metagenome ERZ773394 (study PRJEB29103, sample SAMN06111957) | human gut metagenome | biome: human gut; feature: ankylosing spondylitis patient; material... | reverse complement strand
GATAAAGCCTCCTCCAAGCATATCAAAAATGCCCCAGTTTCTCGCACTTCCCAATCTATAACATCCGGAGCCTGTATTTTGATGATTACTATGATCGGTGTCTGATGGAAAATGAGGCAGGAACAGATCCAAGGGAAAAGTTCCGTATCCGGATCTATAATCACAGCGCAGAACGTATTTCTCTGGAACTGAAAAGAAAAGTCAGGGGAAAGACACAGAAAATATCCTGCCCGCTGACAGAGGAGCAGTGCAGAATGCTGATGGCGGGACAGACTCCTGAGATCACAAAAGGGACGCCGCCTCTTCTGAACAAGCTGGTGATGCTCATGAAGACAACGCTGATGCAGCCAAAGGTGATCGTAGAGTATGACCGCGTACCGTATATCTATCCCCTTGGCAATGTGCGCGTGACGCTGGACGAAAACATCCGGGGAGGCTCCCGGGTGGATCTCTTCCTGGAAGACCAGATTCCCTTAAGGCCGATCATGCCGGCGGGGCATCACATCCTGGAAGTGAAATATGACGAATATCTGCCGGATTATATTTATCAGGCCGCACAACTTGATAATCTGAGACAAACCGCTTATTCCAAATATTATCTTTGCAGAAAATATCATCTTTAAATTATAAAAAAGAAAAGGAGATTACATAAAATGGGATTTAAAGACGTATTTAAAAAATCATTTCTGGAGGGGTTCAATGGCATGGACATTACAACCGCAAAGATTGCGGCAACTCTGTTTGTGACCGCACTCCTGGCACTTTACATTTTCGCAATTTACCGATTGGTAACCAGAAAGGTATTTTATTCCAAGAATTTTAATATTGCCCTGGCAGCTATGTCCCTGATCACTGCAGCCATCATTCTGGCTATGCAGTCCAACCTGGTGATTTCTCTTGGTATGGTCGGCGCACTGTCCATCGTACGTTTCCGTACCGCTATCAAAGATCCGATGGATCTTGTGTTCTTATTCTGGTCTATCAGTATCGGAATCATCTGTGGAGCAGGCCTGTATGAAGTGGCATTGGTTACTTCCGTAGCTGTTACGGTATTTATTCTGGTTCTGGATATGATCCCGGTCAGCAGAGCGCCGATGATGCTGGTTGTCAACAGTTCCAAAATGGATGATGAGCAGACCGTGCTTGATGTGGTTGGAAAATATGCAAAATCCTACAAAGTAAAATCCAGAAACCTGTCCAAAGGACGTCTGGATATGGTGGTAGAGCTCCGCGTGAAAGATGAAAGCGGACTGGTATCTGAAGTAGCAGCTCTGGACGGAATGATCGGAGCATCTCTGATTGCACATGATGGTGAGGTTACCTTTTAATTTATGAAAGCTGATTACGCAAAACGTGGTTATCATTATATGAAAAACTACGGTCTGTCAAAACTGTATCTGAAAGCAAGAGATCGTCTGGAAAGGGATCGTCTGGAGAAAAATTATCAGGAGTTTCTGTTTGCAGGAAGACCTGTGGAAAGTGAGCTGCAGCTGCAGCGGGAGCATCGGTTTTCCTATGAACCGCTGATCAGTATTGTAGTGCCGGTTTATCGCACTCCAGAGGCTTTTTTAAGAGAGATGGTGGAGTCTGTTCTGGGACAGACCTACGCCAGTCTGGAACTGTGTCTTGCAGATGGAAGCGGAGATGACGACCATACGGAGCGCATATTAAAAGCCTATGCAGAGAAGGATCCAAGAGTCCGGTATGAGAAACTTCCGGAAAATCTGGGGATTGCCGGAAATACCAATGCGGCTCTTGATCTGGCATCAGGTGATTATGTGGCACTTCTGGATCATGATGATTTTCTGGAAAAACATGCCCTGTTTGAGATCGTACGTTTTCTTCAGAACCATCGGGATGCGGATATGCTTTATACAGATGAAGATAAGGTGACGTTTGACTCGAAGACTTATTTTCATCCTCATTACAAACCGGATTTCAGCCTGGATCTTTTAAGAAGCAACAACTACATCTGTCATTTCCTTGTGGTCGGAAAGAAGCTTCTTGAGAAAGCCGGAAGATACCGGGAATCATTTGACGGCGCGCAGGATTATGACTTTATTCTGCGCTGCAGTGAGCTGGCAGGTGAGATCGGACATATTCCGCAGGTGCTTTATCACTGGAGATGCCATCAGGCATCTACGGCAGGTAATCCGGACAGTAAAAGTTATGCCTATGAGGCAGGCAGAAAAGCGCTGGAAGAACATTTTGAAAGAACCGGTACGGATGCCCGCATTGAATGTATGGATAATCCGGGATTTTACCGGATTAAATATCCCGTAAAAGGAGATCCCAAAGTCAGCATTGTCGTTCTTGACCCACCGGACATGTCGTCAATGGGGCGTTTTGCGAGGGCGCTTTCCAGGGTGGAAAGTTATAGAAATGTTGAAATTCTAATCCTTCTGGATGCCCCCAAAAAAAATAAATTAATTCTGAATTTTATAAAAGAACATAGACAAACTTTAATAAAAGTAGTATATTGTACTAGTGCGTGTAATAAATTTGTAACATTTACCAGCCTGGCGGAAAAACTTGACAGCGATTATCTCCTCTTTCTGGACGGGAAAACCGGACGGATCACCAGAGGATATATGGAGCTGTTTCTTGGAAATGCGCAGAGACCGGAAGCCGGAGCAGTCGGCGGACGTGTCTACGACAGCAGCCACAGACTTTGTTATGGTGCAAAAGTTCTGGGACTCCACGGCATGGTGGGAGATGTGTTCCAGGGACTGAAAGCAGGACACAGCGGATATCTGCATAAAGTGATTCTGCAGCAGAATTATCACGCAGTCAGCGGAAAAGCCATGATGGTAAAGCGGGAACTGTTCCTGAAAGCCGGAGGCTTTTCAGAAGACGTGGAGGACCGGATGAAAGATGTGGATCTGTGTCTGAAACTCGAACAACTGGGTTACAGTAATATCTATGAGCCTGGTATCGCCCTGATTCTTCAGGATCATCGAAGAGGGAGAAAACTGGCAGTAAGACCGGCAGCACAGTTTATGAAAAAGTGGAAAGAGCTTCTGGAAGTACCGGATGCCTTTTACAACTGTAATCTTTCTTTGGATGATACGGATTTTCGAATCCGGGAATAATCACTGAAAAAAGAGGATAGGATATGCCGGATGTAACGATTGTAATCCCGAATTATAATGGAATTGCCTACCTTGGCGCATGTCTTCGTTCTGTGGAAAAACAGGAAGGAGTATCGGCCGAGGTTTTAATAGTGGATAACGGTTCCACTGACGGGAGCCAGGAATATATCAGAACAGAGTTTCCTGCCTGCCGCCTGATCTGCCTGGAAAAGAATTATGGCTTCTGCCGGGCAGTGAATGAAGGTTTTCGGTATGCCGGGAGTGAATATGTGATTCTTCTGAATAATGACACGGAGATCGAGCCGGATTTTGCACTTCGGCTTCTTGCGTCTATCAAGAAGGACAGAAAGCGTTTTTCCTGTCAGGCATGTATGATACAGTACCATGATCACAGCAAGATGGATGATGCGGGAGATTTTTACTGCGTCCTTGGCTGGGGAATGGCCAGAGGCAAGGGACGTCCGGTGGAGAATTACCGTAGTGGACAGAAGATTTTTTCTTCCTGTGCAGGAGCGGCAATATACCGGAAGAGCCTGACAGAAAGACTTGGTGGATTTGATGAAGCCCATTTTGCCTATCTGGAAGATATGGATTTGTCCTACCGGGCAAAACTGGCGGGATATTATCACTGGTATGAACCGGAAGCAAAGGTTTACCATGTGGGAAGCGGCACCAGCGGTTCCCGCTACAATCATTTTAAAGTGGTGCACTCAGCGGGCAACAATCTTTACCTGATTTACAAAAATATGCCGCTGATTCAGATTATAGTGAATTCACCGCTGTTATTGGCGGGTTTTCTGATAAAGTATCTTTTTTTCGTGAAGAAAGGTCTGGGCAGGGATTACAGGGAAGGCCTCGCAAGGGGAATTCAGCTGTGCAGATCGAATCCGGACAGAAGAACATCTTTTGGAAAGCAGCATGTGATTCGCTGTCTGGCAATTGAGCTGGAATTACTGCGAAATCTGTTGCGGCTTGGAAAATAGACAGGATGTTCCTGCCAGGATGCAGCGAAGGGGGAATTATAGGTGAGAAAATTTGATTAAGGATAACCAACGGTATTTTAATCGGATTCATGTTGTAATAGATGCCGCCGTCATTTGCGTATCATATTTTCTGGCCTGGGTCTATAAGTTTGTAATTCTGCGTGATCCACCTGGACTTGGGTTTGTCCTTTATATGGTGGCTCTGGCTGGAATTGTACCGTTGTATCTGATGCTGTATCTGGCATTTAACATGTATACGGCAAAGAGAGTACAGGGCCGCAGGCTTGAGATTGGTAATATTGTCAAGGCCAATGCATTTGGACTGCTGATTGTCATGGCTGTATTTTTCCTGTTGAGGGAATATAACGGCTATGCATATGAATATTCCAGAACCATGCTGTTCTACTTCTGTGTAGTCAACATTGTGATGGAGATTCTTGTCCGTAATCTGATTCGTATCTGTCTCAGAAAGATACGAAAGAGCGGATTTAACCTGCGCCACATTATTTTTGTAGGATACAGTAGTGCAGCAGAGGCATTCATCGACCGTATCTATGCGAATCCTCAGTGGGGATACCGTGTGTGCGGAATTCTGGATGATAACAAAGAGACGGGATATACTTACAAAAATGTGCCGGTCCTCGGAACAACGGAAGAACTGGAACAGATTCTGGAGAATAACCGCCTGGATGAGATTGCGATTACGCTTGCTCTCCGGGAATACTATAAATTGAAGCGGATCGTTGCGATCTGCGAGAAGTCCGGCGTGCATACAAAATTCGTTCCGGACTATAATGATATTATACCGACGAGACCCTATACAGAAGATCTTCTGGGGCTTCCGGTAGTGAATATCAGACATGTGCCGCTGACCAATACGTTTAACATGGTCTGCAAGCGGACAGTGGATATTGTGGGCGCAGTTGTTGCCATTATCCTTTTTTCACCAGTGATGCTGGTTACGGCCATTTTGGTAAAGACAACATCCAAAGGACCGTTGATATATAAACAGGAGCGAGTAGGACTCCATAACCAGACATTTCAGATGTATAAGTTCCGATCCATGGAAGTGCAGTCTGAGAAAAGCGAAAAGAAAGCCTGGACCGTGCGAAATGACCCCCGCGTAACAGCAGTGGGCAAAGTAATCCGGAGGACCAGCATCGATGAGCTTCCGCAGCTGTTCAACATTCTGAAAGGTGACATGAGCCTTGTAGGTCCAAGACCGGAACGGCCCTTCTTCGTGGAAAAATTCCGTGAAGAGATTCCTCGTTATATGATCAAACATCAGGTTCGCCCAGGACTCACCGGATGGGCGCAGGTGAATGGTTTCCGCGGGGATACATCTATTAAAAAGCGTATTGAATACGACCTGTATTACATTGAGAACTGGACTATGGGACTGGATTTTAAAATTCTGTTTCTTACGTTTTTCAAGGGCTTTGTAAATAAGAATGCTTATTAACAGGCGTAGAAAGGATGAACTATGGCAAAAGAAACGATGAAAAAGACGACTTCGAAAAAAGCTACGGCTCATAAGACATCTTCTGCGAAGACCGCGTCAGCGAAAGGAAGCAGAGGGGGAGCTAAGAAAAAAGCGGCCAGAAAGAAAAAGCGCATGATGATCTTCGGCATCGAGATCGCGGTAATTCTGATTCTGGTGCTTGGATTCTGGGTAGTAAGCAAGCTGGATAAGCTCCAGAAGCCGAAGGTAGACCCGGAAAAAGTAGAAGTGAATGACACAATTCAGGAATCTACCTTGGAGTCCATGAAGGGATATACAACGGTGGCACTTTTCGGCCTCGATACCCGTCAGGCAGGACAGCTGGGAAGCGGAAACAGAAGTGACACCGTCATTATTGCAAGTATCAATAATGATACCAAAGAAGTAAAACTGGTCAGTGTATACCGTGATACCTATCTTGATTTGACGAATGGAAAGTTCAACAAGTGTAATGGCGCATATTCCGCAGGTGGTCCGCAGCAGGCCATGAGCATGCTGAATAAGAACCTGGATCTGGATATCCAGTATTATATCAGTGTGGACTTTGCGGCAATGACCAAGGCAATTGATCTCCTGGGCGGCATTGACATTGACGTTGATGATGCTGAGATTGAGCATCTGAATAACTACATTGTAGAGACATCCGAGGTTACCGGCGTGAAGACTACTCCGTTGACAAAGACCGGACTTCAGACACTGGACGGTGTACAGGCAACTTCCTACTGCCGTATCCGTTATACTGCAGGTGATGACTTCAAGCGTACTGAGCGTCAGCGAGAAGTAATCATGCAGATTGTCAGCAAGGCAAAGACCATGGATATCAGCCAGGTAAATGATATTATCGATGCTGTATTCCCGCTGGCAGCTACCAATTATACCAACGATGAGCTTCTTGCAATGGCTCCGCAGCTTTTGACCTACGATATCGTGGATACCACCGGTTTCCCGTTTGACAAGGCGGCTGCTACTGTAAAGGGCAAAGGCTCCTGTGTAATTCCGGTAAATCTGGAAGAAAATGTAAAACAGCTTCATGAGTATCTGTTCGGTACAACGGATTATCAGCCGTCAGATGAAGTAAAAGCAATCTCCAGCCAGATTACAACAGAGACCGGATATTGATTTCAGACATCAGGCGAGGAAGAAAATACTTCCTCGCTTTTTTTATCAGAAAGAAAGTAAGAGACAGGTAAATGAAAAGAACGGCAGACGTACTGATCCCGGTATATCATCCGGGCAAAGAGCTGGAACAGCTGCTCTCCCTTCTGGAAGCGCAGGACTATCCGGTAAACAGAATCATACTGATGAATACGGAGGAGGCCTGTTTTCCGGCAGAAATTCTGAAAGATCATCCGAAAGCGGAAGTGCATCATGTGACCAGGGCGGAGTTTGACCATGGCGGAACCAGAGATCAGGGAATCCGCATGTCAGACGCAGATGTGGTGATCTGCATGACGCAGGATGCCATTCCGGCGGATGAACATATGGCAGGGACACTTCTGAAGGCTTTTGATGATCCGGAAGTCTGGGCTGCCTATGCAAGACAGCTGCCAAAAGAGAACTGCAGGGAAGTGGAAAAATATACAAGAAGTTTTAACTATCCGGAGGAGAGCAGAATCAAGGGAAAAGAAGATCTTCCGATACTTGGAATCAAGACCTTTTTCTGTTCCAATGTGTGTGCGGCATGGAGGCGGGACAAATATCTGGAACTGGGCGGATTTGTGAAAAGGACCATTTTTAATGAGGATATGATCTATGCGGGAACTATTGTGAAAAAAGGCGGAAAGATCGCTTACTGCGCAGATGCGCAGGTGGTGCATTCTCATAATTACAGTGCCCTGGAACAGTTCCACCGGAATTTTGATCTGGCGGTATCCCAGACCATGCATCCGGAGATTTTTGGCGGTATTCGGTCAGAATCTGAGGGAATCCGTCTTGTAAAGAAAAGTCTTTCCTATTGTATCAGGATCGGAAAACCATGGCTGATGATTCAGGTGGTGACACAGAGTGCAGGGAAGCTTCTGGGTTATAAGCTGGGACAGCAATATGAGCGGCTTCCGGAAAAAGTGATTCTGGCATGCACCATGAATCGGAAATTCTGGGAGAAGGAGGAAAACCTATGAGAAAGCATCGAATAACTGCAGTTATGGCTGCCATGTTCTGCATGATTCTGATGGCGGGCTGTGGAAACAGCAAGGCTGTACAGGAGCAGCAGATGACGCTTCGCTCCCAGGGTATGGAACAGGCAAAAGAAGGAGACTATGAAGCGGCAGTTGCTTCCTATGATGAAGCATTGGGACTTTCTGATATGTATGTGGGAAACCTGGAGATGGACATTGCAGCCTATAAAGCATCGGCACTGTATGCAGAAGAAAATACGGAGGATGCCATCGCTGTCTGCAGTGCAGTTCTGGATGTAAAGAAAAGCCAGGAAATGTATCTGACCAGAGGACTTCTCTATCGGGCAGCAGAGAACAGGGAAGCTGCCAATGCGGATTTCGCCAGTGCCATGGGGATGACTTCGAAGAAAGATAAAATTATGCTGGGAAGACTCTCTTATTATATGGAGGATTATACCAATGCAAAGTCCTATTTGGAGACTGCAGTAAAAGAGGGAAATACGGAAGGAATCTACTGGCAGGCGCAGCTTTACAATGAGATGGGGAATCCGGAATATGCCATAACCCTTTATCAGAATTATCTGGACAGCGGGAATGTGAAACATCAGGATGCTTATGAAAAAGTAGCCTCCTGGCAGCTTGATAATCAGGATTACGATGGAGCTGCATCAACACTGGAAGCCGGTATTTCCATGGGAAACGGCGGATGCCTGCAGAAACTGCTGGCATCGGAGATCGCAGTGTATGAATATAAAGGGGATTTTACAACTGCTCTTCAGAAAATGGAAACCTATCTGGAAAGCTATCCGGATGATGGAGATGCGCAGAGAGAATATACCTTTCTGAAGACACGATCCGAAGACGGACAGTCTGGTGAGGACACAGAGGAAGAAACAGCAGAAGAAAGTACAGAAGAATAAATACGGAAACCATGTGGATGATTCAGTTTTCTACATGGTTTTTTTGTGTTCACAAAATCTCCACAAAAAAATAGAAAATACACTTGACAAAGCACTATAGGTGGTGCTATCTTAAGTTACAGGAAATGTTAGCACTCTTAAATGTTGAGTGCTAACAGGCAGAAGAAAGGAGAGAGTACCATGGAACTGGATGAAAGAAAGAAAAAGATTTTAAAAGTAATTATCCAGAATTACATGGAGACCGGAGAACCGGTAGGATCGAGAACCATATCGAAGGATCCGGACCTGAAGCTTTCCTCTGCTACCATCCGCAATGAAATGTCGGATCTGGAAGAGATGGGTTACATCATTCAACCCCACACTTCCGCCGGAAGAATTCCTTCCGATAAAGGATACCGGCTGTATGTGGATTACCTGATGCAGGAAAAGGACCGGGAAGTGACGGAACTTCAGGAACTGATGGTTCAGCGTACCGACCGGCTGGAAAGTGTGCTGAAGCAGGTGGTAAAGATTCTGGCAAATGATACCAATTATGCCACGATGGTTTCCACTCCACAGTATCATCAGAACAAACTGAAATTCATTCAGTTGTCCCGTGTGGATGCCAATCAGATCCTGGCGGTGATTGTAGCGGAAGGAAATGTGATCCGCAACAAACTCTTACCGGTCTGTGAGGAACTGAGTGATGAAAGTATTCTGAAGCTTAATATCCTGCTGAATACCATGCTGAATGGAAAGACCATTCAGGAAATCAATCTTCAGATGATTTCCAGCATGAAAGAACAGGCCGGTATTCACAGCAACATCGTCAGTGATGTGGTGGATGCAGTCGCCGAAGCGATTCATTCCGATGAGGGAATGGAGATCTACACCGGCGGGGCCACAAACATTTTCCGTTATCCGGAATTAAGTGAGAACGGAAAGGCCAGTGAACTGATACAGACACTGGAGGAGAAGCATAACCTGGTAGATCTGGTTACAGACACACTGAACAAAGACGAAAAAGGAATTCAGGTATATATCGGTAATGAGACACCGGTAAAATCCATGAAGGACTGCAGTGTTGTCACTGCAACCTACGAACTGGGCGAAGGACTTCAGGGTACCATTGGAATCATTGGTCCCAAGAGAATGGATTACGAGAACGTTATGGGTAAGCTGAAAGCCATGATGGATCAGCTGGATGATGTTTTTCATAAATAGAAAGGCGGAACAACGGTGGAAGAAAACAAGACAATGGAACAGGAACCGGAGATTCAGGAGGAAGAAGTAAAAGCAGAAGATACTGCTGAAGCAGAAGCCACTGAGACGGCCGAGACAGAAGAAACAAAAGCCGATGCGGAACCTGACAAAAAAGGATTCTTCGGAAAGAAGAAAGAGAAAAAAGACAAGAAAGATGAGCAGATCGCAGAACTGACCGATAAAGTAAAACGTCAGCTTGCGGAGTTTGAAAACTTCAGAAACCGTACAGAAAAGGAGAAATCCCAGATGTACATGGTGGGAGCAAGAGATGTGATCGAGAAACTGCTTCCGGTAGTAGATAACTTTGAGCGAGGCTTGAAGAGTATTCCGGAAGATCAGAAAGACGGACCGGTAGCCAGCGGAATGGAAATGATTTATAAACAGCTGATCACGGTTCTTACAGATTTGGGCGTAACCCCCATCGAAGCGGTGGGTCAGGAATTTGATCCGAATTTCCATAATGCAGTGATGCATGCGGAGGATGAGGAACTTGGAGAAAATACAGTATCTGAGGAATTCCAGAAGGGTTATAAATATAAAGATGCAGTGCTTCGTCACAGCATGGTAAAAGTTGTCAATTAACTATTTTTCAGAGATATATTTTTCAGGAGGAAAAAGAAATGAGCAAGATTATTGGTATTGACTTAGGAACAACGAACTCTTGTGTAGCCGTAATGGAAGGTGGAAAACCTACGGTTGTTGCAAATACAGAAGGAGCAAGAACAACACCGTCTATCGTAGCATTTACAAAGACTGGTGAGCGTCTGGTAGGAGAGCCGGCAAAACGTCAGGCAGTTACCAACTCCGAGAAAACCATCTCTTCCATCAAGAGACATATGGGAACTGATTACAAAGTAGACATCGAAGGAAAGAAATATTCTCTCCATTATTTCTCCAAGTCTTTCAACATGAAGTATCACATGTCCCCCAGCGAATTCGTCAAG
>ENA-USUG01007336-USUG01007336.1-human-gut-metagenome-genome-assembly--contig:-NODE-7336-length-10799-cov-4.468289_pt1 | contig 10799 bp, 12 predicted proteins | sample MGYA00250059_ERZ773394 | MGnify/ENA primary metagenome ERZ773394 (study PRJEB29103, sample SAMN06111957) | human gut metagenome | biome: human gut; feature: ankylosing spondylitis patient; material... | reverse complement strand
TACACAGATTTGCACAGATAGACATCTTTGATTATCGGTACATTAAATTCATTCTGTGACCAAACATAATATGTTTCACATAAGCATGTTCTTCATCTTTCGGATAAGTAGCCGGAAACAATACCGGATTACTTTGCATTATTTTGTAATAAAGATCTGAACCACCACTTAAAGGACCATTGTAATCCTCAAATGCACCATTCATACGCACCATCAATTTAGTCGTCTTTGACAGTTTTATATTGATGTTCGACCTTACTGAATAATTGCGATTCTTAATATTATTATTGAAATTGTTTGCTTTATCAACATTCAATATACCATTATCCTGCATAAAAGAACCGGCTACATAATAATTCACCATACTACCACCGCCGCTAATATTCAGATTAACGCGTTGATTCATCGTATAGTCTTTCAACAGTTCATTACGCCAATCCGTTACAGGATAAATTACACTTGAATGTCCCGGTATAGTATTATCTATTTTGTCTTCCGAATACATCAACGCATGTAGCGGATCACGAGTTAAAATGGCCTCATTATGCAATTTCATATAAGTAATGGGATCAGCTAATTCCAACATTTTCGTAGGAGTAGAAATTGAGTTTTCTACCCGAAGATTCAATTTCATTGATCCGGTTTGTCCCTCTTTGGTTTTCACCAAAATAACACCATTTGCACCACGCGATCCATATAAAGCAGTAGCAGTAGCATCTTTCATGATAGAAAAGCTTTCAATATCATCCGGTTGCAGACGAGACAAGTCTTTCGTGTCTACTTCAATATTATCAATCAATATCAACGGAGATTTTGCATAACCAAAGGAAGTTACACCACGAATAAAGAAATTTGAGTCATCAACTCCCGGTTCACCGGTACGCTGATAGGCAATAACACCTGCGACACGTCCTGCCAAAGCATTTGTCAGATTACTGGTAGGAACTTTCAATTCCGCGGGTTTCAACGTTGAAATCGAACCGATAACGCTTTCCTTCTTTTGTAAGAGTTGGACAATAAGTTTTTCGATTAAACAAAGAAAATCCTAAATCTTTTTCTAATTTTGTAATTTGTTGAGAAATTGCTGATTGTGAAAGATAGTATTTCTTAGCAGCTTTAGAAAAGCTCCCTTCTTCTACTACAGCCATAAAATAATAAATCACTTGTTTAAACATCTACATCACCCTATTTATCATATCATCTTATGCACATTTTTTCATAAATTGTGCGTAAAAAAGTGAATAACTTGAGTTATTCACCTTATTCACATATTTATTCACTTTTGTACAAATAAAAAACACATCTAAGATGTGAATCAAATAACCTGGCAGGGGTAGTAGGAGTCGAACCCACATCAACGGTTTTGGAGACCGGTATTCTACCATTGAACTATACCCCTATTGGGTTTGCCTAATTAATATACCATAATAAAAATAAATATGCAATAGGTATTTTCACTATAATTGTAAAAAAAATAAACATATGATAATTTTGAGGAGGTTAAATATGAATGAATTAGAATTAACTATTTCTTCTATCAAAATACAATCATTTAAAGATATTTATAAAATGAATGTTGCTTTTGATAAAGGAACTATTTTTAAACAACTTGATAAACCTTGGGTGATGTGTCGTGGATGATACATTATTACAAATAAGTAAATTGGATTTTTGTATCCAAGATGTTACTTTGTTTTTAGATACCCATCCTGATGATCAAGAAGCTAAAAAATATTATAAAGAAGGGATGAAGCATCTTTTAAAGATGAAAGAAACTTATTTAAAAAATGGCGGTGCTCTTACAAATAGAGACGGAAAGAATATTGAAAACTATATTAATGAACCATTTCCTTGGATGAAAGGAGGATCAACATGTGGTTGTATGAAAAACGCTTGCAATATCCCGTTAATGTAAGAAAACCTGATGCTAAAACAGCTAAAATCGTTATTTCACAGCTTGGTGGACCTAATGGTGAATTAGGAGCAGCACTTCGTTATCTAAATCAACGCTATACGATGCCTTATCCAAGAATTCAAGCCTTATTGACAGACATTGGAACAGAAGAACTTGCTCATGTTGAAATTATTAGTACCCTTTTCTATCAACTTACCAATGGTCTAACACCTCAAGAAATTAAAGAAGGTGGATTAGATGCCTATTTTACTGATCATACATTAGGTGTCTATCCAACAAATAGTGCGGGTATTCCTTTTAGTGCCGATACTTTCCAATCTGTGGGAGATCCTATTTCTGATTTAACAGAAGACATGGCTGCTGAACAAAAAGCTAGAACCACTTATGATAACATTCTTGCTTTAAGTAAAAATGAAGACGTCAATAAAGTCATTCGTTTTTTAAGAGAAAGAGAAATCGTGCATTATCAACGTTTTGCTGAAGGACTTGAATATGTCAAGAGTCAATTAAATAAGAAGAACTACTACGCTTATAATCCCTCATTTACTTCATCAAAACGTGAACAAACATGTGAATAAGGTGAATAACTCAAGTTATTCACCTTTTATGCACTTATTCACACTTTCCCCACAAATATTCACTTAAATCTGTTACTAAAAACATTTGTATTTTTTGAGCCATTTCCTTATTTATCTTAGAAATTCTCCCTTTATTTTCTACATAAACATCGATATATCTTTTTTTAGCCGGAATTTGTTTACAAAAAAATTCTTTATTTTTTCCTTTATAAACACAACTTAATTGTCGAAAATCATCCCATAACTGTTTAATTTCTTTATCTTTTATTAATAAATCAATAAAATTCTTTTCTTGAAGATAAAAATCATCTTCTTTAACTACACCTCTATCAACTGCTTTTTTAATAACATAAGATAAATATTGCATCGCATAACGATCTTCATCACAAATATAAACATGTGAACACTTTAACATCATTCTTGTAAAAAGAACAGCTTTGTCTTCATGTTTAAAAATAAGTTCATCTTTCTTGTCATTTACTTTGAGATCCTTATAAATCATTTGTATCATCTCTAAATCACAAAATCCATAACTATACATATTTCCTAATGTATATTCCAAACGATCTGCAGAAAGTTTAGGAGATTCATTATCAGCCAGCGGATATAAATGATAGTTACAAACATCTTCTATCGTTAAATGATACTCATGCAACAAAGAAACTAATAAGGCATCTTGTTCAATTACCTTTTTCGTATCTAATTCTGTTGATTCTTGTTTTAAATGATCTTGGTGATAGAAATCTATCGTATGTGCAAAGACAGGAGTTGCTATATCATGAAGCAAACCTGCAACTGTCTGTCTAAGATCATGTGTAAAATGATAAACAATTAATGCAACACCTATACTATGTTGATAACGAGAATATGGTACGATGTTTGAAAAGAAGTCAAAAGCAGTATATTCCACTCCACAATTCATCCCAATATCTTTAAGTCTTTGCATTGATGGAACATGTATAAGACTATTTATAAATTCTAAATGCTCTTTTTCATAAATTTTCCATAAATTGTTCAATTTTTTCAACTCCTTAAAATTCTAAATTGCATTCATTTTATCACACTTTTTTAAAGTATATTAAAAAAAAGTAAAATTTATTTTAATGTTTTTTTAAAATAAAGCTTGATTAAAACGAAAATATATGTATAATTATAAGGGCAGTAACGGGAAGTAGCACAGCTTGGTAGTGCACCTGGTTTGGGACCAGGGGGTCGCAGGTTCAAATCCTGTCTTCCCGACCATTTATAAAAATTGGGGCCATAGCTCAGCTGGGAGAGCACCTGCCTTGCACGCAGGGGGTCAGCGGTTCGATCCCGCTTGGCTCCACCAATTAATTTAATAAATTTCAATATTATGGCGGGATAGCTCAGCTGGCTAGAGCATTCGGTTCATACCCGGAGGGTCGAGGGTTCGAATCCCCCTCCCGCTACCATTTTTATTTAAGGTGCCTATAGGGCATATACTGCGGACCCTTAGCTCAGTTGGTTAGAGCTATCGGCTCATAACCGATCGGTCGTAGGTTCGAGTCCTACAGGGTCCACCATTACTATTGCGGAGATTTACCCAAGTCTGGCTGAAGGGACTGGTCTTGAAAACCAGCAGAGGATTAACGTCCTGCGGGGGTTCGAATCCCTCAATCTCCGCCATTTATTAAAAAAACTTAATATCGCGGGATGGAGCAGTCTGGTAGCTCGTCGGGCTCATAACCCGAAGGTCGTTGGTTCAAATCCTTCTCCCGCAACCAAAATGGTCTGGTAGTTCAGCTGGTTAGAATGCCGCCCTGTCACGGCGGAGGTCGCGGGTTCGAGTCCCGTCCAGACCGCCAAATGATGGTTCCGTAGCTCAGTCGGTAGAGCAGAGGACTGAAAATCCTCGTGTCGGTGGTTCGATTCCGCCCGGAACCACCATTTTTTTTATCTTTAAAGGAGAAAAGTTATGTTTAAATATAAAGATTTAAGAATGGTCGCTATTTCAATTATTTTGGTTATTTTATGTGTGTTTAGTGGAATTCATTTTCGTTATGATCGAATGAAATTAGTGGTTGTTTTATTACTAGCGTTAGGGGTACTTCCTACTTTATTAATACGTTTTAACGCTTCTGTTTTTGAAGATGGTTTATTAGTATATTTCTTTAAGGGGATCGGTTTTATGCCTCAAATGATTGAATTTAAGGATTTAACAGCATATTCACTTAATTCAAAACATCGAATTGAATTACAATTTAATAATCATACAAAAAATATTTATTTAGTAAACGCTACATCATTTTATGAAGAATTAGATAAAAAATTTAATCAATATAAAAATGGACAAGAGATTTAATCTCCTGTCCATTCTTTTTGTTTATTAATAGATTCCTTGAGAAATCATAGCTTCTACTACTTTTTCAAAACCAGCAATATTAGCACCTTTGATTAAGTCAAATCCTAATCCATATTTTTCAGCAGCAGCAACAGAGTTGTTGAAAATTGATTTCATGATATTATGCAATTTTTCATCAACTTCTTCACTTGTCCAGTTATATCTCATAGAGTTTTGAGACATTTCTAATGCTGAAACAGCAACACCACCAGCGTTAGCGGCTTTTGCAGGTCCTAAAGTACCACCATTTGCTGTAAAGTAAGCAATTGCTTCAGGTGTACTTGGCATGTTAGCACCTTCGATGATGTATTTACATCCATTAGCGATCAATTGTTTAGCTTCTTCTTCACCAATTTCATTTTGAGTAGCACAAGGGAAAGCCATATCCACTTTTAATCCCCATGGTTTTTCACCAGGATGGAATTCACATCCGAATTTTTCAGCATAGTCTTTTAATTTAACATCATTTGATGAACGAATTTTTAATAAGAAATCAATTTTTTCATCAGTATTGATTCCATCAGGATCATAAACGTATCCATCTCTACCAGAAATAGAAACAACTTTTGCTCCATATTCTTTAGCTTTGATACATACACCCCAAGCAACGTTACCATATCCAGAAACAGCAATTGTTTTTCCTTCATAAGTATCGTTGAAATGAGCTAATACTTCTTTGCCATAGTATACAGCACCAAACCCAGTAGCTTCTGGTCTAATTAATGAACCACCATAAGTCATTCCTTTACCAGTTAAAACACCGTTTTCATAAGCATCTTTAATACGTTTGTATTGTCCAAATAAATATCCGATTTCTCTACCACCAACACCGATATCTCCAGCAGGTACGTCAACGCTAGGTCCAATGTGACGATATAATTCAGTCATGAATGATTGACAGAATCTCATAACTTCAGCATCTGATTTACCTTGTGGATCGAAATCAGAGCCACCTTTACCACCACCAATAGGAAGTGTTGTTAATGAGTTTTTGAAAATTTGTTCGAATCCTAAGAATTTAATAATTCCAAGGTTAACAGAAGGGTGGAATCTTAAACCACCTTTATAAGGTCCAATAGCACTAGAGAATTGAATACGATATCCTCTGTTTACTTGAACTTTACCTTGATCATCCATCCAAGGTACTTTAAACATTAAAGTTCTTTCTGGTTCAGTTAATCTTTCTAAAATAGCCATATCTTCATACTCAGGATGAGCTTTGATTACTGGTTCTAAGCTTTCTAATACTTCTTCAACAGCTTGGATAAATTCAGGTTGATCAGTATTTTTAGCTTTTAAGTTTGTTAATACTCTTTCAATATATTCCATTGTTATATCCTCCTAGGGCTATCATACATCTTTAATAATAATAAATGAATAAATTAAGAAAAAGTTATCATATAAATAAGTTATCGTGATAATAAAAATACTACACAACGTGTTTTATCGCGATAAAAATTGTATACAATCAATTATCAAAAAATTAAAAATTACAACTTATGATTTGCATACAATAAAGTATTTAAAGTATAAAATATTTCATAAAAATACATAATCATCTTTTCTTTGTATACAATCTATGCTAGAATAAAGCACAACAAGAGGTGATTACTATGAAAATACTAAATAACACACAATTACATCACCATCATTGGAAAAAGTAGGGTTATATCATTTATGATACAGCCCATTTTGTCTATCACAATTAAGCTGTATCTAATGATGTTGAAACGAGTCATTAGATGACTCGTTTTTTTAATAAAGGGGGATTTTTATGGAAGAGTTTAAATATTTAATACCTGAAGAGAGTATAGATGCAATTATTACCAATGTTGAAAAATTAAGGGAAATTGAAAATCATTTACGACATGTTTTTTCAAATTATGGATACAATGAAGTATTAATGCCGTCATTTGAATATGTTGATTTATATACAAAACTAGATTGTGGTTTTACTGTTGATAAGATGTTTCAATATATCAATCACGAAGGTAAAAACGTTGCCATGCGTTTAGATTTCACAATACCACTAGCTAGATTATATGCCAATAGTGCCAATACAGGTGAAGCACGCTATAGTTATTTTGGAAAAGTTTATCGTAAAGAAACAATGCATAAAGGAAGAAGTAGTGAGTTTTTCCAAGGTGGTGTAGAGTTAATGAATAAATCTGGACTTCAAGGAGATAAGGAAGTCATGACAATGATTCAAGAATCATTACCAGGAATTTCTTTAAAAAATATTCTTTTGGAATTAGGTTCTGCTAAATTCTATAATCGTTTATTAGAATTAGTTGGAAACCAAAGAAATGAACTTGAAGATATTTTAAGATTAAGAGATATTAGTGAAATGAAACGTTTTATTTCAAAAAATGATTTTGAAGAAAGCTTAAATCAATTGCTGTTATCTTTACCAATATGCTTTGGAAATATTGATTTACTTCATCAAATGATGGATAAATGTCAAGATTCTGTTTTGTTAGGGGCATTACAAGAATTAAAAGATCTTTATGAATCATTAGATAGTAAAGAAGGAATTATTTTTGATTTAGGAATGGTTCCAACCATGAAATATTATACAGGCTTTATGATTAAAGGATATAGTGATCAAAGTGCAAATCCAATTTTATCAGGAGGACGTTATGATGATTTGCTTCCTAGATTTAATGTTGATAAAACAGCTGTTGGGTTCTGCTTTCATATGAATCATATTTTAAAAGCCATTGAAAAAGAGGGAGAGTAACATGATTAAAATAGCTATTACTAAAGGAAGAATCGAAAAACAAGTATGTAAACTGCTTGCAGAAGCAGGTTTTGATATGGATCCTATTTTTAATAAAGATCGAGAATTATTAATTGAAACAAAAGATGGAATTTCAATGATTTTTGGTAAACCCAATGATGTTGTTACATTTTTGGAACATGGGATTGTTGATATTGGTTTTGTAGGAAAGGATACGTTGGATGATGTAGATTTTGAAGATTACTATGAACTTCTAGATTTGGAAATAGGAAAATGTTATTTCGCAGTAGCTGCTTATCCAGAATATCGAAATAAAGTATTTAATCGTCGTAAAAAGATTGCCAGCAAATATACAAATGTTGCGAAGAAATATTTTGCTTCTAAACAAGAAGATGTGGAAATTATTAAATTAGAAGGGTCAGTTGAACTTGGACCAGTGACAGGTATTTCTGATGCCATTGTTGATCTTGTGGAAACAGGTTCAACTCTTAAAGCAAATGGTCTAGAAGTAATTGAAAAAGTAAGCGATATTTCAACAAGAATGATTGTTAATAAGGTAGCTTTTAAATTTAAGAAGGATGAAATTATGAATATTGTAAATCAATTAGAAAAAGTAATAGGGGGAAATTAAGATGCTTAAAGTAATTGAGTATGATGGGAATTTAAAAGGAATTGCACAAAAATTAAATAATCGAAAAGAAGAAATTTCGATAGAAGTTAATAATGCTGTAAATGATATTATTAATGATATTAGAAAAAATGGAAATCAAGCCTTGATCAACTATTGTCGAAAATTTGATGGTTATCAAATTAAAGATGAAAATGATTTCGTTGTTTCAAATCAAGAAAAAGAAGAAGCTTTAAAACAAGTGGATCAAGATTACATAAGAATCCTTGAAAGAACAAAACAACAAATTACAGAATTCCATAAAAATCAAATTGATAAATCATGGTCATTATATAAAGATAACGGAGTGATCATGGGACAAATGGCAAGACCAATTGAAAGAGTTGCTTTATATGTTCCAGGTGGAACAGCTGCCTATCCTTCAACAGTTTTAATGAATGCCATTCCTGCAAAACTGGCTGGAGTTAAAGATTTAGTCATTATTACACCGGTTAAAGCAGATGGCAAAGTTAATCCTGTAATTATCGCAGCTGCTAAAGTATCAGGAGTAGATACTATTTATAAATTTGGGGGAGCACAAGGGGTTGCTGCTATCGCTAATGGAACAGAAACAATTGAAAAAGTAGATAAAATCGTAGGACCAGGAAATATCTTTGTTGCGACAGCTAAAAAATTAAGCTATGGGGTTGTCGATATTGATATGGTGGCAGGTCCAAGCGAAGTTTTAGTTATTGCTGATGAAAATGCAAATCCTAAATATATTGCTGCTGATTTAATGTCACAAGCAGAACATGATAAACTTGCTAGTGCAATGCTTGTAACAACAAGTAAAGAACTTGTTGAAAAAGTCAATGTTGAACTCAAAAGACAAATGGCTTATTTATCACGTAAAGAAATTATTGAAGAATCTCTTCAAAATTATGGAGGAGCAATTCTTGTAAAAGACTTAAAAGAAGCTTTTGAAGTATCTAATTATTTAGCGCCAGAACATTTAGAAGTTTTAGTTGAAAACCCAGTCAATACACTTCCTTATATTAAAAATGCAGGTTCTATTTTCCTTGGAGAATACTCACCAGAACCTCTCGGTGATTATATGTCAGGAACAAACCATGTTTTACCAACAGGAGGAACAGCTAAATTCTACTCAGCGCTAGGTGTTTATGATTTCGTTAAATATTCATCTTATAGTTATTATCCCAAAGGTGTTTTAGAAACATTTAAAGATGATGTTCAAACTTTCGCAAAAAGTGAAGGTTTAGATGCTCATGCAAATAGTATTGCTGTACGTTTTGAGGAGGAATAATCATGAGAGAAGCTAAACTAGAAAGAAATACAAATGAAACACAAATTAGTTTAGAAATTAATTTAGATGGTACAGGGAAAGCAGAGATTCAAACAGGGATTGGTTTTTTTGATCATATGTTGACTTTGCTAGCTTTCCATAGTGAAATGGATATCAAAATGATTTGTCATGGTGATTTAGAAGTAGATAGTCATCATAGCGTTGAAGATATGGGAATTGCTTTAGGTAAAACTATTTTAGAAGCTTTAGGTGATAAAAAGGGTATTACACGTTATGGGCATTTTACAATTCCTATGGATGAAGCACTAGTAACATGCAATTTAGATATTTCAGGAAGAAGTTTCCTTGTTTTTAATGTAGATATTCCTAAAGTTAATTTAGGAAATTATGAAAGTGAAATGACAGAAGAATTTTTTAGAGCGGTTGCTTACAATATGAATGCAACATTACATTTAAATGAGGCTTATGGAAATAATGTTCATCATGTAATCGAAGCATGTTTTAAAGCTTTTGGAAGAGCTTTAAAAGAGGCGGTACGCATTGATGAAAAAAATAAAGATAAGATTGTTTCTTCAAAAGGAGTTTTATAAATGATTGTTATTATTGATTACAATGTAGGAAATTTAAAAAGTGTTGTCGGTGCTTTTAAAAGAATTGGACTTGAAGCTGTTGTTTCTAGAGATGAAAAAGTTATTAAAGAAGCTAAGGGAATTGTTTTACCTGGAGTAGGAACTTTTCCTACTGCGATGAAGAATTTAGAAAAGTATCATTTAGTTGATATTTTAACAGAGCGAAAAGAGGCAGGAATTCCTATTCTTGGGATTTGTTTAGGAATGCAAATTTTATTTGAAAAAGGGTATGAAGTAAAAGAAACAAAAGGACTAGGATTTATTCCAGGTTCAGTACGTTATATGGATATTGATGAAAAGATTCCTCATATGGGATGGAATCAATTACATATAACAAATCATCAACCAATTTTGAAATATGTACATGAAAATGATGATGCTTATTTTGTACATTCATATATGGCACATTGTAAAGATGAAAATCTTGTAGCGTATACAGATTATGGAACTACTAAAGTTACAGCTTTAGTGCAAAATAAAAATGTCATTGGGTGCCAATTTCATCCTGAAAAATCAGGAATGGTTGGGCATAAAATATTACTTGTGTTTAAGGAGATGGTCGAATGTTCTTGCAGTTCTCACACAGCTGGTTATGTCCCGCTCTATGCGATCGGTTTAGGAGCAGAAAACTTTCAAGGGAAACT
>ENA-USUG01007334-USUG01007334.1-human-gut-metagenome-genome-assembly--contig:-NODE-7334-length-10803-cov-5.018460_pt1 | contig 10803 bp, 11 predicted proteins | sample MGYA00250059_ERZ773394 | MGnify/ENA primary metagenome ERZ773394 (study PRJEB29103, sample SAMN06111957) | human gut metagenome | biome: human gut; feature: ankylosing spondylitis patient; material... | reverse complement strand
CTTGAATGGGAGACTTCCACACAATTGGATTTAGGTTTTGATTTAGGCTTGTTCAAGAACCGCATCATTCTGGGTAGGGAGAGACCCCGATTGACATGTATGACCCGAACCGGGAACAGCCAATTCTGGTACAGGCGGGAGATTATATTCGTTTTGTACCCATTACAATTATGGATTACTACGATATCCGTCGGGCAGTGCTGGACGGCAAGTATCAGATAGAAGTCACAGAGGAGTAAAGGAGGAAAGCACTATGAAGACAATGAAAGTTGTGATTCCGGGTGTGCTGACCACCGTGCAGGATCTGGGACGTTTCGGGTACCAGAAATCCGGCATGACCTGTTCCGGAGTGATGGATACGGCGGCTTATCGTAAAGCAAACTATCTGGTCGGAAATGAAGGGGGAGCAGCGGTGCTGGAGATGACCCTTTATGGCGGAAGCTGTAGATTTGAAGAGGATACGGTTATCGCGCTGACCGGTGCAGATATGCAGCCGACGGTGAATCAGAAACCAATTGCCATGAACCAGGCGGTGAAGGTACCTGCAGGCGGGGTGCTGAACCTTGGCATGGCAAAGACCGGATGCCGTACCTATCTGGCTGTGGCAGGCGGATTTGAAGTGCCGAAAGTGATGGGCAGTTATTCTACGAACCTGAAATGCGGTATCGGAGGGCATGAAGGACGTGCACTGCAGATGGGAGACGAACTTCCCATTGGAGAAGCATTACATAGCTGGGATGAAGTGAAAGACCGGAAAGTATCGGTGCCGGATTACCCGAAGGAAGTGTTGGTATCTGTTGTGCCGGGACCACAGGAAGAATATTTTACAGAAGCAGGAATTCATCATTTTTATTCGGAAAGCTATGAAGTGACGGAGTCCTGCGACCGGATGGGGTATCGGCTGGAAGGACCGGAAGTGGAAAGTAAAAACGGAACGGATATTGTATCAGACGGTATTGTCTTTGGCTCTATTCAGATTCCATCCAGCGGAAAACCGATTATCCTGATGGCAGACCATCAGACTACCGGTGGATATGCCAAAATCGGAACTGTCACCCAGGCAGATCTTTCGAAAGTGGCCCAGTGTAAGCCGGGAGATCGGATCCGATTTCGGAAAGTGTCGGTGGAGGAAGTCCAGGAGATCAGCAGAAAAGAACGGGAAAAGGAGTGCTTTTAATGGATTATTATCATATGAAACCACAGGAGATCCGGAAGCTGATCTCAGAAGGAAAAATTACCGGACCCACGGCAGGCATGAGCGGCGGATATGCACAGGCGAATCTGGTTATTATTCCGAAAAAATATGCTTATGATTTTTTACTCTTTACCCAGAGAAATCCCAGATCCTGCCCGATTCTGGAAGTAGGAGATGTGGGAGACCGCTATCTGAAAACCATTGCTCCGGGATGTGATATTGCAAAAGAAATTCCGAAATACCGGCTCTATGAACATGGCGAGCTGAAAGGAGAATTTCAGGATGTGTCGGACCTTTGGCGAGAGGATCTGGTCAGCTTTCTGATCGGCTGCAGCTTCTCTTTTGAAGCTGATCTTCTGGAAGCAGGAGTTCCGGTCCGCCATATTGAGGAGGGCTGCAACGTTCCCATGTATAAGACCAATATCCCATGCGCACCGGCAGGTGTTTTCCATGGAAATATGGTGGTGAGCATGCGTCCGATTCCTTATGATCTGATTCCGAAAGCGGTACTGATCACCGGAGATATGCCGAAGGTTCACGGAGCACCGATTCATATCGGAGCACCGGAAGTGATCGGAATTACCGATCTGCTGCATCCTGATTTCGGTGACATGGTGACGATTCATGAAGGGGAGGTTCCCGTATTCTGGCCCTGTGGAGTGACGCCGCAAAATGTGATTATGGATTCCAAACCGGATTTTTGTATTACCCATGCACCGGGTCATATGCTGGTGACCGATGTGAAAAATATCAATTTGAAATACTGAGCAGGAAGTGAGCAGAATGAAAAAAGTAGATTTAAACTGTGATCTTGGTGAAAGCTTTGGAAATTATAAACTGGGGATGGATGAGCAGATTCTTCCGCTCATTACATCGGCAAATATTGCCTGCGGATTCCACGCATCTGATCCGGTGGTCATGAGCAGAACGGTGAAGATGGCAGCAGAGAGTGGTGTGGCAGCAGGCGCTCATCCGGGTTATCAGGATCTGGTGGGATTCGGACGAAGAAATATGAATGTTGCGCCGGCAGAAGTGACAGACATTGTTATGTATCAGATCGGTGCACTGGAAGCATTCTGCCGGGCGAATGGAATTGCCATGCAGCATGTAAAACCCCATGGAGCCATGTATAATATGGCGGAGAAGGATGATAAACTGGCAGAGGCCATCTGCAGAGGAATCAAGGCTGTGAATCCGGATCTCATTCTTCTGGGACCAGGAAGCGGCAAAATGGTAAAAGCTGCAAAGGCACTGGGGCTGAAGACTGCCGGTGAGGTATTTGCAGACCGTGCTTACATGGAAGATGGAACCTTAGTACCAAGATCTCAGGAAGGTGCCATGATTACCGATGAAGAGGAAGCGGTAGCAAGAGTACTGGAGATGGTACAAAAGGGAACGGTTACCGCGATTACCGGTAAAAAGATAGAGGTACAGGCAGATTCCATCTGTGTTCACGGCGACGGACAGAAGGCACTCCTGTTTGTTCAGAAGATCCGTTCGGAACTGGAAAAAGCAGGTGTAGTGATTGTACCGATGAAAGAAGTTATTGTGGGAGAGTCATGATGAGTAAATTAACACCGGAAGACGTAGTGCTTCGTTATTCTAAAAGAGGAATGAATATTCTGAAAAAGTATCTGAGAGATGGCTATTGCAGGACCGCAGCAGAAAAGCTTCTTCACGCAGAGCGTGGAACCGTTCTTCTGACTACCGGATTCTATGTGGCTGGTTATGCAGAAACGGATGGCCCTCTTGGCACCGTTGCCGTAGCGGAGGCCCTTAACCATCTGGGATTTCATTCGGTCGTTGTCACGGATAAATATTGCAAGGGATTTTTTGAACTGAAACAGCTGGATGTAGAGTATGTGGACATTGCGGCAGATGAGCAGATCTATGAAGATATTCTGGATAAATATAATCCAGTGTATATGATCTCTATTGAACGCTGCGGTGAGAACGCTGAGCATGAATATGCCAATATGCGTGGTGTTAGCATTACCAGCGAGACAGCAGCAATTGACCATCTCTTTGAACTGGCACCGGAAAAACACATTCCGACCATTGGTGTGGGAGACGGTGGTAATGAGATCGGCATGGGCAATGTAAAAGATATTATTTCCGAGAAACTGGAGCTGAATCCCTGCGTAGTACCGGTGGATGACCTGATCATTGCAACCACTTCCAACTGGGGTGCTTATGCACTGACTGCATGGCTTCAGAAACTGTCCGGGGAAGAAGTACTCTTTACCTATGAAGAAGCAGAGCCTTATCTGGCAGCTACACTGGAGATTGGCAGTGTGGACGGCGTTCTTAAAGAGAAGAAGATGGGGGTGGACGGATTTGACATGACGGTGGAGAAAGAAATTCTGGATTCCCTGGCTGAAGCTATTGCATAAAAGTGCGATAGAATCGTGATTTGAGACTGCTGAACAGGCAGTCTCTTTTTTTAAACCTAAATGCAATGCAGTTGCATTGCATTGCGTATGGATCGGCAATGAATTTATGAAAGATGTGTAGAAATTAACAGGATTTTGACGAGAAATTAGCGAAAATTTAATTTGGCACAGCTCTTGCTTAATACTATGGCATAAGCAGATAAGAGAAGGAGAGGTATTTCACTTATGGATTATACAAATCTGTTTGCGGGAACTGGCGGCAAAAAGTCAAAAGTCGGAATCATTGGCGCGACCCGTGGATACGGATATACATTACTTGCTCAGATTCTTCATGTGGATCTGATGGAACTGCGGGCAGTATGCTCCCGCCATCCGGAAGAGTGTCTGGCAGTATTAAAAGAGATTGGTTATGACGAAAATAAAATCGTTGTATGCAAGGATGAGGAAGAAATTAAGAAAGCACCGGAAGATGCCATCATCATTGTGGCAGATTATCGTATGGTTATGGAATGTGGTGTGACCGGTATTGTAGAGTGTACCGGAAATACAACAGTAAGCTCCGATGCGGCAGTGATAGCACTCAATAAAGGTATCAATGTCTATATGGTTTCAAAGGAAACGGACAGTGTCAGCGGACCGGCACTTCACCAGCTGGCAGCAAAGAATCAGGCAGTTTATGCACTGGTAAATGGAGACCAGCCGAGAAATCTGGTAGACCTGATCTCCTGGGGAAAGACACTTGGATTGGAGATCATTGCAGCAGGAAAATCCAGTGAGTATGATTTCGTCTGGGACAGAGAGACTGGAAAGCTTACGTATACTGATGGCAGCGGTATCGAGGAAGATATGCCTCAGATGCTGGACTGCTGGAGATATGAAGGAACCAAAACACTGGAAGAAAGAAAGAAGCTTCTTGGAAAATATACAGAAGTCATTTGTGCAGATCTCTGCGAGATGAATCTGGTATCCAACATCACAGGTCTGGTTCCGGCAACACCTACCATGGATTATCCGATTGCAAAGCCAAGTGAGCTGGCAGACATCCTGATTCCAGAGGAAGATGGAGGAATTCTGAAGAAGACAGGCGTTGTGGATGTCTTCCATAACTTAAGGGGTGTGGATGAAGCAAGCTTCGCAGGCGGCGAATACCTTATCGTAAAATGCGACAATGCAAAGATGTGGGAGCTGCTGGAAGCAAAAGGTCATGTAGTAGGAAGAAATAAGAAATATGCATGTATCTACTGGCCGTACCACATGATGGGACTGGAAAGTCCGATCACCATTCTTCTGGGTGATCTCCTTGGAATCGGAACCCGTACAGACTGCCGTCAGGTATCTGTCCTCTCCGGTGTGGCAAAGGAGGACCTGAAAGCAGGAACGAAATTTACAGTACACGGACATCATCATGAAATTGATGGTCTGGCACCGGAACTCTTGGAAAGCAAAGAGGTACAGAATCTGGCACCGTACTATCTGCTGAGCGGTACGGAACTGACAAGAGAAGTAAAGAAAGGACAGCCAATCACCATGGATGACGTGGATCTGTCCGGATTGGATATCTATAAACTTTATGTACAGGGATTGAACCTGTAACTACTATAAAGTACTAAAAACATTATAAAATGGAGGGTTTTACAATGAAAAAGAAAATGCTTGGGTTACTGTTAGCAACGGCAATGGGAGCAACACTTCTGGCGGGATGCGGTTCATCAAACACTGGTGCAGCTTCAAGTACTGATACTGCAAAAACAGAGACAGCTGATGAGAAAACAGAAGATACCAGTACAGAGGCAGCAAGTGAGTCAGCCTGGAAACCGACGCAGCCGGTAACGGTTATCTGTCCGTATGGTGCAGGTGGTGGACAGGATATCGCAGCCAGATTGTTCGCAAAATATGCAGAGAAATATGCAGGAGTAAACTTTGTAGTAGATAACCAGACCGGAGGTTCCGGAACTATTGGAAACACTGCAATTTCTATGGCAGATCCGGATGGCTACACGCTTGGTATGTTCTGTAATGTAAATTTGTATGACCAGTTCCTGGTAGAAGGTGTTACCTATACGGAAGATTCCTTTACACAGTTGGCAATTTTCTCGCAGGATGCAACCGTTATTGTAGCAAACAAGAAACTTGGCGTATCCACAATGGATGAACTGATAGAGCTTGCAAAATCCAAACCGGGTGAAGTTACATGGGGTGGCCCGGAATTCACTGCACAGACCTATCCAAGAATCAATGTCGAGAATGCAACAGGTGCTCAGTTTGGAAAGATGATTTTTGATGGTGGAAATGCTTCCTTGGTTGCAGTAGCAGGTGGAAACTGTGATGTAACAAGTGTATTCCCGTCCGAGTACATGGCTATGGCTGATAATGCTGATCTGGTTGTACTTGCAACTACAGGTCCGGAAAGAATGGAATCTATGCCGGATGTTCCGACCATGAAAGAGCAGGGCGTAGACGCAACATTCTCCCAGTGGAGAAGTTATGTACTCCCGGCAGGTGCATCTGATGATGTAATTGCATACTATGACGATGTATTTGCACAGGTTATGGCAGATGAGGATTTCCAGAAAGAACTTGCTGATGGTGGTTTCAACTTTGTAAATGTAGTTGGTCATGAAGATTGCACACAGTTCATGGAAGACGATTTCAATGCAAATAAAGATGCGATTATCGCAGCAGCACAGGCACAGTAAGCAGTGAATTAGTCATACCGGCGGCTGTAACAACAGCCGCCGATAATTTTAAGAAGAGGTGTAAATGTGAGACTAAAAAAATGGGACCTTCTGATCTGCATAGGATTGGCTTTAATTCTTTCCATTTTTGCAGTAGATCTTGGTAATACAAATCCGGCAGCAAGAACCTATCCAATGGTGATGGTGATTGCCAGCTATTTCTTTATTGCAATTATTGCAATCCGGTGGATTATTAACAGAAAACAAATACTGGCAGAAAGTGTTGGGGGCATGAGTGGAAAACGTTTTCTGTACATTGCAATTTACTGTGCAGCAATTTTTGCTTATATCATGTTGATTGATAAACTTGGATATGTGGTATCTACAGTAATCTTTGGAATTTATTCTTTGATTTATCTGAAGAACCGCAATAAGGTAGTGACTGCTGTGTTACCTGTAGTGGCAGCATTTTTGCTGTATTTCCTGTTTTCTAAGTTTCTGTTTGTCAGGCTTCCGGCAGGAATTCTAATGTAGAGGAGGGGATTATATGAGTGAAATTTTATTAGGCTTAAGCACAGTATTTCAGCCGTTTAATCTGCTTCTGTGTATTGGAGGATTGTTTGCAGGAATTATATTTGGAGCATTACCCGGATTTTCAGCAACAATGGCAGTGGCAGTATTTATACCATTTTCATATGTATTGGAACCAGCTAGTGCGATGCTATTATTATCAGGACTGTATTGCGGAGGGGTATATGGAGGATCAATACCGGCAATTTTACTTGGAATTCCGGGAACTCCTGCATCTGCTCCGACAGCAATGGAAGGAAGAGCATTGACCAGAAAAGGAGAGAGTGGACATGCGCTTGCTCTTTGTACGGTTGCTTCTTCCTTTGGTGGAGCTTTTAGTGCATTGGCACTTTTATTCATGGCTCCGGTGTTAACGGTAATCGCATTAAAAGTAGGACCGCCAGAACAGATTATGATTGCAGTGTTTGGTCTTAGCGTTGTTTGCCTTCTGGTAGAAGGTAATGCAGCAAAAGGTCTACTAGTTGGATTCTTTGCATTACTTCTGGCAACTATCGGACAGGACCCACAGGTCGGATATCAGAGATTTACATTTGGAAATCTTCATCTGTATGCAGGTATTTCACTTGTACCGATTTTGATAGGACTGTTTTCATTCCCTGAAGTTCTTCAGATGCTGGAGACGGACGGAGAAGGATTTTCAGAAGTAAATGAAGCGGGAAAACTGTACCTGAAGGCAAATGATTTCCTGAAAAATAAACTGACACTGATCAGATCTACTATTATTGGTGTTGTAATTGGAATTATTCCCGCAGCGGGCCCGGATATTGCAGCTTTCTTATCTTATAATGAAGCGAAAAAAGCATCTAAGAAACCAGAGGAATTTGGAAATGGATCAGTAGAAGGAATTATTGCGTCTGAGGCAGCTAATAATGCAGTAACTGGTGGTTCTTTGATTCCACTTTTGTCTCTTGGAATTCCAGGAAGTGCTCCTGCAGCATTATTTTTAAGTGCTATGTATATCCATGGACTGCAGCCAGGCTCACAGCTATTCACAAGAGATGCGGGTACGGTGTATACATTAATGGTTGGTTTTGTTGTGATTAATGTATTAATGGTTATAGCAGGACTTCTTTTCTGCAAAATTGCAAATTTTGTATTGGTTATCCCGAAGAGTATCCTTGCAACGATGATCGTTATTCTGGCTACTGTAGGTGCTTATGCAACGAATAAAAGTATGTTTGATGTGCTGCAGTGTTATATTGCAGGAATTGCCGGTTACATTATGGTGAAGAATGATTACCCGTTGTCGCCGGTAGCGCTGGCACTTCTTCTGGGAAGTATGCTGGAAACTGCAATTAGTCAGACAATGGTAATGTATCCGCATAATATTTTACAGATGTTCACCAGACCGTATACCATAGTGTTTGCACTTCTGGTAGTAATATCATTTGCATGGCCATTTATTAAGAAGCGTATGGAAAAGAAAGAGGGTAAAACTTCATGAGATATCTTTTAACTGCAGACCGGGTTCTGGAAGGACAGGAACTGAAAGAAATCAAAAATGGAGCAGTTGTAACAGAAGATGAGAAGATTGTCTATGTAGGACAAAAAGATGATGCCAAAAAACAGTATCCGGATGCCGAAGAAATTGATCTTCCCGGAAAAACACTGATGCCGGGTCTGTTTGAATGTCATAATCATCTGGCTATGGATGCCAGAGTAGCAGGACATTTAGGCATGATGGAGCTTGGACCCTGCGAGCATACGGTAATGGCAATCAAGAATATGAAAGACGATCTCATGGCAGGTGTTACTACTGCAAGATGCCTTGGCGACAGAAACTATATCGATGTGACATTAAGAGAACAGGTGCGTCAGGGAAATGTAGAAGGCCCGGATCTTCTTGTGTGCGGAATTGGAATGAGAAGCCGTCATGGACATGGATTTGTCGGAATGCCTCATTCGGGTGTGGAAGAATTCAGAAGAACTGCTCGTGAAAATATGTTCCATGGAGTCGATGTACTGAAAATATTTGTCACTCCAGGAGCACCGGTTCCGGCAGCCGGAGATTTTGTTCCCTGCTTCATCACCTATGATGAGATTAAAACGGTTGTAGAAGAGGCAAAGGGAATGGGTATCCGTACCGCTGCACATTGTATTGGCGGAAAAGGTCTTGATTATTGTGTAAAAGCAGGAATCGATTCCATCGAGCATGTATACAGTATCACACCGGAGCAGGTAAAACTGGTGGAAGAAGAACATAAAGGCTGGATTGATATGACATCGGGAATCGTTCTTGACCCGGAAAGAGAACCCTATCTTCCGGATGCACAGATTCAGAAAATGCGAAATGCAAGAGAGTATTCCAGACAGTGTATGAACCAGATTTATCAGAGCCATAAGATTCGTTTTACGATCGGAACAGACGCAAACCACAGTCTGCTCTGGAGAGAACTGGTATATGCGCAGGAAGGCGGCGCAACAGTTCTGGAAACACTGAAAGCAGTGACCGTAAATGCTGCTCAGATGTGCGGAGTTGAGAAGAAGAAAGGACAGTTGGCAGTCGGATTGAATGCCGATGTAATTGCCGTAGATGGAAATCCGCTGGAAGATGTAACCGTTCTGAAGGATGTATCGCTGGTAATGAAAGCTGGAAAGATTTATAAAAGATAGAAAATAGAATTGTGAGCTGCTGTCACAGGAATGAAAGTTCCTGTGACAGCAGTTCTTTTTTCCGTTGTATAACAAAAACATGTTGTAATCTAAAAAACTATATGTTATTATAAACATACAGTAAATATAAATCTATCAAATCACATTTTCGGAAGCTCAGTTCGAGCAACATTCCCGACGATGAACACAACTGGATATGGAAACCGCGGGGATGGAAGTTCCGGAAATAGGGAGTACAAGGCATGATGCCTGAAAAGGACTCTTTTCTGCGCAGAATCCATATGTGAGAGGAAGGAGTTACATTGGAAAAACTTGCAGCAGAACAGAGGAAAGAAACGAAGAGACAATTTATTAATGCAAAGTACAAGGACAGTGTCTTTCGAATGGCATTTGAAGAGAAAAAGTATCAGCTGGAACTTTACAATGCGCTTAACGGGTCAGATTATGATGATCCGGAAGCAGTTGAAGTGACAACTCTGGAAGATACCTTTTTTATTGGAATGAGAAATGATCTGTCGTTTGTTGTGGGACTTTCTTTGAACATGTATGAACATCAGAGCACCAAAAATTTAAATATGCCGTTGCGTGGACTGATCTATTTCACACAGGTATATATGGAGTATATCAATAGAAATGGATATCGGCTTTATGCGGAATCGCAGATTCCTCTTCCATTTCCGAAGTATATTGTCTTCTACAATGGGGAAAAAGACGCACCGGAGGAAGAAGAATTGCTCTTATCAGATGCATTTCCGAAAGAGATGAAGGAACAGATATCGTCATTGGAATGCAGGGTGCGGGTGCTGAATATTAATTTTGGCCATAACAGAGAATTAATGGAAAAATGTCAGCGCTTGAGACAGTACAGTGAATTGGTAGCAATTGTCCGTGATTATCTGGAAAAGGGCATGGATAAAGAAGAAGCAATGCGCAAAGCGTGGGAAGAAGGCATGAAGAGAGGCTTGCTAACCGATATTTTAAGCAGAAACGGTACGGAGGTAATTGCAATGTTACTAAAAGAGTATGATCTGGAAGAAGCAAAAGAATACTGGAAAAAAGAAGCAGCGGAAGAGGCAACAAAAGAGGCAACCAGTAGAACGTTAGACAGGGCTGGAAAACTTTTCGATCTTTTGTTGTCACAGAAAAAATATGATGAAGCAAGAAGAGCAGCAACGGATGCGGAGTATCGAATGAAGTTATTTGAATTGTATGGCATCTAAGCTGTCAGGAAGTTTGACATCGGGGTAGTTCGTTGGAACTGCCTCAGATCGGAAGAGCGTCGTGTAGGGAAAGAGTGTAGATCTCGGTGGTCGCCGTATCATTAAAAAAAAAAAAA
>ENA-USUG01007330-USUG01007330.1-human-gut-metagenome-genome-assembly--contig:-NODE-7330-length-10809-cov-4.538297_pt1 | contig 10809 bp, 8 predicted proteins | sample MGYA00250059_ERZ773394 | MGnify/ENA primary metagenome ERZ773394 (study PRJEB29103, sample SAMN06111957) | human gut metagenome | biome: human gut; feature: ankylosing spondylitis patient; material... | reverse complement strand
TTTTTTTTTTTTAATGATACGGCGACCACCGAGATCTACACTCTTTCCCTACACGACGCTCTTCCGATCTGAATGATTATAATAAATTTTCTGGTCTAATTTCTTACCAGTAACTTTGATCTTTTCAGCATTGATGATGATTACATAATCACCTGTATCAACATGTGGTGTAAAAACAGGTTTGTTCTTACCTCTTAAAACATTTGCAACTTCTGATGCAAGACGGCCTAATGTATGTCCTGTAGCGTCAACAATAAACCACTTTCTTTCAATTGTGGATGGGTTAGCCATATAACTTTTCATCCCAGTACCTCCTAACTAAAATTCGTATATTATTTTCAAACTAACTGCGTCTGACTGCTTATACCGGGGCTTGGGTTAGCTTTCACACGCCACATTTAACTATTATATAATGAATACAACTTCTTGTCAATCTTTTTTCTGTAGTTTTCTTAAACTGGTCATAAAAGCTGGTCATAAAAACTTTTCACATTTCTATTCTGCCATTCTCATTCTGTTTTTCTATCCATATTATTTTTACATTTTTTCTCTTTTCTATCCGACTTCTCCTATAGTTTCTTACAACTTTCTAAAGCAAATATAAATTTTCGTTCATTTTTATATCCATTTTTGATTGCGTATCATGTGCTGTCATGGTACAATTATAGTGTTTCTAGTGTTTTGCAGATACAAAAGTAATCCGTAAAGAACAGACGACGCAAAGGATTGCAGGTTACTTGGACAGGGAGGATATATGAAAACAAAAAAAGTTCTAACTTCAAATCTAAAACCGGGTATGGTTTCTTCTGAAGCAGCCTATACATATACGAATCATCTGGTGATTCAAAGTAATACAACACTTACACCGGAGATTATTGATAAGTTAAAATATTATGCAGTCAAATCCGTTCGGGTATATATTCCGGATGAGGACGCTCCAAAAGAAAAAGAAAAAAACACTCCAACGGATACACCACAAGAAAAAGCTCCTGTCTCTCATGGACCAAGTTTTGATGGTCCTACTTATTTTGAACGAGTACAGCAGACAGAGCAGTTCGTAGAATTTAAAGATAACTTCACATCATCTATCAGTAGTTTTAAAGATGAATTAAATGATATCGTTGCAAAAAATGCAACAGATGTAACCGATAATATGCTCCATGAAGTGGATTCCATCCTTGGACGTACCAGAAACTCTTTACACCTTTTAGATATGATGCAATGTCTGCGTGGTTTTGATGACTTAACATATACGCACTCCATGAATGTTGCTTTGATCTGTAACGTAATCGGAAGCTGGGCCGGTTTTTCAAAGGACGATCTGAATACATTAATGTTATGTGGCCTTTTACATGATATCGGTAAATTAAAAATTCCTGCCGAGATCATTCAAAAACCCGGTAAGCTTACCGATGAAGAATTCGACCTGATCCGTTCTCATCCAAAACTCGGTTATGATATTTTACGTTCCAAAAATTTGGATGACCGTATCAAGCTTGCTGCACTTCAGCATCATGAACGATATGACGGAAAAGGATATCCACGTCAGCTTGCCGGCATTGAGATCAATGAATATGCATCGATCTTTGCGATTGCCGATGTTTACGATGCTATGACTTCAAACCGTATTTACAGAAAAGGCATTTGTCCTTTTACTGTAATTTCTATGTTTGAGAAAGAAAAAGATCTATATAATCCTCATTATCTCTATCTATTCATGAAGAGACTTGTAGAAGCATATGTCAACACAGAAGTTATTCTTTCAAATAATGAACGTGGAAAGATTGTTTTGTTAAATCAAAACCTGTTATCACGTCCTGTTGTCATTACTGATAAGAAGACATATGATCTTTCACGCGATTTCAGTGTTGATATTACCGCATTGATCTAAAGAACCGGAAAAAAGTAAAACACAGAAGATTCGAGTATTTAAGGACGTGTTCCTGTTATCTTACTCCTATCGTTCTGTGTTTTTTATTTTCCTCTTTCTGTCTTATTTCGTAAACCCTTTTTAGTTTGTTTCTTTCCGATCCCACTATATATATTTTTTTCGATTCGTCTTTCTGATCTTTTCTATTTTAATCCCGGCAGATAGAAAAAGATCAGATAACACCAGCGGATCAAAATCCCGGTGAGTAAAAAACCGCCCTGTAAGATCCGGTCAAACTTCTTGCGACGTACAATTTCTTTTCCATCTTTTTCTTCCACAAGATCAATCTGTATCGAAGCTTTTCGAATCAGATAAAAATAAAATGCAAGTATGATAAACCAAAGCAAAAACATACCAAAACCGAGCAACTGGTATATGCCATCTGCTTTTGGTGAATATGCCACATTGCTTCTTCTGCTTCCTGTCAGCATTTCAAATGCATAGATCAGATAATCCAATGATACAAAGCCCCACACCAGACTGATCACAGAAAACAAAATTCTCTTCCATTGTTTCATTTTATTTCATCCTCACTTTTCTAAGATTTTCATTTCAAAAGGCTGCAAATCCAGTGTATGTTTTTTTACTGTCTGATCTTTGTAACGTACTATAACATCAAAATGCTGTTTGTGCATGGTATTATTAAAATACAGCTCCCAGCTTTTTGTATCATTTCTGCGTTCTGTCACTTCTACCCCATACGGAAGACTCTCCATATATGGAATTGATGCATTTTCTAACAAAAGCTTTGCAAAAGAGATCATTCCTCTTCTATTCGGAACCGTTCCTACATAATAACCGATTCCTTCGTAATAAGAATTTTGGGTGATTGCAGCCGCCCCTTCATAAAAATCGGTTCCATAGACAGCCAGAGCTTCTGCCTGTTTTGGATCTAAAATATCACACCATAAATGGCACGACTGTATATATCGTTTTTGTGTGCTGCTCTCTCTTTTTCCCCCATCTATTCTATTACATTCTGCCTCAGATAATGCAGATAAATACAAACTGCCATGATCACTCTGCATGTCTTTATGATCTGTTTCATTGTGGTCCGACTCAAACAATACCGATAAATCCAAGCTTTCCTGATCACTTTGCATGTTTTTGTGATTTTTTTCATTGCCTTCCGGCTCAGACAATGCCGATAAATGCGAGTTGCTCTGATCGTTCTGTCTGTCACAGATGTTCTTCCACTTCTCTGATCGGATTTCAATGCACTCTTCCTTTTCTCCGATCGGATTATATTCTTTTACGATCGCACCCGTAATCTCTGAAAAGACTGTCGGCAAAGGAGACATAATACATTGATTATTTGTATCCTTTACACCGGAACGATTCGTCAACACCAGATGACCGCCCTGTTTTACATATTTCTTAAAATGGCCTTCGAGCGTTTTGTCCGAGATATACATGGTCGGTGCCACCACTAAAGTATATTCGTCCAGATCACTTTTGGCATCTACAATATCAACACCGACACCAAGACAGGTAAACGCATCATGATAAGCCTTTAGCTGTGTAAAATAATGCATTCCTTCCACCTGTGGCTGAATCTTAAAACCATATTCCTGCTCTGAAGAATAAAGAATGGCTACTTTATTCTTTATGATAGAACCATCTAAGTAAGAAAGCTTCTTCATCGTCTGACAAAGTTCTTTAAATTCTTCGTATCTGCGACCTAATACATTATTGTGGTCTATAATCCCATGCCAAAACATTTCTGCTCCGGCAACGGCTGTCCTCCAGCGAAAATGAAGAATCGTATCTGCTCCATGTGCCATTGCCTGTAAGGAATAGCCTTTTAACATTCCCGGATAAACCGTTTCACTCATCGGTGTCCAACTTCCTAACCCTCCGCTGAGCTGTTCCATGATCCAGAAGTTTTTCTTCTTGATACCACGCATCAGATCCAGATGAAACGCATGCGAATAGAGCGTTTCTATGTCCTTTGGAAGATTCGTTGTCGGATAATTGTCATATGAAACAAAGTCTAACTTTTCAAACATATCATAAAAATCCGGCATATTCTCACAGAGCCAGTTATTTGTCGTGATCACCGCTTTCGGATCCAAAGAATGGATCAGTTCCCTTTGAAACTCGACATATTCTACCGTACTCTGCGAAGCATAACGATTAAAATCCAGCATATACGATGGATTCAACCATGTCTGAAACGGTCCGAATGGTGGTTTGATCTGCGAAAAATCCGTATATTCCCCACTCCATACTCTGTTGCCATAGGCCTGATTGACACGCTCTATTGTTTTATATTTCTTTTTGACAAATTCCTGAAATTTCTGAATACAGATCGGACAACAGCAATGATTCGCTTCTAGTTCGTTATCAATCTGATAGCCGGTCACACAAGACTTCTCCCGGTAATGTTCCACCATCTTTGTAATGATCTGTGTACATTTTTCACGATACAAAGCATTGTTCAGACATCGATGACCACGGATACCGATAGGAATACGCTGCCCGCTCTTATCTACCTGGATCACTTCGGGATATTTTTCGAAAAGCCACTGTGGCGGTGTACAAGTCGGTGTGCATAAGAACACTTCAATTCCGTTTGCTTCAAATAAATCTATGATTGCATCGAGCCAGGAAAAATCATACACGCCTTCCCTGGGTTCTAAGCAGCTCCATGCAAATTCTGCCATGCGGACGATCTCTACACCGGCTTCTTTCATCCGGCATACATCCTGTTCCCACAGGGAACGATCCCATTGCTCCGGGTAATAATCAACACCTATCTTCATCCGTTACTCCTTACCTTACTTTATTTTATCTTGTCACAGCTTTTATAACTTTGCTATATTCATTCCATATCCTGTATCTGCTTTTTGACCATGACCATCTGATCACGCAATGCCGCTGCCTCTTCAAAGTTCAAGTCTGCTGCCGCTGCCTGCATTTTCTTTTGAAGTTTCTTTACAACAATCTCAAGTTCTTTCCGGTTCATGGATTCCATGTCTTTTTCCAGATCAAAGTCGGAAGCTTCCACCTTTTTCGTAATACGTACAATATCACGCACCGCTTTTTTGATCGTTTGTGGTGTGATTCCATGTACTTCATTGTATTGCATCTGTATCTCACGTCGACGATTCGTTTCGCTGATCGCTTTATCCATAGAGTCAGTCACAACGTCTGCATACATGATAACATGTCCCTCTGCATTTCTTGCCGCACGCCCAATCGTCTGTACCAGAGAGATTTCAGAACGCAGGAAACCTTCTTTGTCTGCATCCAGAATCGCTACCAATGCAATTTCCGGGATATCCAATCCCTCACGAAGCAGGTTGATTCCGACTAATACATCAAAGACATCCAGGCGCATGTCACGAATGATCTCTGAACGTTCCAGTGTATCAATATCAGAATGCAGGTATTTCACACGAATGCCGACTTCTTTCATATAATCCGTAAGATCTTCTGCCATTTTCTTCGTCAACGTACATACCATGACTTTGTTGCCGTCTTCGATCGTCTTATGGATCTCTCCGATCAGATCATCAATCTGACCTTCTACCGGACGGACTTCTACCTTAGGATCTAACAAACCGGTTGGTCGTATGATCTGTTCGGTTCTTAGAAGTTCATGCTCTTGTTCATATACATTCGGCGTAGCCGACACGAAAAGCATCTGGTTGATATATCCTTCAAATTCATCAAAATTCAATGGTCTGTTATCCAATGCAGACGGAAGGCGGAAGCCATAATCCACAAGTGTCTCTTTACGTGCCCTGTCTCCGGCATACATTCCACGGATCTGCGGAATCGTAATATGAGACTCATCCACCATAATAATATAATCATCCGGGAAATAATTTAACAGGGTATTCGGTGTCTCTCCGGGTTGTAACCCCGCTAAATGACGCGAATAGTTCTCAATGCCGGAACAAAATCCGGTTTCTCTTAACATTTCGATATCAAAGTTTGTTCTCTCTGCAATTCTTTGTGCTTCTAACAGCTTATCATGACTTTTAAAATAAGCAACTCTTTCTTCTAATTCTTCCTCTATCGTATGAATGGCACGTTCCATTGCCTCCGGCTCTACAACATAATGGGATGCCGGAAAGACAACAATATGTTCAAGTACCGCCTTAACCTGACCTGTCAGAACATCAATCTGTGTGATCCGGTCTACTTCATCGCCAAAAAACTCCACACGGATTGCCTGATCCGATTCATTAACCGGGAAAATTTCCACAACATCACCACGTACCCGGAATGTACCACGCTTAAAATCAAGATCACTTCGTGTATATTGGATATCTACCAGTTTACGGATTACAAAATCACGATCGACCATCATACCCGGTCGTAATGAAACTGTCATATTCTGATAATCGACAGGACTACCAAGACCAAAAATACAGGATACACTGGCTACAATGATCACATCTCTTCGCTCTGACAATGCTGCTGTTGCAGAATGACGTAATTTATCAATCTCATCGTTGACCGATGAGTCTTTTTCGATATACGTATCGGAAGATGGCACATAAGCTTCCGGCTGGTAATAATCATAATAAGATACAAAATACTCTACCGCATTCTCCGGGAAAAATTCCTTAAACTCCGAATACAACTGTCCTGCAAGCGTTTTATTATGACTAATGATAAGTGTCGGCTTATTAAGAGCTGCAATGACATTAGCCATAGTAAAGGTCTTGCCCGAGCCGGTCACTCCAAGTAAAGTCTGAAATTGGTTTCCCTCCTTAAAGCCATCTACAAGTGTTTTGATCGCCTGCGGCTGATCACCTGTAGGCTCATATGGGGCATGTAATTTAAACTCCATTACGCCTTTTTCTCCCTTCTAAAATCTATTGCATCTTATTCCTGCTTTAACAGATAATCAAACGCTGTCTTTAACTGGTTATCGACTTTCTTATTGCTTTCCGGCAGCTTTTGTATCTGTTCTGACAATTCTACTTTGATATCAGGAGTCAGTCCTTTTCCATGAATATTTCTTCCGTTTGGTGTATAGTATTTTGCTGTTGTCATCTTTAGTGCGGAGCCATCCCCTAACGGGAATACTCCCTGCACAATACCCTTTCCAAATGTCTGTGTACCGACTAATACGCCTTTCTTCTCATCCTGTATTGCACCGGAAAAGACTTCTGATGCACTTGCGGAATTTCCGTTGACTAAGATTGCCAAAGGCTTTTTGAATTCTTTATCATCTGTTGCTTTATATTCTTCTTTCGTTCCGCTTTTGTCTTTGCTATAAACGACAACGCCCTGTGGAAGCATTCTGTCTAACATTTTTACAGCCGAATCTAACAGTCCGCCACCATTTTCCCGAAGGTCAATGATCAATGCTTTTTCGCCCTGCTTCTCAAGCTCGTCAACAGCCTGTTCAAACTGCTTTGCCGTAACCTCTTCAAAACCGGATACCTGAATATAGCCGATCTTTTTATCCAACATCTGATATGCCACGGTGTCTTCTTCAATGTTATCTCTGGTAACAGTAATCTTTACCTGCTTTTGCCCACGCAATAGCACCATATCGACTTTTGTTCCTTTTTCTCCTTTTAACATAGCCTGCACCTGTGAAATCTCTTTTCCGGTCACTTCGGTTCCATCCACCGAATAAATGATATCGCCTGCTTTTGCGCCGGCTTTTTCACATGGACTATCCTTCATTGGTTTGACGATTGTGATCGCACCACTGTCCTGATCAGCAGACACATACGCTCCGATTCCACAATAGGCTCCCTGCGTCTTTTCCATAATATCCTTATATTCATCACTTGTATAATAAGCAGCATATGTGTCATTCAGTCCATTGATCACACCTTTATAGACTGCATCTGCCATCTTATCTTCGTCTATTTTGTCTAAGAAATATTGATCAATGTATCCTTCTATCACATTAACTTTATCCATGATCTTATTTTCCAAGGCTGTATGATTATCCGAGATACCAAGCATTCTTGTTACATTCAATGATCCGTTTTGCACCAGCAAAAAAGCTGCCACCAGAACCAATAGCAAAGAACCGGCAACGCCGGTAAGTATTCCTGTTATAAATGACTTCTTATTCACAAAAGACCTCCTATATGTTCTTTTTTTGAATCTATTGAAAACTCTCTTCTCTTCTGATAAATCTTTCTTTACCATTCCCCTATTGCGATACATAACTTAGCGGATTCACATAAGTTCCACCTGCATAAACCGCAAAGTGAAGATGCGGCCCGGTAGATACACCTGTATTTCCCGACAATGCGATTTTTTGTCCCTGCGATACCTTAGCACCGGAAGAAACCGCCAAAGAAGAACAATGCATATAATAAGTATATACACCATCTCCATGAGATATCGCAATATAATTTCCTGCAGAAGCAGAATATGCTGCTGTAACAACAGTACCTGCCTTTGCAGCTACAACCGTAGAGCCTACCGGCACAGAGATATCAATACCCTTATGATTTGAACTTGCACCGGCTGTCGGTGACGTTCGGTAGCCAAAATACGAAGTAATCCTTCCTGACACGGTCAACGGCCAGCGGAACCCGCTTACAGAAACTTTTGTTGTGCTGTTATCTGTATTCGTCCGCGGAGCTTTCGCCGCTGCTGTCTTAGGTGCTTTGGTCGCTTTTGCCGCATTAGATGTACTCTTTTGTGCGGCTTTCTTTTCAGCCGTTTTGCGTGCAGACTCTTCTTTCTCGCTTTGCTTTCTCTGTGCTGCCATCAAAGCTTCTAACTGTGCTTCCTGCTTTGTTAACAGATTATCTGTATTTTTCACAGAACTGCTTTTCTGATCGATCGAAACCTGATATTTTTGAAGTTCGTCCGTCTTCTTATCCATGATCGTATTCATCGAATCTTTTTTCAATTTCAAACTCTTTCGTAATGTTGTCAGATCCGCCAGGTCGATTTCAAGCCTATTTTGAGCAGTTGTAATCGTATCACAGGTCTTTTGATATTCTTTTAACAAGTTTCTATCATAACTGCTGACTTTACTTACATATTCCGCACGGTTTAGAAACTCTGAAAGACTATCTGCTCCTAAAAGCACCTCCCAGTACCCCTGATCTCCATTTTCATATACATATTTTATGCGTTCGAGCATGGAATCATACTGTATTTCTTTCTTTGATTCAGCAGCTTTTTTTTCTTTTTTCAGAATACGGATCTCTTTCTTTGTCTTTTTAAGATTTGTTTCATTTTGTTCTACTTTTGTAGAAAGATTAGCCAGTTTCTGATCCAAATTCTGAATATAAGAAACAACATCATTTTTTTTATTTTCCAGAGATGCTACTTCTTTTTTTAATGTTTTTTTCTCCTCCTCAAGAGACCTCGTTGTTTTATTGCTTTTTTCTATCTTGTTCTGAATCGTTTTTGAAGCCTGCGACTGACCGGCTGCATAGCTGATCATCCCTCTGTCTTCGTTCAGTCCGAGACAGCCATTCAACTGACCGGTTCCGATCAGAATAGCTCCGATGCTCCAAATACCGATTGCAATCCATCTTTTCTTCATATGTACCCTTCCTGTTCTTTCCTATAAAGATCTTCTCAAATGCTTTCTGACTGACAATGCACTTCCGACCAGACCAATTCCAACACCAACCGCAAGTGACATCGGTATCAGTGTACGAAAGACTTTTCCTGTACTGACAAAGGTCAGCCATTCCGATAATGCTGAAAAATGTTCCAAAACAAATGCAATCATTTTATCATAAAGAACAGATAACAGCACCAATGGAACAATCGCTCCGCAAAAACCAATCAATATGCCTTCAAACCAGAATGGCATTTTAATGAATGCATCCGTCGCACCAATATATTGCAATATCGAAATTTCGTCCCTGCGGACACGGATTCCCGATGCAACCGCTGTGCTGATCAGAAAAACAGAGATCAGTAACAGTAAAATAATAATGGTTGCAGATACATAAGTGACCAATAGGTTAAAGCTGTTCAACCCCTTTGCAACACTTCGTGAACCATTGACCTTTCGGACACCATCTATCCCTTCGATTTCGTGTGCAATCTTATTTTGCGCTTTTACTTCTGTTAAATATACTTCATAAGAGGCTGAATTTTCCAAGGGATTCACACCGTTGAATGTATCAGCTACGCTTTTATCATCGCCATACATTTCTTTTTGAAACTTTTCCCATGCCTCTTTTGCCGAAATAAATTTGATCTTGTCTACATCCTTGTACGCTTTTATCTTATCTCCAATCGCATCAATCTGCTTTTGTGAGATTCCCTCCTCAAAGAAAACGGTTATTCCAACGCTGCTTTCCGCATGATAAACCATGTTTTGGAAATTACTTACTAATGCATAAAAAATGCCCAGTAGAAAAAGACATGTCGCAATCGTTCCAATCGCTGCAAGAGAAAACAAGCGGTTTTGTACTATATTTTTTACACCCTGTTTGATTCCATAGACAAATGTTCTCACTGTATATACCCTCCCTGCATCTCATCACTTGTAATCCTGCCGGAATGTAATGCGATGACTCTCTTTTTCATTTTGTTGACAATCTCATGGTTGTGCGTCACAACAATGACCGTCGTTCCCAGGCGATTAACTTCTTCTAACAACTTCATGATCTCCCAGGAGTTTTGCGGATCTAAGTTACCGGTTGGCTCATCCGCTAATAAAATAGCCGGACGATTAACCATTGCTCTTGCAATCGCTACTCTTTGCTGCTCTCCTCCCGAAAGCTCCTTTGGACGCATCTTTTCTTTGCCGGAAAGACCTACCAGTTCCAGAATATTCATGACATTTTTCTCAATCTTTTGTTTGCTCACACCAACAACCCGCTGTGCTAAAGCTACATTTTCATAGATCGGAAGAGCGTCGTGTAGGGAAAGAGTGTAGATCTCGGTGGTCGCCGTATCATTAAAAAAAAAAA
>ENA-USUG01007328-USUG01007328.1-human-gut-metagenome-genome-assembly--contig:-NODE-7328-length-10815-cov-4.199106_pt1 | contig 10815 bp, 10 predicted proteins | sample MGYA00250059_ERZ773394 | MGnify/ENA primary metagenome ERZ773394 (study PRJEB29103, sample SAMN06111957) | human gut metagenome | biome: human gut; feature: ankylosing spondylitis patient; material... | reverse complement strand
TGCATGGGACCGGGAAGATTCACACAGCCGTTTGAGCTCTCGTTATTTACGCACGGAATTTAAAACGCAAGCCAAGGTAGTTAAAATAAAAGCAGGTAAAAGTAACAAATATAGTTGTCTTTGTTCTTTTATTTTTGAAAGCTTACTCTTATATTTAGATTTTTTCTTTAATTTTTTTTCATTGGTGTCATTTTCTTCTATCAAGTTTGAATTCATCTCTACTGTATTGTTCATAATTCCCTCCCTAATCCCCTTTTTTGAAACGTTTCCATTTAATTGTTAAATAAAAGCTCACTCTAATTTAGAATAAGCTCAATTTCCTGGAAACGTTTCATTTATATTTATATGTTAACACTACAAGAAAACGATGTCAATAAATTTTAATCTTATTATTTATTTTATTTTAAATAATTGTTGTGCTTCCTTTTACATAAGTTACTGGTAATACTCTTCTTTTATTTTCAATATTATTTTCAAGTATATCAAATATTGAATCTACTGCACACTTAGCCATTCTCTCAACTGGTTGTCTTATGGTTGATATCAAAAACTCTTGTTCTGTAGACATTTTTACACCATCATAGCCTATAATCTTTATATCCTCTGGAATTTTAATTCCTTTTCTTCCTAGTATTTTTATTATAGTTAAACCCACAAAATCATTTATAGCAAATATACCATCTATGTCCCTATTTTCATCAATATAATTTTCTATCTTTTTTTCTAAATTTTCAACTGGCTCTTTTTCGTCAAATATAGTATATTCAATACTTTGTCTGATACACTCATCTTTAAATCCAATTTTTCTATTTTTTACATCCGTTGGTCTTGTAGACGTCGTTCCTATAAATGCTAATTTTTTACATCCATTTTCGATTAACTTATTCACTGCCATTTTACCACCATTATAGTTATCTGATGTAACATACACTACATCTTCACTAAAATGTCTATCTACACTTACTATTGGTAGATTACTAGAAACATAATTATCAATATCATTGTAAGTTATAGCTATGATTCCAGCTACCTTATTTTGTTTTAACATTTCTAGATATTCTACTTCTTTTTGATAATTTTTATCTGAGTTACATAACACTAGCTTAAATCCTCTTTTAGATACATTCTCTTCAACATAGTAAGCAAATTCGGAAAAAAATGGATGCCATATCGTTGGAATTATTAATGCTATAGTTTCTGACTGTGAAACTTTTAGATTTCTAGCGATTATATTAGGTGAATAATCTAACTCTTTTATAGCTTTCTGTACTTTTACTCTGGTTGCATCTTTTACACTAGGATGATTATTTATTACCCTAGATACAGTTCCTAGTCCTACACCTGCTTTCTTGGCAACATCTTTCATTGTAGCCATCCTATCTCCTACCTTTACTCATAAATTTACATGTATATTATTAATATAACATACATGTAAATTTATGTCATTATAGCTTTTATAAATATATAAATTTCAAATTCAATAATACTTTACAACTATTTTTTATAATCTTAAATGGTCACTACAAGTATAATGCTTAAACCTTTTAGCTATTTTTTTGATTAGTATTCTTTTTCTAGTTTATCTACTAATTCTTTAAATACTTCTAATGCTTTATCCACAGATTCTTTCTTTTCCATATCAACACCAGCTGCTTTTAATTGATTAAGTGGATAATCAGAACCTCCACTCTTTAAAAATTCTATATATTTATCAACAGCTACTTTACCTTCTGTTAATATCTTTTGACTTAATGCACTTGCTGCAGAGAATCCTGTAGCATACTTATACACATAGAAATTTGAATAGAAATGAGGTATTCTAGCCCATTCTAGTGCAATTTGTTCATCAACTACAGTTGAATTTCCATAGTATTTTTTATTTAAATCATAGTATATATCGTTAAATTCTTTAGCTGTTAGAGGATTTCCGTCCTCTACACTAGCATGAGTTAATTTTTCAAACTCAGCAAACATTGTTTGTCTATATACAGTTGTTCTAAACTGCTCTAAGTAATAATTTAGAAGATATACTCTTTCTTCTTTTGAATCTGCTTTTTCTAATAAATAATTTATTAAAAGCAATTCATTTAATGTAGATGCAACTTCGGCTACAAATATTTTATAACCTGAATATAGATAAGGCTGAGTTTTCTTAGAATAATAACTGTGCATAGAATGTCCTAACTCATGTATTAATGTAAATAAAGAGTTTAGGTCGTCCTTATAATTCATTAATATATAAGGATGTGAATCATAACTTCCCCAAGAATAAGCTCCACCTTGTTTTCCTTCATTTTCGTAAACATCTATCCAATTTTCTTCAAAAGCTCTTTTTATTAATCCTAAATACTCTTCACCTAAAGGTTTTAATGCATTTAGTACTATTTCTTGTGCTTCTTCATAAGGTATTTTCATATCAAAGCTTTCAGTTAAAGGAACATACAAGTCATACATATGTATATCCTCTAATCCTAAAAACTTCTTTTTGATATCTACATATCTATTTAATGTATCTAAATTTTCATCAACTGCTTTTATAAGGTTGTTGTAAACATCAACGCTTATATCATCTTGGAATAAAGATGCGTATAAAGCAGATTCATATTTTCTAGTTTTAGAATAGAATATTTCTGACTTTATACCTCCATATAGCATAGATGCAAAAGTATTTTTATACTTGTCATATGTTTTATACATTGCATCAAAAGCATTTTTTCTAACTTTATTATTTTTACTTTTTAAGAATGTTGAAAAATTAGAGTGAGTAAGTTTAACCATTTCTCCATCTTCATTTTCTATTTTTGGAAAATCCATATCAGCATAAGATAACATATCATAAGCATTTTCTGGAACTGATGTTAAATCTGAAACTGCGGCTAATATTTCCTCTTCCTTTTCTGATAATGTATGTGGTTTTTCTCTTAATATCTCCTCTATATATTTTTTATAGAATGATAGCTTTTCATCTTCTAAATATTCTTTAAGTTTAGATTCATCTATGGCTATTATTTCTGGAACCATATATGATGATGCTGTAGATAGCTCTGTAGATAACATATCTGTTTTAGTTGCCATCGCTTGGTTTTCATTTATTCTAGTATCTTCATGTTGTTTCATATGTGTATACACATATAAATTTTGTAATAGTTGTGAAGCTTTTTCATATATATTAAGCGCTTCATACATATTTTCTTTACTTTGTGATAATTTACCCTTGTACTCTTTTATTTCATTTATATAGGATTTTATCTTTGATATATCTTTATCAATAGATTCTTGGCTTGAATACATTAAATCTATTTTCCATTTATATTTATCATCTATATCTTTTCTATCTATTCCCATATTCTCACTCCTTATCGACAATTTTATAATACAGCTACTAATATAGCTCCTTCTGCTGTAAATGTTCCCATTATAGGGCCTATACTAGCAATTAATACTTCCTTAAAGTTTGAATCTTCTTCTATTATAGATTTTATTTTATGTGCTTTTTCAGGACAATTTGCATGAGCTATTATAATAGTTTTTTCTTTCTCATCATTTACATGAGATTTTACATAGTCTAGAGCTTTCTTTATACTATTTACTCCGCCTCTAGCCTTATCTATAGGTTTAACTAAACCTTCATCTATTCTAATTATTACTTTTAAGTTTAGTGCATTCATTACTTTTCCTGCTAAAGGATTTACTCTACCACCTTTTATTGCATTCTCTAAAGTATCTAATGCACCAAAGAATATAATGTCCTTTTTATATTTTTCTATTTCATTTAATATTTCATCCATAGTTTTTCCTTGTTCTATCAGTTCATTACATTTTAGCATCATTAATGCAACACCTATAGAACCACTTTGTGTATCGATTACTTCAATTCTTTTTTCAGGATGTTCTTCTAAATACATAGTTTTAGCTAATACCGCATTACTATGTGTTCCTGAAAGCTTAGATGTTAAAGTAAATACTAATATTTCATCTTCTTCACATTTATAAGCTTCTATAAATCTATCTGGTGAGGGACTTGATGTTTTAGGTAATTCTTTAGATACTTTCATTTTTTCATAAAAAGTTTTATCATCAATTTCTACTCCACCTATATAACTTTCTTCACCAAAGCAAACATTTATACCTATAATACCAGGATTTACCCTTTCAATAACTTCTTTAGGTAAATCACATGATCCGTCTGTTATAATTTTTATATGTCTTTTCATTTGTGCACCTCTACTTTAATTATGACTATATCTTATTTTATATTATTTTAATGTAAATAATCTACACTTATTATATTTTTTGAATTATTTAGTTCATTTACAAGTTCATCTAGTATTATTCTTCTATCATATACTATAAAAAAACTTAACTTCCAATATATATCTTCTACATTTTCTATATCTATATTTTTAACACTAATTTGAGATTTTTGAAATATATTATATAACATAGTTATAACATTTATATTATCTACCTTTACACTAAATATAGTTTGCTTTTTCTTAAAAATTATTTTATCAATTTTTTTTAAAATATAAAGAGTTATCATTACCAGTGACCATGCACAAATACTTAGTACATAGTATCCATATCCTACTGCTATACCTATGCAAGCTGTAGCCCAAATCCCTGCTGCTGTAGTTAATCCTCTTATACCATTTGATGTTTTCAAAATTGCTCCAGCTCCTAAAAAACCAATACCTGATAATACCTGGGCTGTTAATCTAGCTGGATCAATACTAGCTTGTGAACTATACTGAACAAATAATGATAATGATGTTATAGCTGTTATACATGAGCCTACAGCTACTAATATATGAGTTCTAAATCCTGCAAATTGATGTGATTTTTCTCTTTCTAATCCAGTCAATCCTCCTATAATTAAAGCAATTATTAATCTTATTATTATAGCACCATTACTTATAATAATAATTACCTCCTATCTATTTATATAATCCTCTTTAGTAAAGAAGTATTTAATATAAAATTTATATGCTTGAATAAATAATATATGACTAGTCTCAGTTACTTTTTAAAAACCTGCAAATATATTTTAAAATTGTAATTTGAATAAAAAAAAGTCCACTAATGTGGACTATTTACTCGTTAAAGCCATGTATTTATTTATTAATATATCGATTTTACTACTTGATTCTAATAATTCATCTCTAAAAATTTCTGGATATTCCATATATGCATATATCTGTTCCCTCAATGCATCTATTTCTTGTTTTAACATCTCTAATTCACTATTCACCATATAATCACCACGGTCACCAATTTATCTCTTTCTTTGTTTATATAATAACAAATTTTTACATACTATGTCAATAATCTTAACTATAAAATGAAGTCTTATAAAATATGATTTTATTTTATAAATCCAATACATTTATATACTTTGACTCATTTGTTAAGTACTTGTCCTTAATTGACAGTTAAATTTATTATTGCTATAATATTTTTGATAATGAATTTCATTAGGAGGTATCACTCATGACTGTTTGTGATTTAAAAGTAGGCCAAAAAGGAATCATTGATAATATATATGGAAATGAAAAATTAGTTAAGAGATTATTAGCTTTAGGATGTATAAGTAATACAGAAATAGAAGTTAAGAAAATTGCCCCATTAGGAGATCCAATTGTAGTTAGATTTAGAGGCTTTGATCTTGCTCTTAGAAAATCTGATGCTAAGAATATATCACTAAAGTAAGACAGGAGGCTATATAATGATTAATGTTGCTTTATTTGGTAACCCAAATGTCGGTAAAACTACAGTTTTTAACTTACTTACCGGTTCAAACCAATATGTAGGTAACTGGCCTGGTGTTACTATCGATAAAAAAGAAGGTTTTTTAGGTAAGGACATAAAGATAGTCGACTTACCTGGTATATATGCTATGGATACTTTCTCTAATGAGGAAAAAGTATCAAAAGAATTTTTGGAAACTGGAGATGTGGATGTTATAGTTAACATTGTAGATGCATCCAATTTATCTAGAAACCTTTATCTAACAACTCAGCTTATGGAATTTAATAAGCCCATTGTTATTTTGCTTAACATGTTAGATGTAGCAGAATCTAAAGGTATCTATATTGATTCTGATAATCTTTCAAAGGAACTTGGAGTTACTGTAGTTCCTATAATAGCTAAGAAAAAAAATGGAGTAGATAAAATATCTTTAGCTATAAAAAATTCAGTAAATAAAACTGTAAATTATGATATAAATTTTGGAAATGAAGTTCAAACATATAAAAAATTAGAAGATATATTATCTAGATGCACAAAGATTAATTCAGATAAAAAAATATCTATAAGTGATAAAATAGATAATATAGTTTTAAACCCAATTTTAGCGTATCCTATTTTTATAGGTGCACTATTACTATTATTTAAATTTACATTTGATTGGGTTGGAGGACCTTTACAAGAAGGTTTAGGTACTTTAATAGAGACATATATATCATCTCCAATTAATGATATGCTAGTAAATTCTAGTCCTTGGTTTAGATCACTTATTGTTGATGGTATATTAGGTGGTGTTTGCGGTACTTTACCATTTTTCCCATTAATATTCACATTATTTTTTGGTATATCATTATTTGAAGATAGCGGTTATATGTCTAGAGCTGCTTTCTTAATGGATAATATAATGAGAAAAGTAGGTCTATCTGGTAAAGCATTCATACCTATGGTTATGGGGCTTGGTTGTTCGTCTCCAGCTATAATGGCTACTAGAACTTTAGAAAGTGAAAAAGATAGAAAAATAACCGCACTTATTTCACCACTTATGACTTGTGGTGCTAAGTTACCTATATATGCAGTTTTTGTTGCTATATTTTTCCCAAAAAATGCTGCACTTGTTACTACATCTTTATATTTACTTGGAATCGTAGTAGCTATATTAGTTGCTCTAGTTTTAAATAGAACATCATTTAAAAATGATATAGAACCATTTATACTAGAATTGCCTGAATATAAATTACCTACATTAAGTGCATTACTAAAAAATACTTGGAATAAGTCTAAAGGATTTTTAATAAGAGTTGTAACTGTAATGTTTGCAATGTCAGTTGCTATATGGTTATTATCATCATTTAACTTTAACGGTTTTACAGAAAATATGAATGATAGTTTCTTAGCATACTTAGGTAAGCTTATAGCACCTTTATTTGCACCTTTAGGATTCGGTGACTGGAGAGCTTCAGTTTCTATATTAACTGGTCTTGGTGCCAAAGAAATAGTTATATCTACTATGGAAGTACTTTACGGTAATTTAGATAAAGTTTTACCAACAGTATTTACTGGAGTTACAGCGTATGGTTTCTTAGTATTTAGTGCATTATATACTCCATGTATAGCAGCACTTGCTACTATGAGAAAAGAATACGGAAATAAAATGATGTTTACATCACTTATATATCAATTCGTTCTTGCTTGGATAGGAGCATTTATAGTCAGAATTATAGGTGGAGCTATATTCTCTCATAGTCCTGCTTCTTTAACTGAATTTGTTATAGCAGGTATAATATTATTAGCTTCTACAATTATACTTTTAAGAATGTTTAATAAAAAATCATCTGGTTGTAGTAGCTGCTCTAGCTGTAGTAGCAAAGGTAATTGTTCTATTCAAGTAGAAGATAAATCTAAGAATGCACAATAATAATTTTTACTATTATCTAACTTAAGCAATATATAACCTTGATATACAAAATAAAGAGCTCATCTATTGATTATTTTAATCTTATAGATGAGCTCTTATTTTATTTATTAAAATTTAATATCTACTGTTACTTCTTTTCCACTTCTATTTACAGTTACCTTAGTACTTTGACCAGATTTATATTTATATAAAACTTTATTAAGGTCTGTCATAGTTGGAGTTTCATCATTCCCCACCTTAACTATTACATCACCTGCTTGTATACCTGATTTTTGAGCTGGTGTATCTGATACAACTTCAACTATATATACACCTTCATCTGCTGCTAAATCAGTTCCTGTTGATGATTCAAATGTAGTTACATCTATACCTTTTATACCTAAAGTAACTTTTTCAAAGTTTCCTGATTTTATAACTTGTTCTATTATGGGTTTTGCTGTATTTATAGGTATAGAAAATCCTATACCTTCAGCTGAAGATACCTTAGCTGAGTTTATACCTATTACTTGACCTTTTTCATTTAATAGTGGTCCACCACTATTTCCTGGATTTATACTTGCATCAGTTTGCATAAGTCCTGTCATAGTTTCTTTTTCTGTTTGAATTGTTCTATCTAATCCACTTATTATACCTTGTGTAACAGATTTTTGGAATTCAAGACCAAGTGGATTTCCTATTGCTATTGCTATATCTCCTACTCTTACCTGATCACTATCACCTAATTCAGCAGCTGTTAGGCCTGTTTTATCCACCTTAACCATCGCTAAATCTAATTTTGCATCATTCCATAAAACTTTACCTTGTGTAGTACTACCATCATTGAATAATACTTTAACATCTACAGCTTGACCATCTGATACAACATGTGAATTTGTAAGTATATAACCTTTTGAATCAACTATAACACCTGTTCCTACACCTTCTGATTGAGTTGGTATAGCAAATATATTATTATTACTTATAGTTGTTGTCGTTATCCCTACAACAGAAGGCATTGCTTTATCACTAACCGCATGATATATATTTTGACTTTTTCCACTGTCATTTACTACAATTTCCTTTGAAACTGAATTTTGATTAGTATCTCCTATATTATTTTTCATAACTACTATTGTAAGTAAACTAGTAAGTACACTTGTTATTATGCATACAAGCACTGTTAAACCAATTCCTCTTTTATTTGACATAAATACCCTCCTAATAAATTTAATTAACTTAAATATTATTACTTATTATTTACAATATCTATTGTTTGATAACAATAAATATTATAAATGATTTTTCTTTAACTAATAGATATTTAATTTAACTTTAGTTATATTGATATATATCTTAAGTACTGATTTCTCAATCTATTAGTAAACTCTTTTTCTAATTTTATCAAATTTCATCTTTCAGCTTTATATTTATATTAATAATAACATAATAAATATTACACAAATAAAAAATGAAACCACCAACTAGATATATTATCTTATTGATGATTTCATTATATTACGTTATTCTTAACTTAACCTTAACTACTAAAGTCTTTTTTCTAATTCTTCTTTTTCCTTTTCAAATCCTGGTTTACCTAATAAAGCAAACATGTTTTTCTTATATGCTTCAACACCTGGTTGATCAAATGGATTAACACCTAATATATATCCACTTAATGCACAAGCTTTTTCAAAGAAGTATACTAAGTATCCAAAGTTATATTCATCTAATTTTGGAATATTAACTATTAAGTTTGGAACATTACCATCTGTATGTGCTAATAAAGTTCCTTGGAATGCCTTCTTATTAACAAAATCTACAGTTTTTCCAGCTAAATAGTTTAATCCATCTAAATCCACATCAACTTCATCTATTGTTATTTCTCTCTTAGCATTTTCTACATTTAAAACTGTTTCAAATAATATTCTCTTACCTTCTTGTATATATTGACCCATAGAATGTAAATCTGTTGAGAAGTCTACAGCTGCTGGGAATATACCTTTATTATCTTTTCCTTCACTTTCACCATATAACTGCTTCCACCATTCTCCCACGTAATGTAATTGAGGTTCATAGTTTACTAATAATTCTATATCTTTTCCTTTTCTATGTAATACATTTCTAACTACTGCATACTGATAACTATCATTATTCTTTAAATCTGATGATTTAAATTCTTCACAAGCATCAGCTGCACCTTGCATCATCGCATCTATATCTAAACCTGCGCAAGCTATAGGTAGTAATCCTACTGGTGTTAACACAGAAAAACGTCCACCTACATCATCAGGTATTATGAATGTTTCATATCCTTCTTCATCTGCTAATTTTCTAAGTGCCCCTTTTGATGAATCTGTAGTTGCATATATTCTTTTACTTGCTTCTTCTTTTCCATATTTCTTTTCTAAAAATTCTTTAAATATTCTAAATGCAATTGCAGGCTCAGTTGTTGTTCCTGATTTTGATATAACATTTATAGATACATCTTTGTCTTTTATTACATCTAATAAATCCATCATATATGTAGAGCTTATATTCTGTCCTACAAAGTATATTTCTGGAGATTTTCTATCTTCTTTTGATAAGTTGTTTCTAAATGAATGGCTTGCCATTTCTATAGCAGCTCTTGCACCTAAGTAAGATCCCCCTATACCTATAACTAAAAGTACATCTGAATCAGATTTTACTTTTTCTGCTGCTTTCTTTATTCTAGAAAACTCTTCTTTATTATAGTTCTTTGGTAGGTCTACCCATCCTAAAAAATCATTTCCTAACCCTGTTTTTTCATGAATCATTTTATGAGCTTGATCTACATAAGATTGCATACAATCTATTTCATGCTGTTTTATAAAACCTATTACTTTACTATAATCAAATTTAACACTTCCCATAATTCTACCTCTCTCCTTCTTTAAGTATAAGAAAATTATAACATAAATTTCCATTATAATTAATCCTAAAATTAAATCGATTTCTTTAATTAATTTATTTTTATAAAGTGTATATTATTGTTTAATAATTACTTTTATAAAAAATTAATTATCTTAAAATCAAATACCCTTATTTATATTTGACTAATAACATATTTATCAAACATAAATAAAAAATTCGCTTCGCTCATGTCGCCAACGACTTCGTCCGTTGCTCAAAATCTTTTTTACGCTCAAAAACAATTT
>ENA-USUG01007321-USUG01007321.1-human-gut-metagenome-genome-assembly--contig:-NODE-7321-length-10831-cov-3.267249_pt1 | contig 10831 bp, 10 predicted proteins | sample MGYA00250059_ERZ773394 | MGnify/ENA primary metagenome ERZ773394 (study PRJEB29103, sample SAMN06111957) | human gut metagenome | biome: human gut; feature: ankylosing spondylitis patient; material... | reverse complement strand
TCCTGATAGCCATCCAACTTGATCACAAGTGTATTGCTTCCATTTTCAAGACGGAACACATCTGCATCCAGCTGTAATAAGAGACCATTTTCCGTTAATGTATATTTCGTGTTGGAAAGCTCCTGATAATCTCCATTAACATAGAGCTTCGCCTCGTCCGCAACAGTCTGAAGATAAGCAAGATCTTCACAGGAAAGATAAACATCCGTTCCCTCTTTGATCTCTGTGATCGTATTTCCAGTCTCATCTGTCAAATGAATCGCAGGAGCCTCTTTTCCAAGGTATTTGCCATTCATCTGTGTCTCACCAAGCAGGTTATCTTCCAGTACATATTTCACTGCATAAGGACGGTTTGCAGTCGTTTCTGCATTTCCTGCTGCTAAATAATCTGCAAAGCTTAAATAAGATCCGGCATTCTTGGCCTTCTCCACTGCATCCCGGTATGCATCAAAGCTGTAAAAGGTTGTGCTGTCCTCGCCAATAACCGCATCGTAACCAGACATATCGGATAACCAGCGATCTGCAATTGCATCAGCAGCTTCATTTTCAACCTTGAGCTCGCTTAAAATCAGCGCGTTTGCGAGAAGATCCGCATCAAAAATCAGGTCAGCGGTCATCGTAGTGCTTCCACCGTCTGATCCGTCAGAACTTCCGCTGCTGCTTCCGCCGCTGACCGTTGCACTGGAGATGGCATCCACTGCGGCAAGTGTATAGGATGCATGTGCTTCTTCACGGACCGCAGTTGCTGCGTCAGATACCGTAAAGGTGTAAGACATATCCTTAAATCCGGTAGCATGAACTGTGATGGTATATTGGCCCGGAACCGGAATGTTATTTCTGCCGTTTGTGGCAGATTCGTCGTTATAAAGAACAAAGCTGTCACCGATCAGATACCAGTCACGAATCTTTTCCAGATCCTCTGTGGTTCCGTCCGGGCGTTTCAGCTCTACACGATTCACCGGCATCGTTGCTCCGTACGTCATATTCTGAACTGTAAAATGAAGATTTTTCCCGCTGACGATCGCACCGGCTTCACTTAAGATCATGGAAGGTGCCGTGCCGTTTACAACCTCGATCGGAATCAGCGTATCCGTATTTCCTGATTTTACACGAAGATAATACAAGCCATTTGAATAAAAGTTCGTCTGTCCAAGCGGCACGGTGATCTGTCCAACCGTTTTTCCGTGATGATCCGCAAGATCACTGCTCCATGTCAGATCCGCATTGATCGTATTTTTATTTCCGTTTCCGGAAACAAGATCCACATCAGAAATACTGTCAAACCACTGTTTATCTGCCTCAGATGTATAGTTAAACATCACGATGGCTTCACCACTGACATGATATACATTGTCTGCTGTCTCATCGTCCTTCAATTCTGCTTTCGGCGCATAATACCGGATCTCATCTTTTTTCTGTCCGAGCGAAAAAGTAGTTGTTGACGGCTTCACACGAACCTGACCATGATCATCATAATTGGTCAGATGATAATCCCATACATTAACAGATCCATGTGCAAGAAATGCAGAAGGTGCTGTATGCTTTCTCACTTGAATCGTGCCAGAACCATTCTGACTGCCTCCAAGAGACACTGTCTGTGCATGGCCTTCCTGATCCATCGCAGTAATGCTGCCAGGATTTAAAACCGTCAGCTCCCATTTTGCAATGGTACCGTCCGTATCCACCGGAGTCATTGCCTCTGTGACATCAACTCCATCGATCATGACTCTGCAGTTATTCAGAGAATATCCTTTTGCGAAAGCAACTGACACGTATTGGCTCCAGCCAAGATCTACTACTCTGGTCTGGCTTTCCAGAAGAAGTGAACTCTTCTGTTCATCCTGTCCATTTGAAGTATCAGGAGATGATGGATTGCTGTTCGTATTTCCGGAAGAAGAGCCTGAACCATTGCCGGATCCATTTGAACCGCTTCCGGATCCATTCGAACTACTACCGGATTCACTAGAACTGCTGCCGGATCCACCGCCTGAAGAACCGCCACTGCTTGTCTGCGTACTGCCAGAGACTCTGTTTTGTCCGCTCATCCCTGTATATCCCTGTCCAGGGCGTTCCTGAATCTTGCCGTTTTCATCCAGCCATGCGCCATCCTGATTTACCTGATAGCCGTCAGGCGTCGTTCCGTCCGTAAACATTTTTCCAGGGCATTCACCGGATTCCGACTCAAAATAATAACATCTGCCATCAATCCACTGCCATCCGGATACCATAGCACCCTCGGTTACATCTGCATTTGTACTGTAGAAATACCAGTCACCTGCCTCATCTTTGATCCATCCGGTATGCATTCTTCCCTCAAGGCCATCGGATTGCTGGTCAAAATAGTATTGTTTTCCATCGATAACAGCTTTTCCTGTTTTCATAACTCCGGTATCCGGATCTAAATAATACCAGCCGGATGCCGTATGAATCCACCCCTTTGCAAAGCTTCCATCTGCTGCCTGGTATTTCCAGTTCTGCCCCTCACGGACCCAGCTTCCATGATCCGGTGCCGCCCCGGCTGTGATCGTCGCGGCGTAACCAGTCATTGTCTGGGCTGCAGTCATAATAGCCAGACATACAGCAAACGCCTGTTTTTGAATCTTGCGTGTTCTCATTTCTCTTCCCCTTCCATTACGCAATTTCATCTCTAAAATTAGCAAACGCTAACTTCAATAACGGATTTAGTATAGAGAGTAGAACTTCGATTGTCAATTTCATATTCGTTAGATGAGAAACATTGCTCAATAAAGATAAGTGTGACGCAGAAGCTTTTTTGTGGTAAGATAGTCTTACGTTTTAGAGAAAGGATCCTCGTATAAAAAAGATGAAACTTCAAAAACTACTCAGCCTGCTGCGTCAGGCCATTGACCAATATCATATGATTGAACCGGAAGATCACATAGCGATAGGAATCTCCGGCGGCAAAGACAGCCTTACCTTGCTGTATGGTCTCGCCAGTCTTCAGAAATTCTATCCGATTCCCTTTACATTATCTGCCATTACCGTAGATCTCGGACTGGAACCTATGAACCTGGGACCAATTCAGGCGCTTTGCGGTAGCTTTCACATTCCTTACGAGGTTGTGACCACCGAGATTGGAAAAATCCTCTTCGACATCCGCAAAGAAACAAATCCATGTTCTCTCTGCGCAAAGATGCGAAAAGGTGCGCTAAACCGGAAAGCCATGGAACTTGGCTGCAATAAAATCGCTTATGCCCACCATAAGGATGACATCATCGAAACTGCAATGATGTCTCTTCTCTATGAGGGACGTTTCTATGCATTTCCACCGGTTACCCATTTAGACCGCACAGACCTTACCGTCATTCGGCCGCTGATGCTGGTTTCCGAGGCCGATGTAAAAGGCTTCCAGAATAAGTATCAGCTTCCGGTCTGCAAAAATCCCTGTCCGATGGACGGTCACACAAATCGCGAAGCAATCAAAAATCTGATCCGTTCCATCAATGCGGAGGCACCTGGTGTGCGGGAACGACTGTTTCATGCAGTATCACACGGAAACCTTCCCGGATGGGAAAACCCTGATAAACATAAATAACAAATTCGGAAAGAGACACAATTATGGCAAATATACCTTATTATCAGCAGAAAGACATCGAAAATATCAAAAAGCTCAGAGAAATGATGAAAGAGCTTCCTCCATTTTGCACCGAGGTTTTCCGTGGGATTGAACCGCGCACCTCTACAAGAACCCGGATTGCCTACGCCTATGACTTATCTGTTTTCTTTGATTTTCTGAAAAAAGAAAATCCTGTCTTTGCCAAAATGGAACGAATGGATTTTAAGCTGGAACAGCTGGACCAGATCACGGTGACGGATCTTGAAGAATATATGGAATACCTGAAATACCGATTCAACGAACAGAATCATGAGATCATGAATCAGGAACGAGGTATCATGCGTAAAATATCTTCTCTGAAAAGCTTTTATAATTATTTTTTTCGAACAGAAAAGCTTGCAACAAACCCTGCAGCTCTCGTCCGGCTCCCAAAGCTGCATGATAAAGAAATCATCCGCCTCGATGTAGATGAAGTAGCCCTTCTTCTGGATGCCGTAGAGCAGGGAGAAGGCCTGACTGCAAAACAAAAAACCTTTCATAAACGTACACGGCTTCGTGATCTGGCACTCCTGACGCTGCTTCTCGGAACCGGAATCCGCGTTTCCGAATGTGTCGGTCTCGATATCAACGATGTAGACTTTAAAAACGGGGGCATACATATTCATCGCAAAGGCGGAAAAGAAGTAACGGTGTATTTCGGGTCAGAAGTAGAAAATGCACTTCAGGACTATCTTGATGAACGCTTTGGAATCATTCCGGAAGAAGGAAGTGAGCAGGCACTCTTCCTTTCCATGCAGCGCAAACGCATGAATGTCCGCTCGGTAGAAAACCTGGTTAAAAAATACGCTCATATTGTCACACCGCTCAAAAAGATCACCCCGCACAAACTGCGCAGTACCTATGGCACCAATCTGTACCGGGAAACAGGCGATATCTATCTTGTAGCAGATGTTCTCGGACATTCCGATGTAAACACCACCAAAAAACACTACGCCGCACTGGAAGATGAACGGAGAAGAAGTGCCAGAAATGTAGTGAAATTGCGGGAACCATAGAATTAAAAAGTAAATAAATTTTTCACTTTTAAGAACGAAAGGAAGAAACATTATGAATGGAACGTTATACGGTGTTGGTGTTGGTCCTGGAGATCCTCGCCTTATGACCTATCTTGCAGTCGACACAATTAAATGCTGTCCGGTCCTTGCGGTACCGGCAGATGGCAAGGGAAAGGCAGTCGCTTACCGGATTGCAAGCGGCATTGTTAAGAATCTCGATCAGAAAGAATGTCTGGATCTTACTACACCCATGACAAAAGACCGGGCTGTTCTGGACGCTGCATATCAGACCGCAGCGGACCGAATCATAGAAAAGCTGGAACAGGGACTGGATGTAGCCTGTCTTACCCTTGGAGATCCGACCATCTACAGCACTTATATTTACATTCACCGTCTGGTAAAAGCCCGCGGATATGATGCAAAGATCATCAATGGAATTCCGTCATTCTGTGCTGTCAGCGCCAAGCTTGAAGATAGTCTTGCAGACCGTTCTGAGCAGATCCATATCATCCCATCTACCTATGGAGTCGAAGATGCACTGAACCTTTCGGGAACAAAAGTGCTGATGAAAGCTGCTTCCAAAATGCCGCTTGTAAAGGAAGCTCTAAAACGCAGCAATACAACCTGCTCTATGATTGAAAATTGCGGCATGCCGGACGAGCATATCTATCACTGTATTGACGAAATACCAGATCAGGCAAGCTACTATTCTATTATTGTTGTAAAAGAGGAACCGCATGATTAAATTACAAGATCTAACGAAACAATATGATAAGTTCCTTGCGGTGGATCATCTGAACCTTACGATCGAAACCGGAGAGTTTTTTGGACTTCTGGGGCCAAATGGTGCAGGAAAAACAACAACGATCAGCATGCTGTCTACACTCTTGCTTCCTACCAAAGGCTCCATTCAGATTGACGGAGAACCTTTGACCAGAAAAAATGACCGGTTAAAGAGAAAGCTCAGTGTCGTTACACAGGAGTACTCGATGCGTCAGGACATGACTATGGATGAGATCATGGAATATCAGGGACGCCTTTACTATATGCCATTAAAAAAAATACGGGAACGTTCAGAAGAATTGCTGGACTTTTGCGGACTGCTGGATTACCGGAAAAGAACCGTCCGAAAGCTGTCCGGCGGAATGAAAAGAAAACTGATGGTCTGCCGTGCACTGTTAACAGAACCGGAAATATTATTGCTGGATGAGCCAACAGCCGGAATGGATGCCCTGGCCCGCAGACAGATGTGGAACCTTTTAAAAAAGCTGAACCAACAGAATCTGACGATTCTTCTTACTACACATTATATGGAAGAGGCGGAATCACTCTGCGACCGTGTCGGCTTTATGTGCCGCGGTGTGCTACGAGAAACTGATACGCCCAGGCACATGATTGAAGTGCTTGGGCGCTATGCGGTAGATGAAACAAAACCGGACGGTGTCAAATGTCATTATTTTTCAGAGAAGGAGGAAGCAATCCGTTATCTGTCCGACTCGCCATATGAGACATCACTGCGCAATACAACGCTGGAAGATGTCTTTCTTGAGCACATCGGAAAAGAAATGGAGCGCAGATGACCATGGGAATTCTTACTGTATTATGGGAAAAATGGGTGGAATTCCGCCACAATTTTTTTAAGATCACATCCGCAGCCATGATTGCTCCACTCCTGTATATTCTGGTATTTGGCTTTGGTGTCCAGACCGTATCACACGGCCAACCCTATCTGAACTTTCTGATCCCAGGTGTAGTGGCTCTTACTACCATGAACGGAAGCTTCAATGCCATTGCCCAGACACTGAATGTACAGCGCCTGTATGAAAAGGCATTTGACCAGGTCATGATCTCACCGACTCCTCTCTGGCAGTTTATTGCAGGTCAGATCATCGGTGGAAGTCTGCGTGGTGTCTATGCGGGAAGCGTAATCATACTTCTGGTCCTTCCTCTGCGGACCGGCCTCTGCTTTAACGGCTGGTCATTTCTGTTTATGTTTCTGAACGGAGCTGTGTTCTCCACCATTGGTGTTGTAGTTTCCTTTTACGCAAAAAACCATGCAGATGTGCCGCGGTTTTCAAACTATGTTATCATGCCGATGGCGTATCTGTGCAACACCTTTTTCTCCGCCCAGAATATGCCTGACGGGATCCGGCAGCTGATCAGCTGGCTGCCTCTGTCACAGACCAGCGCTGCCCTGCGTCAGATTGCCAATCAGGAAGCATTCTCCCTCACAGGAATCTGGATTCTGGTATTATATCTGGCCTGCTTTTCTGCTGCCGCATCCTGGTTTCTATACAAAAAGAAAAATCTGTGATCAAAGCTCCTTCACTGCAGCAAGCAGCTCTTCGGCTGCTTTTTTCGGGTCATCTGCTTTCATGATAGCAGATACCACTGCAATACCGTCCGCTCCGCTCCCCTTTAAAATATCCATATTTTTCCGGTTCAGTCCTCCGATGGCAACCGCCGGGATCGGAACGGCCTTGCAGATGGCAGCCAGTGTAGAAACCTCTGTGAGCACGGTGGTCACCTTGGTTGTGGTCGGATAAATCGCTCCGACTCCAAGGTAATCTGCACCATCCTGGTAAGCCTTCTGCGCAGCTTCAACGGTTTTCGCGGTTGCTCCCACAATTTTATCCGGTCCGAGAAGACGGCGAACCTCTGCTACCGGAAGGTCTGATGCACCAACATGAACACCGGCAGCACCGCAGGCCATGGCAACATCCACACGGTCATCGATGATCAGCGGAATATGATAACGGTCTGTAATCGCACGAAGCTTGCAGGCTTTTTCCAGATAATCCAGCCCGCCGGTATTCTTCTCGCGAAGCTGCACCATAGTAACACCACCCTTGCACGCTTCCTCTACGGTATAAAGAAGAGATTCTTCGGTATGGTAAGTACTGTCAGTTACAAGATATAAGCTTAAATCCAGGTTGTTTTTCATCTTAAGTTCCTCTTTTCTATGAATGGCATCTGTGTTACCCGATACGGCGTATCTGTGCTTGATTCTGGAGCTGACTGTCAGTCATGCAGAAAACCTCATCCAGAAGAGCTGCCTGAAAGCTTCCGGGACCTCTGGAGCCGGATGCGGCATGTTCTCCTGAGATTCCCATGGTAATGGCTGCCAGCAATGCAGCAGGTGTACCGGCAAAAGCCAGTGCTACGCTTGCGGGAAGGTATGCCGCAGTCAGTGCTCCAATCATACAGCCGGTTCCCGTAATGCCGGATAATGCAGTATGTCCGTTGGCGATCAAAAATGCCTGATTCCGGTCTGCGATCAGATCCAGTTTTCCGGTAGCCATGACCGTACACCCCAAATGCTCTGCAAGCTTTTTGGCGGTAGTGCAGTAGCTTGCCTCATTCGCCTGTGATATCGCATCCTGGGAACCGGCATCGATTCCGGTTCCGTGAAAAGGGAGATCTGCCGCAGCCAGGATTTCAGAAATATTCCCCTTAATCACGGCAAACCTTCCATCTGTCAGCAGTTTTCTGGCAAACTCGCGCCGCAGACTGCTGCAGGTGACACCGACAAGATCCAGCAGCACCGGGATTTTTCGCCGGTTTGCTTCTTTCAATGCGCGCTGAATTGACTCAATGCGGGCATCCGTGATATTGCCAAGATTTAGCATCAGGGCAGAGGCAACTGCTGTAATTTCAGCAACTTCTGCCGGATGTTCCGCCATGATCGGGCGGGCACCGGCAGCCAGAATGATATTGGCGCAGTCGTGAATTGAGATTGGATTTGTGATGCAGTGGATCAGAGGCGCTGCTTCTTTAGTATACTTTCGAATTTCCGCTATATTCAGCTCCTGCGGTATTGTGTTCGCTTTTTCTTGTATTTCTGTCATAAACTTTTGCTCCCAGACTTTCCTGAAATTTCGCAAGCATTCCTGTCTGACTTAACGCCTTCAGAAAGATGTATGCGGCAATTCCGCCCATGATCGTAGCGGAAATAAACATCGGCGTATAATAAAATGCGTTCAGTCCTTCTCTTCCCATCAAAAAGGCCATGACCGGATAAGATACCAGGGAACCGATGATGCCTGTTCCAAAGATCTCACCAAGTACAGCGCAGATGATTTTTCCTTTGGATGCCCGGTAAAATACACCGGAAATAAAGGCGCCAAATACGGCGCCGGTCAGCGCTAACGGCGGGATTCCCATAAACATCATGCGGATGACGCCGATCATGCAGGCACACAGCAGAGAATACCATGGTCCCATAAATACAGAACAGGTAATGTTGATCAGATGTGCGGTAGGACACATTCCTTCAATTCGTAAAATGGGAGAGATTACGACACCAATTGCTACCATCATTGCCAGAAACACCATGCGAAACGTTTTCATTCTTTGTTTTTCCATTCTTCATTCCTCCTGTTTTTCCGGATTCCTGCCGCCAAAACTTCGAAATGAATTTCCAGAAAAAAAGCGACAGTTATCCCTTTTTCGGTCGAAGTTCCATTACTTCCTCTCACTCCGAAAACACGGATTCCCATCGCTATGTAAACTCCTTCTGCCCGGCCGCAGGGCGCTCCCCCTCCGGTCTTCTTTGCCAGCACGGAACAGATGTACAGACACTTTCCGCTGTGCAGTTGGATTTTGTGTTCTTTCTATTATACAAAAAAGTACACCCTCCGGCCAATGCCAGAAGATGCACCTGTATTCTTGTTGCTTCCCTCCGTTGGCATGACCCAAATCAGGTACGGTCGAAGATTTATCTTCCTCTCAGCCTGTCACACAGACTCCCGCGCTTTTATTGTTTTTATATCGTAGGTAAGCATAGCACAGACCTTATTTTTTGTCAACAACTGACTTTTAGACAGTAGCAGCACTGCTTGCGCAGCTTTTGGATTCCTGTGAATGTAAGCAGCATTATGACTACTGTCCATCTCTCGCTGCTTTCATTCCGAGCTGCCAGAATGCAACGGCGCTGGCAGCTGCCACATTCAGGGAATCCACTCCATGAGACATAGGAATACGGATGGTGTAATCGCAATCGGCAATGGTTTTTTGGGCAAGCCCGTCTCCCTCTGTTCCAAGCACAATGGCAAGTTTTTCTTCCGCAAGAACAGATGGATCATCAATACAGACTGACTTGTCCGTCAGAGCCATTGCAGCAGTTTTAAAACCAAATTTCTGTAATTTTGACATAGCAGGCTGCGGCCATGCGTGATCACGCTCAAAGATGGTCCATGGAATCTGGAATACAGTGCCCATACTGACACGAACAGCTCTGCGGTATAAAGGATCACTGCAGCCGGAAGTGAGAAGCACGGCATCCATATTCAGAGCCGCAGCAGAACGGAATATGGCTCCGATGTTTGTGGGATTGACAACATTCTCCAGAATGGCAATACGGCTTGCTCCTGCACAAATCTCTGCCACAGAAGGAAGCGGCCTGCGGCGCATGGCACAGAGCAGACCACGCGTCAGAGCAAAGCCTGTCAGCTGCGTGAGCACCTCCCCCGGTGCCGTATAAACAGGAATACCTTGACAGCGGCTGATCAGTTCTGCGGAAGCGCCATATAATTCACTTTCTTGTGCCAGAATAGAGATCGGCTCATAACCGGCATCCAGAGCCCGACCGGCTACAATAGGGCTTTCGGCTATAAAGACGCCTGATTCCGGTTCAAAATAATGAAGCAGCTGATTTTCTGAAAATCTGGAATATAACTCCAGTTCCGGCAGCTGCAGATTGGTTACATGTATAATATTTGCATGCGGCATTGATTCTTCCTCGCTCAGTATAGAATAAATAAAATAATAAAACAAATCTAATTATAACCAATACCGCTGCGATATGCAATCTGCAAATTATTCCGCGAAATATACGACTGTCAGATATTCTCCTGAGTGAAGCTGTTCCGATTTTAATCCGTTCATGCGCTTCAGCTCGTCTATGTACTCCTGACGGGAATAACCACTCCCTTGGCGGTATTTGTCTGCCAGGTTCCAGAGACTGTCTCCCTGACGGATCTGAACACTGGTATAATAGCGGTTCCATTCCGGACGTGCCTTCTCCTCTGCTCTTGCGTTCAGCAGTGTGTGGCCGAAAAAGCCGGAGCAAAATGCAAGGATCATAAGCAGAATGACAGTAAGATTACGAAGATGGCGTCTGATAGGAACAATTCTCTAAGAGCAGATGAGGAAATTCCGCAAGCAGTCTCTCCTGCAGTTCGTATACCCCCAACACATA
>ENA-USUG01007320-USUG01007320.1-human-gut-metagenome-genome-assembly--contig:-NODE-7320-length-10839-cov-4.167534_pt1 | contig 10839 bp, 10 predicted proteins | sample MGYA00250059_ERZ773394 | MGnify/ENA primary metagenome ERZ773394 (study PRJEB29103, sample SAMN06111957) | human gut metagenome | biome: human gut; feature: ankylosing spondylitis patient; material... | reverse complement strand
CTGAATCGACGAGGTGTGGGTCCGCAGTAGCACGTCGGGGTTCTTGGCGATAAAGAACGTATCCTGCATGTCGCGGGGCCAAAGACATTGGGGATGACGGCGCTTATCTGTGTCCTTCCGGTCGGCATGGTATATTTACAGCCGAACCTTTCCACCACCATCGTCATCTGCTTCATGATTCTGTGCATGGTTTATGTAGCCGGTATCAGTTACAAATGGATTGCCGGTGCGGTGGCGGTCGGGGTACCTGGATTTGCGGCGCTTATCTATCTGTCGCTGCAGGGATTCATCCCGTTTCTCCAGAAATACCAGGCACAGCGTATCATGGGAAAGATTTTCCACAGCAGCAGTGAATTTACGGATCTGAACCGTCAGCAGGATAACTCCATGATGGCGATCGGCTCCGGGCAGCTACGCGGCAAGGGGCTTTTTAACAACACATTAAGCTCCGTCAAGAATGGAAATTTCCTCTCGGAGGAACAGACGGACGTAATCTTCGCTGTTATCGGAGAGGAGCATGGGTTGGTCGGCGGCGTGGCGGTCATTGCCCTCTATGCGCTGCTGGTGTATGAGTGCCTTTGGATTGCGGCGCGCGCAAAAGACACAGCTGGACGTCTGATTGCATCGGGCATGGCGGCGCTTCTGGCGTTCCAGAGTTTTGCCAACATTGCGGTAGCCACGGGAATCTTCCCGAACACGGGTCTTCCGCTTCCTTTCATAAGCTCCGGACTTAGTTCGCTGCTCAGTATGTTTATCGGAATGGGAGTTGTTCTCAATGTTGGATTGCAACGAAATAACGTAACCGTTCAGTAAGTACATGCATGGACTGTGAAGCTGCATGGAAATTGAATTTTATGGTTATGAAAAATAGGAATCATTAAGGAGGCAGGTATAGATGTATATCGGGTTAATCGCACATGATGCGAAGAAAAAACTGATGCAGAACTTCTGTATCGCATATCGCGGCATCCTGAGCAAGCATGAACTCTATGCGACAGGAACGACAGGCCGCCTGATTGAGGAGGTTACGAATCTGACCCTCCATAAATATCTGCCGGGTCATCTGGGAGGTTCCCAGCAGCTCGGCGCACAGATCGAACACAATCAGATCGATCTGCTGATTTTCCTGCGCGATCCGTTGGCGCCGAAGCCGCATGAGCCAGATGTTAATGATGTTGTCCGCCTCTGTGATATTCACAATATCCCGATGGCGACAAACCTGGCGACGGCAGAGCTTCTCGTCAAGGCGCTTGACCGCGGCGATATGGAATGGCGGGAGATGTACAAATGAGAAAACAGACAATCGGACTTGCGGGTGCACTGATGCTTTGCGGTATCGGCATGCTGACCGGCTGTGGTGCCCGCGGTCTGGAACAGGCATATTCATTTCAAGAACGGGAAGCGCAGATGACGCCAGCGGCAGGTGCCGGGCTGGCGCCCTTTTTTGCCTCTTCTCTCTGCGTACCGGAATCTGCAGACGGCGATATTGCTCCAGATGATGCGGTGACGGCGCAGGCGGGCGCATTGTTTGATGTGACCGACTCCAGCGTTATATATGGTAAGAACATCTATGACCAGATGTACCCGGCGAGCATCACGAAGGTAATGACGGCGATCATCGCGATCGAGGAAGGCAATCTTTCCGATGCGGTGACGGCAAATGACGATGTCGTGATCCGCGAGGCAGGCGCTTCGATGGCAGGCATCAAGCCGGGCGATACCTTTACGCTGGAGCAGCTCTTATACGGACTGATGATTCCGTCCGGCAACGATGCAGCCAATGCGATTGCGGATCATATCGCCGGAAGCACGGATGCGTTTGTGGAGAAGATGAATGCGAAAGCGAAGGAACTCGGTGCGACCCACACGCATTTTGTCAATGCAAATGGTCTGCACAGCACCGACCACTATACAACGGCATATGATCTCTATCTGATTTTCAACGAGGCGCTTAAACTGCCGCTGTTTTGTGAGATCATCAACGCGCAGTCTTATACAGCTGATTATACCGATGCAAATGGAGCCGCAAAACAGCAGGTCTGGAAGGTTGGCAACTGGTATCTGAAGGGAGACTGCGAGGCACCGGAGGGAGTGACTGTCTTAGGCGGCAAAACCGGCACCACACAGGCGGCTGGCTACTGCCTGATCATGGCGAGCGATGGGGACGATGGCAAGGAATATATATCGGTTGTGCTAAAATCTGCAAATCGTCCGTCACTTTATGACAATATGACGGAAATTTTGACTAAAATTTCAAATAAGTGATTGCAATATTTATAAATTTATACTATAATTATTTATACAATAAAAGATTTTACATACAACTTAAATAAACTCAAGGAGGAGATTGTTATGGTTCAGATCATCGCAGGAGCAAAGGGAAAAGGAAAAACTAAATATTTACTCGATATGGCGAACACGGCTGTCAAAGAAGCCAAGGGTTCCGTTGTCTATCTGGATAAGAGTTCCAAACATATGTATGAGTTGAATAACCAGATTCGCCTTATCAATGTACAGGAATATCCGATTGATACCAGCGATGGATTTATCGGATTTATTTGTGGTATTATCTGCCAGGATCATGATCTGGAGCAGATGTATCTTGACAGCTTCCTGAAACTTGCCTGCCTCGAGGGAGCGGATATTGAAGAGACCTACAAGACGCTGGAGACCATCAGTGAGAAATATCATGTAAAATTCGTTTTAAGCATATCCATGAATGCAGCCGATCTTCCAGAGTGCGCGAAAGAAAGTGTTGTAGTATCTTTATAAGAGATTCAAAATGAACGAAACCGCAGCTGTCAGCGCAGGGCGGAGACAGGAGACTGTCCGATTCATCTGAAAAAGGAGAATTGGATGGTCTCTTTTTTTTCCTAATTTTCTAGTTTGGGCTCAAAACCATCTTTCCACATTTTCATTGAAATGCTTCTTTTGCAGGTACCACCTTTGGGAAAAAATAGATATGCTTTTACATTTTTTTCAAAATTATAAGTATTTCCTATCATGCATATGAAATTTTTTGTATTGGATAAAAAAATTACAAAATATACTGAAAAATAATTGTAAAATTTCGATTTATACGGTATAATGACACGTGTCGGGAGACAAAAGATTCCGATGCGTCTATTTGTGAGACAGATACAAAAGTATGCGGAAATCATTTAAAAGACAGGAAGGAAAATACTATGAATGCAGAATTCTACCAGGGGAACCGACAGCGGCTGTATGACAGCCTTCCGGATCACACCCTGCTTCTCCTGTTTTCCGGTTCTTCCATCCGAAAAACAGCCGATGAAAATTATCCGTTTTATGCCGATCGGAGTTTTCTCTATCTGACCAGCATCGGGCAGGAACACACAGTCCTGATGGCAGAGAAGGACGGAGAAGAGGTACAGGAAACACTTTACATACTTCCGCCGGATATGCTGGCCGAGCGGTGGACCGGGAAACGGTTCACACCGGAGGAGGCCAAGGCGCGATCCGGGGCCGCGCAGATCGCATCGAGCGGCGAGTGGGAAAACCGTCTGAAACTTCTGATGCGGAGCGGACGGTTTGAGCGGATTGCGATGGATCTGTACCGGCACGATCCGGAGGATGCAGATACCGAGAGTATCCGGATGGCACGGAAACTTAGAAAGTGGTACCCGGCAGCCACACTCACGGATATTTCCCGTCAGATACGCCGCCAGCGCACCATCAAGCAGCCGTGTGAGATCGAGGCGATGCGGGAGGCAGTCAAGATTACAAGGGACGGCATTCTGGCGATGATGAAGGCATCAAAGCCGGGAATGTACGAATACCAGTATAAAGCCGAATTCGACTACGCACTGGCGCAGCACGGATGCCTTGCACCGGCATTTCCGAGTATCATTTCCGCGGGAGCCAATAATTTCTGTATTCACTATTATGAGTACACAGGGCAGGCGAAGGACGGCGATATGATTCTCAACGACGTAGGCGCCCAGTACGACCACCTCTTCAATGATGTATCGCGCGGCTGGCCGTGCAACGGAAAGTTTTCCGAACGGCAGCGACTTCTTTACACATGTGCATACCGGACTTCGCAGCACATGTTCTCTATCATCCGGCCGGGAATGAAGATGGCAGACGTGGACCGGCTGGCGAGGGAATACAATTTCGAACAGCTCAAAGCCATCGGCTTATGTGACCGGTATGAGGATGTCGGCAGATATATCTGGCACGGCGGCGCCCACCATGTTGGCTGGGACACACATGATCTGGTCGATGTCGATATCGTAGAGCCGGGTATGGTTTTCTGCGTGGATATCGGCATCTACTGCGAGGAATGGGGCATCGGCTTCCGCCTCGAGGATAACTGCCTGGTAACGGAGGATAGCTGTGAGAATCTGACAGCATCCATCCCCAGAACGATAGAGGAAATAGAATCAGTGATGGGAGGAGAGTAAGCATGGAACAGTTACTTGCGTATATGCAGAAAGAGCACCTGGATGGCATGTTCATCAGTCGTCCGGTCAATGTAAAGTATGTCAGCCATTATACCGGCGAAGATTCCTGGCTTTTTATCACGGAGCAGGAAAAATTCTTTCTGACAGATCCGCGCTACACCGAGCAGGTTTCCTATGAATGCCCGGATTACACGATTTTGAACTGGAGAGACACCTACGGTTCCATCGGAAAGGCACTTGCCTACGCAGCGGAAAAGGTTGGGGCAAAGACGATCGGCTTTGAAGCAGCCCACCTGACCGTTGAACAGTACCAGAACCTCCAGTCGGAGGTAAAAGCAGAGCTGGTACCGGCGGACGGTATCATCGAGGAGTTCCGCTCCATCAAGAAGCCGGAAGAGATTGAGTGCCTGCGTATCTCCTGTGACATTGCTTCAAGGGCATATGAGAAGATTCAGAAGGATATCCGGGTCGGCATTACCGAGAAAGAGCTGGCGGCGCGTTTAAGCCTCTATATGGTTCTGGAGGGCGCGGATACACAGCCATATGGCAATATCCTCATCTCCGGTGCGAGAACATCCCTGCTTCATGGAATCCCGTCTCAGAAAGCGATTGAGTACGGCGATCTGGTCCTGATGGATTATGGATGCCAGTATCACGGTTATTTATCTGATATGACGCGTACCCTGGTAGTCGGACGCGCAACGCCGAAGCAGAAGGAAGTATACAGGATTGAGCAGCAGATGGTTGCCGCGGTGGAAGGATTCTTAAAAGACGGTGTTTCGGCATCGGATGCATATTATGAATCTACGAAGATCATCGAGGGGAGCGAGTATTTTCCATATCACTACACAGGAATCGGACACGGCGTCGGCATGTTTGTCCATGAGATTCCATTTATGAGCCCTGTTTCTAAAAATATCGTGCATGCCAATAACGTCATGACCGTGGAACCGGGTATCTACATTCCGGGATGGGGCGGCATCCGCATCGAGGATCAGCTTCTCATCACGGAGACAGGCAATGAAAACCTGATCAGCGCCACCAAGGAGCTGATTGAGCTTTAATAAAAGAGGACAAGGAGGAATATTATGAGAAAAAACAAACTACTTGCACTGGGATTAGCTGCACTGATGGCAGCGAGTGTAGCGGGCTGTTCCACTCCGAGCGCTTCGGTGGATGACACGAAGGCAGCCGAATCGGGAAGTGACAGCTCCCAGAGCGCAGCAGCGGGCGAAAAGATTTTCCGTTATTCCAACACGGCGGATATCGCGACGATTGACCCTGATAAGACAAACTCCGTAGCAGATGCGACCGTCTCCTATCATATCTATGATGGTCTGTACCGTAACGTACAGGGCGAGCTTCAGCCGGCAACCGCTGAGAGCTATGAAGTCAGCGATGATGGTCTCGTATATACTTTCAAACTCCGTCAAGATACAAAGTGGAGTGATGGACAGACTGTTACGGCTAAGGATTATGAGTACGGTATGAAGCGTCTCTGCGATCCGGCAGCAGCCTGCCCTGCCAGCTATCTGGGTGCTGTTTTAAAGAACGGCGCCAAGGTCAGTGAGGGTGAACTTCCGGTGGATGAACTGGGAGTCAAGGCACTGGATGACTTTACCCTGGAGATTACGCTTGAGAATCCGGCTGATTACTTTGTCAGCATGACAAGCATGAGTGCATTCATGCCGGTACGTGAAGACCTGGTTGAGAAATATGGCAATGAGTTCGGCGGAAGTGCCGATAAACAGGTTTACAATGGACCGTTCGTTGTAAGTGAATACAGTAACGGCAAGGTAGAACTGACGAAGAACCCGGATTACTATGACAATGAAAAGATCAGTCTGGACGGCGTTGAGATTCTGACCGTAGCCGATCAGACTACCGCTGTTTCGATGTTCGATGCAGGCGAGCTGGATCTGGCAGAGGTTCCAACCGAGCTGGCAGCGCAGTATGAGGGCAAGACACAGTCCTACTACAACGGCGCAGACGATTATGCGGCACTGAATCACCGGAATAAATATCTGGCAAACAAGAACCTGCGTCTGGCGATGAACTACGCAGTCAACCGTGAAGAATACATTCTTCTGACCCACAATGGTTTATATCAGGCTAACCAGAGATATGTGCTTCCGCAGGTTCGCGGCGTGGACGGCGAGTACGGCACCGAGTATCCGTTAGAGGCATTCCCACTTCAGGGTGATATGGATAAGGCAAAAGAGTATCTGGATACGGCATTATCTGAATTAGGTCTTTCCAGTGCTTCTGATATTTCCCTGAAACTGGTTGTATCCGATTCTGACACAGCGAAGAAAGAGGCAGAGGTTGTTGCAAACCAGTGGAAGAACAATCTGGGTATCAACGTAGATATCAACATGGTTCCGTACGCAACGAAAAACGCACTCCTGGTTCCGGACAGTGATGAGTACGATATCATCATGAGCGGCTGGGCACCGGATTACTCTGACCCGTACAGCTACCTGGAGCTCTGGTACAGCACCTCCGGTTACAACTACTTAAATTACCACAGTGATGAATACGATAAGTACATCGACGCTTCCAAGACAACTTCCGGTAAAGAGCGTATGGACAATCTGTTCAATGCAGAGAAGACACTCCTGGAAGACGGCGCACTGGTAGCGCTTCAGTTAAGAGAGGTTCCGTATATGGTATCTGACCGTGTACAGAATCTGGGCGCATACTTTGTTGGACTGAACTATGACTATATGTATGTGGACATCACAAACTAATCCATCATCTATCCAAAACATATTGAAAAACCTTAGAAGATGATTGAAGCACCTGCGCTTCAGGATCCGGCAGAGCAGCCGGATTTCTGAAGCGCAGTACATATCCGGTGGCTGCCTGGCGGATGAATGAGCCGTAACCGGCGGCCGGAACAACCGTATTTGGGATGTTCCCGTAGTTAAAGGAGCGTGAACCTATGAAAAAATATATACTGAAGCGGGTGGGAATATCCATTGTGACTGTGTTTGTTCTCGTATCCGTTGTATTTTTCCTGGCAAGGCTGATGCCGGGCGGACCCTTCAATGATCCGAAAATGTCAGCAACCGCGAAGGCCAATTTAAGTGCCTACTACGGATTCGATAAACCCTTACTCCAGCAGTATCTGACATATCTGAATAATCTGATTCATGGAAATTTCGGTTTTTCTACCAAATATCCGAGCCGTACCGTCAATGACCTGTTAGCAGGCGCATTTCCGTATTCGGCAGACCTTGGTATCCGCGCATTATGTTTTGCGATTTCCTTTGGTCTTGTATTTGGTATTATTTCTGCATTAAACCGTGGCAATAAAATTGATTTAATCTTTGTGATTGTAGCTGTATTTGGTACAAGTGTCCCGGACTTTATCATGGGCGCGCTGCTGCAGCATTTCTTTGCAGTCAAATGGGGGCTGTTCCCGATCGCGCAGTACAAGGGCTTCGCCTACACGATCCTGCCGTCGATCGGACTGGGATTCTACACGATGGCATCCGTCTCGCGTATCATGCGTGCGAGTATGCTGGAGGTAGTCCAGCAGGATTACATCAAGACGGCGCGCTCGAAGGGCATTTCCAAGTTCCGTGTGACCTGGAAGCATCAGATCCGGAACGCGATCATGCCGGTTGTTACGATCCTCGGTCCGACGGTAGCAGCCGTTCTGACCGGTACATTTGTTATCGAGTCCCTGTTTGCTATCCCCGGCATGGGTAAATATTATGTTGAGAGTGTGCAGAACAACGATTACTCCCTGATCCTTGGCATGACGGCGTTTTACGGCACATTCCTGGTATTCTGCAACATGGTAGTTGATATTCTGTATGGCGTGATCGATCCGAGAGTGCGGATCGGCGGAAAGTAGGTGGCAGTATGGGTGAGATGAAAATGAAAGATGGAAATGTGCTGCCTTCTGAGAATTCCGGCGCAGCAGCAGGCACATCCGAAAACCTGACAGATGGACGCACGATTACCCGCGACAAGTTTGAGATGGTAGGTAAAAATATTGAAAAAATGGAATCGATCTCCCGACCAAGCCTGACCTTCTGGCAGGAGGCGTGGAGACGAATCCGGACAAATAAGGTGGCATATTTCAGTCTGATTCTGTTGATTGCATATGGACTGTTAGCGATCTTTGCACCGATGTTCAGCCACTACGGATTTGACCAGCAGGATGCCTACTCAATGAGCAAGGGGATTTCAGCAGCTCATTGGCTGGGAACCGACTCTCTGGGGCGTGACCTCTGGGTACGTGTTTGGATGGGCGCGCGTGTTTCTTTGACGATCGGTCTTCTGGCAGCCCTTTTAAATACTGTAATTGGTACAGTGCTGGGCGGTTTCTGCGGCTATTATGGCGGCAAGTTTGATATGATCGTCATGCGTATTATCGATGTTATTTATGGTATTCCATCTCTGATCGTCTGTATTTTGGTTATGGTAGTATTAGGCTCCGGCGTTAAAAGCTTAATCATTGCAATGGTTATTGTTGGATGGACGGGAACCTGCCGTTTTACCAGAGGCGAAGTATACCGCTTGAAAGAGCAGGATTTCGTACTGGCAGCCCGCGTCATGGGCGAGTCGGCGTTCACCATCATCGTGCGTGAGATCATCCCGAATATAATGGGTCTTCTGATCACAAACCTGACAATGGCAATCCCGAGCGCCATCTTCCAGGAGGCGTTCTTGAGTTATATCGGTCTCGGCATTTCCCCGCCGCAGGCAAGCTGGGGCGTTCTGGCAAAAGAGGGAACCCGTATGATGACGGCAGCGCCGCATATGCTGTACGTGCCGGCATTCTTTATCTGTACAACCGTACTGGCGCTCAACCAGCTCGGAAACGGTCTGCGGGATGCATTTGACCCGAGACTGAGAGGAACGGAATAGGAGGTAGGAGACAATGGCTAAAAATATATTGGAAATCAAAAATCTGACCTTTTCGTTCCATACATACGGCGGCGTGGTAAAATCCGTCCGGGATGTCAGTTTTAATGTACGCGAAGGCGAGATTCTTGGAATTGTAGGCGAGAGCGGATGTGGCAAGAGTGTTACCTCCCAGTGCATTTTAAAGCTCAATCCGGAGCCGCCGGGATTTTTTGAGGGCGGTTCGATCAAATATAAAGGCGAGGAGATCATCACCAAGACAGACCGCGAGATGCGGAAAATCCGCGGTGTGGAGATTGGATTTATCTTTCAGGATCCGATGACCTCGTTAAACCCGACCATGACGGTTGGAAAACAGATCGAGGAGGTCTTTGTCGGACGGAAGGGGATGACCCGGGCAGAAGTCAGGGAACGGGCGCTGGAGATCCTGCGTCTGGTCGGCATTAATGAGCCGGAGCGCCGTTATAAGCAGTATCCGCATGAGCTGTCCGGCGGTATGAAACAGCGTGTCATGATCGCAATCGCGCTGGTTGGCAAGCCGAGCATCATCATCGCGGATGAGCCGACGACCTCGCTGGATGTAACAATCGAGGCACAGATCCTGGATCTTCTGAAGGAACTGCGCGATAAGATGAACACCTCGATTATCCTGATTACCCACGATCTCGGAGTTATCGCCAAGATGTGCGATCGCGTGCTTGTTATGTACGGCGGCAAGGTGGCTGAAAAAGGAACGGTTGATGAGATCTTCTATGAGACGGCACATCCGTACACGGCAGGTCTTATCAAATCAATCGCTACGCTGGATACCTCCAAGAATCAGAAGCTGGTGCCCATCGACGGAACGCCGCCGGATCTGTTCGCACCGCCGAAGGGATGTCCGTTTGCAGCGCGCTGTGAGTTTGCGATGAAGGTCTGTTATGAAGAACAGCCGGAATTTCACAGGCTTTCAGACGAACATACCTGTGCATGCTGGCTGCAGCATGAGTATGCGCCGAAGGTGGATATCATGAAGGGGCTTACTGAGGCACAGAAACAGGAAGAAGAGAAAAATGTTGCGGCACTGCCGGAAGAGAAACGGAGGGGACACCATGGCAAAACGAATTGATAGGAGCACACCCTTGTTTCAGGTCACCGATCTCTGCCAGTATTTCAATGTCGGCAGGGGTAAGGTGCTGAAAGCAGTCGATCACGTGCATTTTACGATTTATAAAGGAGAAACGTTAGGTCTGGTAGGTGAGAGCGGATGCGGCAAGTCCACGACGGGACGGTGCCTGGTAAAGCTGTATGAGCCGGCAGCAGGCACGATTACCTATAAAGGAAAAGATATTTTTAAATACACCCGTGAAGAGGAAAAAGCATTCCGCAAGAATGTGCAGATGATCTTCCAGAATCCACATTCTTCCCTGAACCCGCGTATGACGGTCAAGGATATCATCGGTTCCGGCATGAAACTGCATGGACTGGCGACGGACAAGGATGTGGATCAGAAGGTAGTGGCGTTTATGTTCCTTCTGAATGGAAACAAAAA
>ENA-USUG01007318-USUG01007318.1-human-gut-metagenome-genome-assembly--contig:-NODE-7318-length-10839-cov-56.705445_pt1 | contig 10839 bp, 10 predicted proteins | sample MGYA00250059_ERZ773394 | MGnify/ENA primary metagenome ERZ773394 (study PRJEB29103, sample SAMN06111957) | human gut metagenome | biome: human gut; feature: ankylosing spondylitis patient; material... | reverse complement strand
TGCTGTTCGTAAAGCGTGATTTTAAAAATTCCTACAAGCAAACCGTACTCGGACCGTTGTGGATAATAATAAAGCCGTTCCTTTCAACATTTGTTTTTACCGTAATTTTCGGTATGATTGCCAATATCTCAACTGACGGAATGCCTCAATTCCTGTTTTTTATGGCAGGCAACATTTTGTGGTCTTTTTTTTCAAGCTGTCTTAACGGCAGTTCATCAACCTTTATCGGCAACGCAAGGCTGTTTGGCAAGGTGTATTTTCCAAGGCTCGTAATGCCGTGCGCAAACATAATTTACAACACAATCGGTTTTTTGATTAACTTTGTAATGTTCTTTATACTTGTTCTTATATATATGTTTACGGGTTCAAATGTTCACCCGAATTTATGCGCATTGCTTATGCCTTTTATTTTGCTTTCTTCGGCACTTTTAGGCACAGGCTGCGGACTGATTGTTTCGTCTGTAACAACAAAATACCGTGACCTCGGTGTGCTTGTTTCATTCGGAGTAACATTGTGGATGTATATTACTCCTGTTGTTTATCCTGTTTCTCAGGTGTCGGATTCATTCCGTCCGCTTGCACTCTTAAATCCTGTTGCTCCGCTAATTGAAACATTCCGTTACGGATTCTTAGGCAGCGGAACATTTCCGTGGCAATATCTCATATTGAGCTTTGCTGTTACGGCAGTCGTTCTTCTGTTCGGAATAATCGTCTTTAATAGGGTAGAAAAGAATTTTATAGATACGGTATGATGTCATGACTGAAATGAATGAAAATTGCGTAATAAAAATTGAAAATCTTTCAAAAGAATACCGACTCGGTGCAATCGGTTCGGGAACTCTCCGTCATGATTTGCAGAGTTGGTATGCAAAAAAAAGAGGTAAAGAAGATCCGAATCAGAGAATCGGTGCCAAACAATACACAAAAGGCGACACATTTTTAGCACTTGACGGTGTGAACCTTGAGGTAAACCGTGGAGAACGCATAGGAATTATAGGCGCTAACGGTGCAGGCAAGTCAACTCTGTTAAAGGTTTTATGCAGAATTACCTCTCCGACAGACGGCAGAGTGCGTTTCAGGGGACGAATTGCCAGTATGCTCGAGGTCGGAACAGGCTTTCACGCTGAGCTTACCGGCAGGGAAAACATCTACCTTAACGGTGCAATCCTCGGAATGACAAAGAAAGAGGTCGCTTCAAAAATAGACAGTATTATTGAATTTTCAGAGTGTGAAAAGTTCATTGACACGCCCGTAAAGCGTTATTCATCGGGTATGTTCGTAAAGCTTGCGTTTGCTGTTGCGGCACACCTTGACGCAGAAATCATGATTATGGACGAGGTGCTTGCTGTCGGAGATATGCACTTTCAGAAAAAGTGTATCGGGAAAATGCGTGACCTTGCAACCGAGGAGGACAGAACTGTCCTCTATGTTTCACACAATATGAATACTATTCGTGACCTTTGCGACAGGTGCATAGTTCTTGACCACGGCAAAATTGTTTTTGACGGCGATGTTGAAGACGCTGTAAAAATCTATCTCGGAAGTGCAAACGAAAATTTCCGTGCCATTGAATATGTCGGAAACGAACACAAGCATCATGCCGACAGAAATGACCTGTGTCTGCAATTTGCCGGATATAACGGCAAAGAGAATAATATTTTCTATGATGACGAGCAGATTTTGCTTGAACTCACATGGAAAAACAAGGCTGATATTGAAAATCTTTGTCTGCGTGTTGAAGTGAGCGATTACCGAAGATATCCCGTTACCGCATTTGTGGTTGAAAATTTCTATTCGGGAAAAAAAGACGAAACCCACACGGCAAAATTGAAAATAGACATATCAAAAATTGTCCGTGGCGGATACTATACACGCTATGTTTTTTACAGCCGAAAGAACGATGCCGCCCCCTTTGAAACCTTAGAGGTCGCAGACGGTCTGACTTTCAGAAGAAGAAAACCCGATAAATACCAAAACACCTGGCAAAAAGCCTGGGGAAGTATTGAAATGAATGATATCGAAGTTGTATAAAAACAAATTGAATTTTGCGGTTTGGCAAACGGTTAATATCAAAAAAATATGTGTTCCGAATGTTGTGAACATCTAATTGAAATGTAATGAAAGGAACAATATGAGCGAAAGAACTGATTGTTTTTTAACGCATATTTTGATGAATAACAAAAGGTCAGCACATAATCGTGTTGACCTTTATTTTTTGTCAAAATTAAATTACGGCTCGACAAACGGCATATTAAAATACTCGGCAACTGATTTTGCAAGATTTTTGCCGATTGCATTAATGTTGTCCCTAATCCATTGAGCTTCTTCGGGGTTATCATGATATGCAACCTCAATCAATGCCGACGGTGATTTTGTTCGCCTGACTTCTGCAAGTGAGGTAGTGGGGATTATGTCAACATCGTTCGGTTCGGGATAAATATCCTTGTAATTCTTTTGCAGAATTTCAGCAAAACGCTTGCCGTTACTGCCTGTCGGATAGTAATAAATATCTGCACCCGTGTATCTGCCAGCCGAACCCTCGGGGGCGGCATTGCTGTGAATTGCAAGGTGCAAATCGTGATTGCCCTTGTTTGAATCTGCAATTGCCTGACTCAGCGTCATATCGGGATCGTTTCGCCTGAAATCTATTCCGCTTGCCCTCAAATAAGGCTCCATGGCGTCTGCAATAAGATTCATATAATATTCTTCATTTCCTCCGTCGATATAAGGGTTGTACTCCTGCAATGACGGTGAAAGATAAACTGACGGCATAAAATCTCTCCTAAAATTAATCTCTTATCATTTTATTCGCAAAACCCGTGCCGTTGACAAATAATTTTCTTTTCAAAATTCAATTTGTATTGTATAATGATTACATATGATTTTGGTGAAAATTGTTCGTTATCTGTAGGGGCGTTCATCGGACGCCCGCTTTAATGAAATTTTAATTTAAATATATATCTTTTGGTGTAATGAAAGTGACGGTTAATTTGTAGCGGCGAACCGTGTTCGCCACTCGTTTCGGGTGTAAACACGAAACGAATAAAAATGATTTTTTCATTCCGTGATTGTTTAATATATTATCAAACCGATTTTGCAAGCTGTTTGGATGGCGAACAAGGTTCGCCGCTACTGTATATTAATAGCTTTGCGGATTGTATATATTCGGTTTTATCAAAATTATTGTTCCGTTACTTGCGGGCGGATGATATCCGCCCCTACAAAAATTGTTCATTTAAAGAACTATTATTTAATGCAAAAACTTGCTTAATTGCTTTATGAAATTATGAAACGGAGAAATTATTATGACTGATGAAATGAGAGCAAAAGTTGAGAAAGTTATGAAAAATCTTGAACGCAACAAGATGAAGCCTTATTTTTGCGAAAACAGGGAAGAGGCTCAGGCACTTGTAAAAACACTCATTAAAAAGGGCGAAACAATTTCATGCGGCGGTTCAAAAACTCTTGACGAAACGGGAATTTATCAGATGATTAATTCACCCGATTACAATTTTCTTGACCGTTCCGCACCCGGAATGACTCGTCCTGAGGTTGAAGAGGTTTACCGTCAGACTTTCAGGGCAGACACATTTTTTATGAGCACAAACGCTCTTACCGAAAACGGAGAGCTTTATAATGTTGACGGCAACTCAAACCGTGTTGCCGCACTTCTTTACGGACCAAAGAGCGTTATCGTTGTATGCGGTATCAACAAAATCGTAAAGAATATTGACGAGGCAATCAAGAGAGTTAAAACAATTGCCGCTCCGCAGAATACAATCAGACTCGGCATTGAAACCCCCTGCGGAAAAACAGGCGAATGTGTTTCATTGAGAAAAGAAAATCCCGAGCTCTGTGACGGTTGTCACGGTGACACAAGAATATGCTGTAACTATGTGGTATCTGCTCAGCAAAGACATGTTGACAGAATCAAGGTTATTATCATCGGAGAAGAGTACGGCTATTAATTCCTATAAAGAAAAAAGCCGCATCAAAAGACACGGCTTGGGAGAACTTCAGAATGTAATCATCTGCAATTGTTCTGACTTTTGTTCTGGCTGTTCTGCTGATTTTTATTCTGATTGTTGTTCTGATTCTTATTCTGGCTGTTCTGCTCGTTCTTGTTCTGCTCGTTCTTGTTCTGATTGTTGTTCCGATTCTGATTGAAATTCATTTCAACACCTCCTTTACAAAACTATTATTAACCCGAAAAGGCTTGTTTATTCATGAATGATTTTTTATTGCGAATGAAATCACTTCTGGGTGATGAATTTGACGAATTTTTAAAATTTTACAACAGCGATGATTTTATAAAGGGACTTCGTGTCAACACCTTAAAATGTTCGCCCGAAAAGCTTTGTTCACTTCTTGATTTTGAACTGAAAAAAACTCCGTTTTGCGATGAGGGCTTCTATATTCCGTCCGATGTTAAGTCAATCGGCAACAATCCTCTGCACCATGCAGGAGCGTTCTATGTTCAGGAACCGTCTGCAACCTCTGCGGTTACAATGCTTGATGTCCGTGAGGGCGATTATGTCCTTGATTTGTGTGCCGCTCCGGGCGGAAAAAGTACGCAAATCGGCGCTAAACTTAACGGAACAGGACTTTTGTGGAGCAATGAAATTGTAAGAAACAGAGCTAATATTCTTTTATCGAATATTGAGCGAATGGGAATTTCAAACGCAGTTGTATCAAACTGCCGTCCCGATGAGCTTTGCAAAAGGCTTGAAAACCGTTTTGACAGAATCCTTGTTGACGCCCCCTGCAGCGGTGAGGGAATGTTCCGCAAGAATGATGCGGAGCGTGAATGGAGCATTGAGCATGTGAAAAGCTGTGCCGCCCGTCAGCTTTTGATTCTTAACAGTGCAAAGGATGCCCTGAAAAACGGCGGATATATGGTTTATTCAACCTGTACTTTTTCAAAGGAAGAAAACGAGGGCGTAATTTCTCGGTTTCTTGCAGAAAATCCCGATTTTGAGCTTGTTGATTCGGGCGTAACATTCGGCAGACCTACGCTTGATTATGCGAGAAGAATTTTCCCGATGGACGGCGGAGAAGGACATTTTGCCGCCAAGCTTCACAAAAAAGGCGAGCCGTATTCTAATTATAATATTCCTAAAAAGAATAATAAAATTGACTCGAAAATTTTTGATTTTTATGACAGTATTTTTATCGACAGACCGTTCGGTGAAAATATTGAGGTTATAAAGGATAAAATTATAGTTCTTCCGCAGAATTATAATTTTGATGTAAAAGGCTTGCAGATTCTCCGTGCCGGAGTTATTCTCGGCGAAATTGTCAAGAACAGAATCGAACCGCATCACAGTGCATTTACGGCGGCTAAAAAGGAAAACTGTAAATCAGCAGTTGATTTTGATGTGAACAGCAAAGAAATTTCAGCCTATCTTCACGGTGAGGAAATTGCCGTGTCACAGGATGTCAAAGGCTATACGGCTGTCTGTGTAAACGGAATCACAACAGGCTTTGGCAAAGCGTCAAATTCAAGACTGAAAAATAAATATCCGAAAGGGCTTCGCATATTAAGATGAAAAAATTATCAGATATAGGTACAATCAAAGATATACTTTCAAGACACGGCTTTACTTTTTCAAAGTCACTCGGTCAGAATTTCCTTATAAACCCGTCAGTTTGTCCGAGAATGGCAGAGCTTTCGGGTGCCGGAGAGGGAGTAGGCGTAATCGAAGTCGGTCCCGGAATAGGTGTTCTCACAACAGAGCTTTGCTCACTTGCCGACAAGGTTGTAGCGGTTGAGCTTGACAAGCGACTTCTTCCCGTTCTTGAAGAAACACTCTCCGAACACGACAATGTTAAAGTTGTAAACGATGATATTCTTAAAATTGACTTGCACAAGCTGATTGAAGAAGAATTTCAGGGCATGGATGTTGTTGTGTGCGCAAATCTTCCGTACTACATAACATCTCCCGTAATTATGAAATTGCTTGAGGACAGACTGCCGATTTGTGCAATCACGGTTATGGTTCAGAAAGAGGCGGCTCAGCGAATTTGTGCTGAGGTGGGTTCCCGTGCAAGCGGTGCGGTAACGGTATCGGTCAATTATTATGCAGAACCCGAAATGCTGTTTTCGGTTAGTGCAGGCTCGTTTATGCCTGCTCCAAAGGTTGATTCGGCTGTTTTAAGACTTAACATTCTCAAAGAACCGCCCGTGAAGGTTGATGACGAAAAGAAGTTTTTTAAGGTTGTAAAAGCCGCCTTTTCACAGCGAAGAAAAACACTTTCAAATTCTCTTGCATCCGGACTTTCTTTGCCAAAGGCAGAGGTCAACGCAATTCTTGAAAATTCCTCCGTTCCTCTGAATGCAAGGGCGGAACAGCTTAAACTTGAAGATTTTGCAAACATTGCAAACAATCTTGGTGACTGATTATGAAAAGAAAAATGAACGGTCTTTATAAAACCGCTTTTATATTAATGCTTGTTGCCGCAGTGCTTTTCATTGTTGCAACAATTGTTGCATATGCTTTTGAACGCCCGTATTTCTCCGCAGTCTTTTCATGCAGCGGTGCTTTTCTTGCATTTTTGGGCATAATATTTGCAACCTGCAGTAAACCCAAAAAACGCAAAAGACACCTTGTCACAGATGAAATTGTTGCCGAAAATGATGATATCAACAAAATTTCGGAAAATTCTGTTGACAATGAGGAATAAATTTGATAGAATGGTTGCAGATAAAGGGGAGTAGTTCGCAGATAATCTGTGATATTAATCGTCAGTACATACCGTTTTCGGTATCGGTTATATCTTAAAGGACAAGACTTTTATTGTAGGGTGAGTTGCACCTTGCAATAAAGGTCTTTTTTATTTGCCTTTTTCAGTCTGTCTGTATTCTGCAATCCGAACGGAGGAGAAAATTATGAAAAATTGGTATCAGTTGACCGAGAGCGAAACTCTTGACAAGCTCGGTGTCACAAGCGAAGGACTTTCGTCACAACAGGTTGACAGCCTTCTTGAAAAACACGGAAAAAATGTGCTTGAAGAAAGCAAAAAGAAATCTGTTTTTCAGGTGTTTTTAAGTCAGTTTGCCGACCTTATGGTAATAATCCTTATCATTGCGGCAATCGTTTCAATGTTTTCGGGAAGTGTTGAAAGCACAATCGTAATTTTTGCGGTAATCACACTCAATGCTATTCTCGGTACGGTTCAGCATGTCAAGGCAGAAAAGTCGCTTGAAAGTCTTAAATCGCTTTCGTCACCCTCGGCAAAGGTAATCCGTGACGGAAGAAAAATTGAAATTGATTCAGAAAATATTGTTCCCGGTGACATTGTTGTACTTGAAGCAGGCGACCTTGTTGTTGCAGACGGAAGAATAATAAATAACTATTCTTTACAGGTGAATGAAAGCTCGCTTACGGGTGAATCTACAAATATTGACAAAAGTGTGGAGACAATTGAAAAGGAAGTTCCGCTTGCCGACCGCACTGATATGGTCTTTTCTGGCAGCCTTGTAACATATGGCAGAGCAATTGTCGTTGTTACGGAAACAGGCATGAACACAGAAATCGGTAAAATTGCCACACTTATGAATCAGGCAAAGAGCAAGAAAACTCCCCTCCAGCTCAGCCTTGATAAATTTTCGAGCAGACTTGCCGTTATTATTATGGCAATCTGTGTAGTAGTTTTCGGCTTGAGTATGTTCAACGGAATGTCGGTTCTCAACTCTCTTATGTTTGCCGTTGCACTTGCAGTAGCCGCAATCCCTGAGGCACTCGGCTCAATCGTCACAATTGTTCAGGCAATGGGTACGCAAAAAATGGCAAAAGAAAATGCCGTTATCAAGGATTTGAAGGCTGTTGAAAGCCTCGGTTGTGTGTCTGTAATCTGCTCCGATAAGACGGGTACGCTCACACAGAACAAAATGACTGTTCAGAAAATCTATGTGAACGGCGAAAGTATTCTTGAGAATCAGCTTGACCTTAATATTGAAAGCCACCGTCATCTCCTTTACGATATGGTTCTAAACAACGATTCGAGTATCGTTGACGGAAAGGGAATAGGCGACCCGACCGAGTACGCTTTGCTTGAAACATTTCAGCATATCGGACTTGACGAAAATGTGCTTAGGGATGTTCTTACAAGGGTTGAGGAAGTTCCGTTTGATTCCGACAGAAAGATGATGAGCACAAAGTACAAAATGCACGGTGTAAATCATATTCTCACAAAGGGTGCGCTTGATTCGATTCTTGACCGTTGTGTAAGTATCGCAACAAAAGACGGTATTCGTCCGATTACAGATGAAGATAAGGCTGAGATTTCAAGAGTTAACCGTGAATATTCCGAACAGGGACTCCGTGTTCTCACCTTTGCATACAAGGAATCTGATGAGGCTCTCACGGTTGACACAGAGAATGATTATACATTCATCGGACTTGTTTCAATGATAGATCCTCCGAGAGAGGAGTCAAAACAGGCTGTTGCCGATGCAATCCGTGCAGGAATCAAGCCTGTTATGATTACGGGCGACCACAAAATCACAGCAAGTGCAATCGCAAAGCAGATTGGTATTTTCAATGACGGCGACATCGCAGTTACAGGTCTTGAGCTTGACGCAATGAGCGATAAGGAGCTTGACGAAAAAATTGAGAAAATTTCTGTTTATGCACGAGTTTCTCCCGAAAACAAAATCAGAATCGTTGAGGCTTGGCAAAGAAAAGGCAACATTGTTTCCATGACAGGTGACGGTGTAAACGACGCACCTGCCCTCAAAAAAGCGGATATCGGTGTTGCAATGGGTATCACAGGTACCGAAGTTTCAAAAGACGCCGCATCTATGATTCTTCAGGATGATAACTTTGCTACAATTATCAAGGCGGTTGCAAACGGCAGAAATGTTTATCGCAACATTAAAAATGCAATTCTTTTCTTGCTTTCGGGTAATATGGCAGGCATTTTTGCCGTGTTGTTCTGTTCAATTATGGCTCTGCCCGTACCGTTTGAGGCGGTTCACCTTCTGTTTATCAACCTTCTTACAGACTCACTCCCCGCAATTGCAATCGGTATGGAAAAGCCCGAAAAAGATTTGCTCAGACAAAAACCCCGTGATCCGAAGCAGGGAATCCTTACAAAAAGCTTTTCTGCTCTTATGCTCGGACAGGGCGCTTTGATAGCCGTTGTAACGCTCATTTCATTCTACATCGGACTTCAGACAAGTCCTGCCGTTGCAAGCACAATGGCATTTGCAACACTCACGCTTGCAAGACTGTTCCACGGCTTTAATTGCAGAAGTACACATTCAATCTTTAAACTCGGACTCTTTTCAAATACGGCAAGCATAGGTGCTTTCTTTATCGGAACATTACTGCTCGCATTTGTATTGTTTGTTCCGTTTATGCAGCCGCTTTTCAGCGTTACCGCACTCACAGGCGCACAGGCAGGCTTTATAGCCCTCCTTGCATTCATCCCGACATTTATAATTCAGTTTGTAAAAGTTATTGTTGAAAATGTGAGAAAGTAAATTTAATAACATTGAACACGGCAGATTGATTTTGTCGTGTTCTTTTACTTTTATCGAATAAAATTCATTGACAAAGAAATAATAATGTAGTACAATGTACTATACAAGGAGGTCGGTATTATGGCATTCTCAATCAGATTAACAGAACAGGAAAAGAAAATAGCAGACAGCTATGCTCGGTTGCACTCAATATCACTCGGAGAGGCTTTTAAACAGGCTTTGTTTGAAAAAATCGAAGAAGAATATGACCTTGCCGTTTTTGATGATGCTTATGATGAATACAAAAAGAGCGGTGAAGAAAGCAGACCAATCTCTGATTTTTGGAAGGAACTTGACATATGAGTTATGTTGTAAGAACCACTCCGAGATTTGAAAAAGAATTTAAAAAACTCGACAGATATACCATGAAGATGATTAAAGCGTGGATTGAAAAGAATTTGTCGGGGTGTGAAAATCCCAGAGTAAAGGGAAAAGCTCTCACGGCAAATCGCAAAGGTCAATGGCGGTATCGTATCGGAGATTACAGACTGCTCTGCCTTATAGAAGACGAAGAACTTGTTATTCTTGCTTTGTCTATAGGTCACAGGCGAGAGGTTTATGACAACACTTAAATAATCAAACTCGGTCATAATCATTGAAGAATTATGACCGAGAATTATTTATTTTGATTGAAATTACAAAAATTCCTTGACAAAGTTTGACAGGTTTCTTATAATTAAATCATAACATAATGTTTCACAGGGTATTACAGGATATACAAAAAATAAGGTTAAGAAGGGTGACAGAAATTATGAACATTTGGCACGACATTTCTCCGAAGAGAATTACAAAAGACAAGTTTTATGCAGTAATCGAAATTTCAAAGGGCGGCAAAAACAAGTATGAGCTTGACAAAGAAACAGGTATGCTCAAGCTTGACCGTGTGCTTTTTACATCAACTCACTATCCTGCCAACTACGGCTTTATTCCGAGAACCTTTGCAGATGACGGCGATCCGCTTGATGTCCTTGTTTTGTGCAGTGAAACAATTCAGCCGATGACGCTCGTTGAATGCAAGCCTATCGGCGTCCTCAATATGGTTGATAACGACAGCTGTGACGAAAAAATTATTGCAGTTCCTGTTAACGATCCCAACTACAATTGCTACAGCGACATCAGCGAACTTCCAAAACACTATTTTGAAGAAATTCAGCACTTTTTCCAGGTTTACAAAACACTTGAGGCTGACAAGGTTACTTCGGTAACCGAAACTGACGGTGTTGACAAGGCAAAGGAAATCATTGAAAAGGCTATCACAAGCTATATTCGTGATTTTCAGATGGCGTAAATTTATAAAGACTGCAAAACTAAAA
>ENA-USUG01007317-USUG01007317.1-human-gut-metagenome-genome-assembly--contig:-NODE-7317-length-10842-cov-6.342220_pt1 | contig 10842 bp, 9 predicted proteins | sample MGYA00250059_ERZ773394 | MGnify/ENA primary metagenome ERZ773394 (study PRJEB29103, sample SAMN06111957) | human gut metagenome | biome: human gut; feature: ankylosing spondylitis patient; material... | reverse complement strand
TGGAACAGACATTACTGCCGCATCTGATAAGGAATTGCTGGAAATGCGCCGCCGGGAAATAGCTATGGTGTTCCAAACTCCCCAAAGGCTTCGCCTACGCCCCGAGATAGGCTTCCTGAATGCTCGGGTTGGCGAGGAGATGGGCGGCGGTGTCTTCCATGACAACGCGCCCAAGCTCCAGCACATACCCTCGGGTCGCCAATTTGAGCGCGGCGCGGGCGTTCTGTTCCACAATAAGAATGGTCACGCCGGACTGGTTGATGGCGCGGATCGTCTCGAAGATGGACTTCACGAGCAGGGGGGCGAGGCCGAGCGAAGGCTCATCCAGCAACAGCAGCTTGGGCTGGCCCATGAGCGCACGCCCGATGGCCAGCATCTGCTGTTCGCCGCCGGAAAGCGTCCCGGCAAGCTGATCCTTGCGCTCGTGCAGACGGGGGAACAGATCAAAAATCCAGTCCAGCGTCTGCTCGGCCTTTTCCTTGTCCCCCACGGTGAACGCACCGAGGCGCAGGTTTTCGAGCACGGTGAGCACCCCGAATACCCGGCGGCCTTCGGGCGACTGGGTCAACCCGCGCCGCACCACTTCATGGCTCGGCAGGGTGTGCAGATCCTCTCCCTGAAAACGAACCGCGCCGCCGGAAGCCCGCACAAGCCCGCTGATGGTCAGCAGGGTCGTGGTTTTTCCGGCGCCATTCGCACCAAGGATACTCACGATTTCGCCTTCGTCAACGCGCAGGCTCACGCCGTGCAGCACTTCTTCCGTGCCGTACCCGGCTTGCAGATTTTCGACTTCCAGAAACATCCGAACTCCCGGATCGTCCGTTTACAGACGGGAAAAACATATCCCCCCCACCTCCATTACGAAAAATTTAGGAGGGAGGGGATGGGGTTCGGGGAAGGGGAGGGAAGCCCTTTTTAAAGGGTTCCCTCCCCTTCCCCGATTCTCTCTAATCATCCTGCCCCAAATAGGCTTCAATAACTTTAGGATCGCGGCGCACGACGTCGGGCGAACCGCTGGCGATAAGCGAACCGTACTCGAGCACAAGGAGCTTCTCGCACACCTTCATAACGAGGCCCATATCGTGCTCGATGAGCAACACCGTCACCCCGCGCTGGCGGATGGCGTAGATAAGCTCGATGAGCACCGCCGTCTCGGGGTCGTTCATGCTCCCGGCAGGCTCGTCGAGAATGATGAGCTTGGGATCGGAGGCCAGCGCACGGGCGATTTCGAGCAGGCGCTGGTTGCCGTAGGACAGGCTCCCGGCCTCCTCGGCATAACTATCGGCAAGGCCGACGAACTCCAGCTCGTTCATGGCCCGCTCAAGGGCGGCCCGCTCCTCGCGGCGCTGCGCCGGGGTGTGGAACATGGAGCCGATGATCCCGCTGTGCATCCGGCAATGGCGGCCCGCAAGGACGTTCTCCACCAGCGGCAGCGTGGGGAACAGGCGGATGGACTGGAACGTCCGGGCAATGCCGAGGCCCACGATGGTATGCGGCTTCATGCCCTTGATGGACTGCCCGGCGAACCGGATGTCGCCGCCGTCCGGAACGTAGTTGCCCGTGATCAGGTTGAACACCGTGGTCTTGCCCGCGCCGTTGGGGCCGATGAGCCCCACGATGCTGCCCTGCTCCACGTCAAAGGACACTTCGTTCACGGCGGTCAGGCCGCCGAAAATCTTGGTCACGGTCTGCAAAGAGAGAAGGCTCATGCCGCGCCCTCCTTCCGGGCCGTCCGGGGAGCGACCGGCGAACTGAAATCACGCGTGCGCCGCAACAGCCGCCGCACATCGTACCGGCGCGGCGAAGGCGGCAGAAGCCCCTGCGGGCGCACCACCATCATGATCATCATGGCAAGGCCGAAGACCAGCATACGGGCGCTGGCGAAGTCACGGAACATTTCCGGCAGGGCCACGATGAGGAACGTGCCGAGCAAGACGCCGATCTGGCTGCCGCCGGAGAGGATGACCACGGCAAAGACCACCACCGATTCCCAAAAGGTAAACGAACTCGGGGAAATGATGGTCATCTTGGCGGCAAAGAGGTTCCCGGCCATGCCCGCCCAGAACGCGCCGATGACGAAGGCCATGAGCTTCAGGTGCGCCACGTCCATGCCGCAGCCCTCGGCGGCGGTGTCGTCTTCCTTGATGCAGTTCAACGCGCGGCCGAAACGCGACTCGGAAAGCCAATGGAACAGCAGCACGGTAAGCCCGACCATGATCCAGATGAGGTAGTAGAACTGGATGGCCTTGCGGATCTTGATGCCGAAAAGTTCAGGACGGGCGATGCCGAAAATGCCGTTCGCGCCGCCGGTCAGGCCGAACACGTCGTTGATCAGGGCGATGCGGACGATTTCCACGATGCCGATGGTCACGATGAGCAGGTAGTCGCCGCGCAGGTGGATGATGGGCCGGGCCACGATCAGCGCGAACAGCGCCGCCGCCGCGCCCGCCACGGGGATGAGCAGCAGGATGGGGATCTGGTAGTGCGTATTCAGGATCGCGGTCACATACGCGCCCACGGCATAGAACGCCGCGTGCCCCATGTGGAAGATCCCCGCCTGCCCGAGGATGACGTTCAGGGAGAGCGCCAGCAGCGCGTACAGGCCCACGTTGACGGCCACTTCGGTCCAATAGGTGTTCATGCCGAGCGGCAGCACCGCCACAAGGACGGCGACCAGCACGGGGTAATAGCGTTTGAACAGGCTCATAACTTGTCGGCCACCCTTTCACCGAGGAGGCCGGTGGGCCTGATGATGAGAATGAGGATGAGCACGAGGAAGGCAATGGCGTCCTTCCACGCCATGGCGAGATACGACGCGCCGAGCGCCTCGATCACGCCGAGCAGCAGCCCGCCGATCATGGCTCCGGGGATGTTCCCGATGCCGCCGAGGATGGCCGCGGTGAACGCCTTGAGGCCGTAGGACCAGCCCATCGTAAAGTCGATCTGCCCGTAGTACGTGCCCACCATAACCCCGGCGACGCCGCCGAGCCCCGCGCCGATGAAGAACACCAGCGAGATCACGCGGTCCACGTTGATGCCCATGAGCCGGGCCGCGCCCTGATCGATGGCGACGGCGCGGATGGCGGTCCCCATACGGGTGCGGTTGATGAAGGCGTACAACGCCAGCATGAGCACCAGCGAACTGACGATGACGATGACGCGCATCAACGGCACGTTCAGCCCGAAGATATTGAACGTCAGCGTGGGAATGAGGTTTTCCGGGTAGACGTAGACGCGCGCGCCGTAGATGAGCATGACCGCGTTCTGGAAGACGATGGACGCGCCAAGGGCGGACACCACGGCGGCAAGGCGGTTGGCCTTGCGCAGCGGGCGGTAGGCCACCCGCTCCAGCGCGACGCCGAGCAGGGCCACCAGACCGAACACGATGATCACCACAAGCCCCACCGCCAGTACGGGCGTCATGCTTCCGGAGAGGCCGCCGGACACAAGCAGAGTCATTCCGAGATACGCCCCGATGGTGAAAATGTCGCCGTGCGCGAAGTTGATCAGCTTCAACACGCCGTACACCATCGTATAGCCGAGCGCGACGAGGGCATAAATGCCGCCCACGGCAAGGCCATTGATGAGCTGCTGTAAAAATTCGTTCATATCATCAGGAGGTTTGATAAAGGATTGAAGCGGACGGAAGCGGAACTCCCGAACCCGGAACCTTATGGCCCCGGCCCGCCGTGTCGGAAGCCCCAGACACGGAAGCACGGCGACCGGGGAACCCCGTCACCGTACCCAAGAAAAGAAGCCGAAACTTCTAAGGCTCCCGGAAGGCATCCTCCCGGGAGCCGAAAACCTTACTTCTGAAGCACGAACCCGCCGTTGCCGTCCACTTCGTAGACCTTGTAAAGGTCGCCGATGCGGTCGCCCTTTTCGTTGAAGCCGAGCTTGCCGGTCAGGCCGGGATATTCCTTGAGATCCTTCTTGAGGTACTTGGCCACGGCTTCCGGATTGGCATCCGTCCCGGCCTGGAGCGCCGCGACGATGACTTTGAAGGCGTCGCCGGCCAGCACGGACCACACGGAACTCGGCAGGCTGTTGTACTGCGCCTTGTAGCGGGAGAAGAAATCCTTGGCTTCGGGGGTATCGAAGTCGTGGGCGGACGGCGGGCTGATGAAGAAATAGCCCTTGGCGGCATCCTTGCCCGCGATCTTCACGAGGTCGGTATTGTTGGCGGCGTCGCCGCCCATCATGGGCACGTCCCAATGCATTTCCTTCTTCTGGCGGAGCAGCATACCCGCTTCGGGGTAATAACCGGTGAAGAAGATGAGGTCGGGATCGGCGGCCTTCAGCTTGGTGAGGATGGCGGTGTAGTCGCGCTCGCTCGGGGTCAGGGCGTCGTAGAACACCACAGGCACGCCCGCGTCCTTGAGGCCCTTCTGCGCTTCTTCGGCGAGGCCCTTGGCGTAGGAGGAATTGTCGTGCAGGATGGCGACCTTCTTGAAGCCCTTGGCGGCAATGACCTTGCTGGCCACGCGGCCCTGTTCGTCATCGCGGGGGCAGGTGCGGAAGAAAAGGGGAAGGCCCTTTTCCGTCAGGCGCACGCTGGTGGACCCCGTGGCGATCTGCATGATTTCGGCTTCGTCGATGATGTTCTGGGAAGCCTCGGTCACGGCGGAACCGTACGTCCCGATGACCGCCATCACCCCGGCGGAGGCCAGCTTCTGGGCGGCGAGGGAGGCCGTGCGCGGATCGCCCGCGTCGTCTTCCACAATCAGCTCGATCTGCTTGCCGTTGATGCCGCCCGCCTTGTTCACTTCCGAAACGAGCAGGCTCACGATCTGCTGCATGTCCTGGCCTTCGCTGGCCCACTTGCCGGTAAGCGGGCACATCAGGCCGATGCGGATAGCGTCCGCGGCAAAGGAGGGACCGGCCGCCAGCATGAGCATGGCGGCGACAAGCATCAGTTTTTTCACAAGTTTGTTCATGCTTTCCCCTGAGAAATGGAACGTTTTTCGGATGGGACGACGGGGCGGGACGGCCGGGGCCCTGCTTTTCCGAAAGAAACAGACGGCATCCCGCATGGTGCCAAGCATCTACCGTACAACAAAATAAGGAAAAACGGAACCCGCTCCGGGCACGTCATCCGCCCCGTTTTTCGCCGGATCGCCGCGTCGGGCAGGGCAAAAGGGGCCGCCCGGGCCTGCGCACCGCCGAAAGCTACGGATGAGAGTACAAAAATTCGTCCCTTGATTTGTAGAAAATGAGACTATATGTTCAGTGCAATGTACGATTTTCCCTTAGAGGTGCCCTGTGCTGATCCGTTGCCCTGAATGCCGGTTTGAACGCCAGATAGACGAGAACGCCATTCCCGCCAATGCGGCGATGGCGACCTGCCCGCATTGCCAATACCGTTTCCGTTTCCGCAACCCGGACGGAACGCCCGTTGTCGACGAGACGCCCGCAGCCGCTCCCGCCCCGCAAACGGCTCCCGCCGGGCGCCCCCTGCCTCCGGATTTGGACGGCGACGATCCGTTGCCGCCCGGAGCGATGGTCCCCCGTATTCCGGGCGACCATGACGCCTCCGCGCCGACTCCCGAGGCCCCCGAAGCCGAGCCCCAAAAAGGCCAGCCGGAACCCCCGCAAAACGTTGCGGAAAAGCGCTCCGACTTCTGGAACAATTTCCAGAAGAAACGCGACGGGGAAAGCAAGGGCAAAGGCGGCATCGCAGCCGCCATGCATGTCGACGGCACCGATGTCCCGTGGGAAGAGCCCAAGCGCTACAACCTCTTCATGGCCCTTTACCAGACCATCCTGCGGGTGATGTTCAACGCGCCCCGCTTCTTCGCCGCCCTGCCCGCCACCAACGGCAAACTGACCCGCCCGCTCGTGTTCTACCTCATCCTCGGCATGTTCCAGACCCTCGTCGAGCGCATGTGGTACCTCATGAGCATTCAGGCCAGCGGGCCTTCCATCACCGACCCCAAATTGCAGGAAGTCCTCGGCGACGTGGCACAGAGCATGAGCCTGCCCCTGACCATCCTCCTGACGCCGGGCATCCTTGCCATCCAGCTCTGTTTCTTCGCGTCGGTCTTTTACCTCATGCTGCGGCTCGTACAGCCGGAAAACGTCCAGTTCCGCACGGTGTTCCGGGTCATCGCCTACAGCGCCGCGCCCACCGTGGTCTGCATCGTCCCGCTGGTCGGCCCGCTCGTGGGCAGCATCTGGTTCGGCGTCTGCTGCTTCATCGGATGCAAGTATTCCATGCGCCTGCCGTGGTCCCGCACCGGGCTGGCCCTCGGCCCGCTCTACCTCATCGCGTTCGCCATCGGTATGCAGCTTATCCGGCAGTTCCTGAGCATGAGCGCCTAAAAAAATACCGTATTGGGGAAGGAAGGGAAAACGTTTCTGGAGAAAAGGGAAGCCCCACGCTTTTCCTCCCTTCCCCAAACCTGCCACGCGGAGCCCTTCCCTCCCTTTCTTAAAGGCTTTTGTGTTTCTCGAATCCCTGTCCGCAGCGCGCCCCAAAGCGGACTCTTTGGGGAACGGTATGCATTTCAGCGTGGAAAGGTTCCAGCACGCTTCGTTCCCGCATAAAAAACACCGCTCACGGCTCTTTTTCCTTCTTCAAACCGCTTTTTGCGAGTCTTGAACAGCAAAAAACCGCCCTCCGAATGATTACGGACGGGCGGTTTCTCCCTTTTCTCAAGGGGGATAGCCTTTTCTTCCGCTTTTCGGCATAACAGGATCCCCCGGACGGCAAACGTCATCTCCGAAACGACGCCTGACGCCCGCAACGCCTCTCGGAAGGAGACAGGGGAAACGTTCCTCCCCGCAATGCCCATGAAAAGAAAAACGAAAGTCCGGATCGCAAGATTCACCCGGCAAGTGCCTATCCTCCGCGAAATGCAGGCCCTGCGCAACGAAAGCGTGCTCCGCCTCGTCGTGCAGGCGGCCTTTGTCGGCGGCTGCACCGGAGGCGTCATCGGTGTGTTCCGCTGGCTCTATGATCACGGCAACGCGTGGATCGTCTCCACGCTCAGGCACGGCGCGGATGATCTCGCCACAGCGCTGATCGTCTTCGGCACGCTCATCCTGCTGGCGCTCATCGTGGGCCAGATGGTCAGGAAGGAGCCCCTCATCAGCGGCAGCGGCATCCCCCAGACGGAATTGGCGCTGGCCGGGCAGCTTCCCTATCCGGGATTCCGCATTGTAGCCTCCAAATTCGTCGGGACACTGCTGTCCCTGTCAGGCGGCCTCTCCGTGGGGCGCGAGGGCCCGAGCATCCAGATGGGCGCGGCCGTGGGCTGCGGTTTCGGACGGATCTTTCAAAAACTGACCGGCGAAGATCCGGGCCATGCCCCGCGCTTTCTCATCGCGGGCAGCGTCGCCGGGCTTGCCGCCGCCTTCGGCGCACCGTTCGCGGGGATGCTGTTCGCTTTTGAAGAGGTCAAAACCATCGTGACCGTGCCGCTGCTGCTGTTCACCGGCGTGGCCTCGTTCTCCGCATGGTTCGTCATCACGATCCTGTTCGGCTTCGGGCTGGTGTTCCCCTTCTCGTCCATCCCCTCCCTGGACTGGGGGCAGATGTGGCTCCCCGTGCTGTTCGGCGTGGGGACGGGGCTGTTCAGCGCCCTCTACAATACCGCCCTGCTCCGCGTGACGGAATTCCATGACCACCAAAAACTGGTCCCGGCCCCCCTCAAGCCGCTCCTGCCCTTCCTGCTCAGCGGTGTCCTGTTGTACGTCTATCCGCAGGTGCTCGTGGGCCTCGGCTATTCCACAGCCGATCTCGGCGGGCTCACGCCCAACGGCCCGCTCCTGCTCGGCTCGGTGGCGCTCCTCCTGTTCGTCAAGATCATCTTCTCCATCCTGAGCTTCGCCTCCGGCGTGCCCGGCGGCCTGCTTATGCCCATGCTCGCCATCGGCAGCATGGTCGGCGCCGTGGGCGGGACCCTGCTCATCGGAAACGGTTTTTCCGCCGAACCGCAGCTTCCCGCGTATCTCGTGCTCGGCATGGCCGGCCTGTTCTCGGGCACGGTGCGGGCGCCCCTCACCGGCACGGCGCTGGTCGCGGAAATGTCCGGCGCGTTCCAGTGTCTGCCCGAAATGGCCATCGTCGCCTTCATCTCCACGGTCGTCGCCAACGGGGTCGGCTCGCCCCCGGTATACGACTCCCTGAAACGCCGCATCCTCGTGAACAAAAACGCCTCATCAAAAATCGAATAACAATTGGATATACTTCATTTTTTAAAAAAAGGCTTGCATTATTCCAAATAAATACGCTAAGCAAGACCTTTCCCTGAATTCCAAACAGTACGGAGCATGATGACATGACCCGCAAAGACCGCACCGAAGGCATCTACAACCGCCGCGAAGTGCTCGACGAGAGCGAACGCCGCCAGTATTGCCTGATCCAGCTCAAGGACCTGCTCTCCTACGCCTACAGATATTCTGAAGACGTCAAGAAACGCTTTGACCGCGCCCAGTTCAACGTGGAGAAGTTCAAGACCCTTTCCGACATCAAGCACATCCCGCTGCTGAAAAAGAAAGAGCTCATCTTCCTCCAGTCCATCGGCCCCCGCCTCGGCGGCCTGCTGACCAAGGACATCGGCGAACTGAAGCGCATCTTCCTCTCGCCCGGCCCCATCTTCGACCCCGAAGACCGCATGGACGACTACTGGGGATACACCGAAGCCTTTTATTCCGTAGGGTTCCGCCCCGGAGACGTGGTTCAGGTAACCTTCAACTATCACCTGTCCCCGGCCGGGCTGATGTTTGAAGAGCCACTGCGCAACCTCGGCTGCGCCTCCATCCCGGCGGGCCCGACCGATCCCGGCACCCAGCTCGACATCATGCAGAAGCTGCGCGTGTCCGGCTACGTGGGCACGGCGAGCTACCTGATGCACCTCGCCCAGAAGGCCGAGGAAAAGGGCATCAACCTGCGCAAGGATCTCTTTCAGGAAGTGGCTTTCGTCACCGGCGAACGCCTCTCCGAAAAGATGCGCAACCAGCTCGAAAAGAAGTTCGACATCATCCTTCGCCAGGGCTACGGCACGGCCGACGTGGGCTGCATCGGCTACGAGTGCTTCCACAAGACCGGCCTGCATATCTCGAACCGCTGCTACGTGGAAATCTGCCATCCCGACACCGGCATCCCGTTGAAGGACGGCGAAGTGGGCGAAATCGTCGTGACCTCGTTCAACAAGACATACCCGCTCATCCGCCTTGCCACGGGCGACCTGTCCTACATCGATCGCGCCCCCTGCGCCTGCGGGCGTACCAGCCCGCGCCTCGGCAGCATCGTGGGCCGCGTGGACACCACCGCCCGCATCAAGGGCATGTTCGTCTACCCCCATCAGGTGGAACAGGTCATGGCCCGCTTCGAGGACATCAAGCGTTGGCAGATCGAGGTCATCAACCCCGGCGGCATCGACGAGATGATCCTCTATGTGGAAGCCAGCAACTTCCATCAGGAAGACGAGCTGCTGCACCTCTTCCGCGAACGCATCAAGCTGCGTCCGGAACTCAAGGTGCTTGCCCCCGGCACGCTGCCTCCGCAGATCAAGCCCATCGAAGACAAGCGCGAATGGGATTAGTTTCCGTAGAGTGCTGAATGTGGGGGAGGGGAGAGGGAAACTTTCTTGAAGAAAGTTTCCCTCTCCCCTCCCCCACGCCCCCTCCTCTCCCCCTTCCAAGATTTTCGACTTTACCGAATCCCTCATCCAGGCCTTTCCTCTTTTGTGGGAACCGGGCTCATCTGTTTGAGCGCCCGTTTGGTTCGCTTGGCTCTCGTTCCACCCACCGCTGTGAATGTCACAGGTATCTCAAGAGCAAGAGGGATTGATGCCAGACGTGCGGGCGCAAGAGCCATGCCCAACCGTACCTGTGGCCTGGAACATCCCAAAGATGAACACGAAAAACAGCGGCACTCTGTGCGAAAACGCGGAAAAAAACGCTGTCGCAAGTCCCCTCGAGGTCATTTTTTTCCCTAGAGATGGGACTCCCAGAAAAAAACCATAACAATTTTTCTTTTTGGTTTTTGCTTCCTCATTCCTTACGCATCACGATTCTTTTTTCACAATAAAAACACATTTCGACTACATACCCTGCTCATTTTTACAAAAAATTGTTTTATTTCAATAAACTAAATTATTTGCTCTTTTATTTTGCGCCCTTCTCCTTCAGTATATAAATTTTGTAAATAAAATAAATATATTAAATGCAATATGCCAAGCAATATATATTTTTTTCACAAATAAACAAGAAACATGTTCTCCCAAAACAGAAGATTTTTTCCTCGTTTTGGGCAAAAAAAAGCGTCATTTTATGACGATAGCGAAAAGGGGGAATTGAAATACAAACTCAGATAGGGCATAGTCTCAAAACAGTGCGGCACATGACCGCTGTTCTTCCACAGCGCCTATTCCACCGTCCTCGCAAACGGTACGGGACCGGACGGGCCGCACCAAAATATGTCGCTAGCACAGCGAGATTCCGGAGAAGAAACCATGAGCAAAACCGTCACCAAAGCAGATATCGCCAAGTCGATTTGCGCCCAGTCCGAGATGAAGCAGCAGCACGCTAAAAAAGTGCTGGATGCCATGCTCGGAATCATGAAGAAAGCCCTCAAGGAAGAGAAGGAAATGCTGCTGAGCGGTTTCGGCAAGTTCGAAGCCTTCACCAAGAAGAACCGCAAGGGCCGCAACCCCCAGACCGGCGAAGAAATCACCCTTGACTCCCACGACGTGCTGGCTTTCCGCATCTCGCGCAAGTTCAAGGCCGCCATGAATTCCGAACAGTAATTTCAAGGCTCACAGGCGATCACAGATACCGCCCTTTGTGGACTTGGTAAGAGCGCAGCCCTTCCGGTACTCAGTACGTTGAAGAATT
>ENA-USUG01007315-USUG01007315.1-human-gut-metagenome-genome-assembly--contig:-NODE-7315-length-10849-cov-4.021630_pt1 | contig 10849 bp, 13 predicted proteins | sample MGYA00250059_ERZ773394 | MGnify/ENA primary metagenome ERZ773394 (study PRJEB29103, sample SAMN06111957) | human gut metagenome | biome: human gut; feature: ankylosing spondylitis patient; material... | reverse complement strand
CCCGCATAGATCCCACATTTCGACTAACCGTCCCAGCTCAAACCCGATGACGCGCTCCAGCCCGGGCTGGCTGACCTTTAAAATGCGGGCAGAGCCGATATGCTTACGCAGAAGCATACAGAAATTGGGGGCCGTTAAAGGGCTTGGTTTGTTGTTTTCTGTAAAATAGATAAAGGGCAGACTGGCGCTGGCTGAAATCTGTAAACGATAGGTTTCTTTGTTGTTTTTTATGGTAAATAAAAGCTCATCCTTTTCCGGCTGAGCGATTTTGCTGATCTTGCCACCGGTCAGCTTCTGACTGAAATCAGAAGTTAAATTGGCGACAACCATTCCATCAAATGCCATGTAGTTTTCCTCCTTTTTGGGATGCGGGACAAGCCAGAAAATATCAGACCTGTCCGGGCAGTCACCTAAAATATTATACAGGATTCCAGCTATATTTGCAATCAGATCGGAAATTGCAGCGGAAAACTAACAGAAAACTAACAGAAAACCATGGCACGGTCTCAATGCATTTCTTAAAAAACAGTGATTGACTTGTTTTCGTCAATGAACTATAATATTTTTAACTATGTGATAAGATGAAAGTGAGGAATACCGATGATTAAAAGCATGACCGGTTTCGGGAGATGCGAAAAGGTGACAGAAGAATACAAGCTTTCAGTTGAGATGAAAGCAGTCAATCATCGCTATCTGGATATGAGCATCAAGATGCCGAAGAAGTTCAATTACTTCGAGGCAGGAATCCGTAATCTCCTGAAGAATGATATTCAGAGAGGCAAGGTTGATGTTTTCATAAATTATGAGGATTACACAGAAAACAAAATGAGCCTGAAGTACAATGCTTCTTTGGCGGCTGAGTACATGGAATATTTCAAAAAGATGGAAGAGCAGTTTGGTATTGCCAATGATATTAAGGTATCCGTTCTTTCCAGAATGCCAGAGGTGCTGACTATGGAGGAAGTACCAGATGACGAGGATTCTATGTGGAAGATTCTGTCAGAGGTGGTAGAAGAGGCGGCAGACAGCTTTGTGGAGAGCAGAGTCCGTGAGGGAGAGCATCTAAAGAATGATCTTCTTGGTAAGCTGGATTATATGTTAGAGCAGGTGGCATTTATTGAAGAACGTTCTCCAAGAGTTGTCGCAGAGTACCGCATGAAGCTGGAGGAGAAAGTTCATGAACTGTTAGAGAGCGCGTCCATCGATGAAGGCCGGATCGCTACGGAGGTGACTATTTTCGCAGACAAGATCTGTGTGGACGAAGAGACTGTCCGGTTGAGAAGCCATATCGACCATACCAGAAAGGAGCTTTTAGCTGGTGGAAGCGTTGGCAGAAAGCTGGATTTTATCGCCCAGGAGATGAACCGTGAGGCGAATACCATTCTTTCCAAAGCGAATGATCTAGAGATTTCTGAACATGCCATTATCTTGAAAACTGAGATTGAAAAAGTGCGTGAGCAGATCCAGAATATCGAATAATACAGGGGGAAGCATGATGACGAACGGGCAGGGTATTTTAGTGGTTGTTTCTGGATTCTCAGGAGCCGGCAAAGGCACTCTGATGAAGGCACTTCTGGAAAAATATCATAACTATGCGTTATCCATTTCTGCCACAACCCGTAGTCCGCGGGAGGGTGAGCAGGACGGCAGAGAGTATTTTTTTGTGACAAGGGACAAGTTTGAGAGCATGATCGAGGAGAAGGAACTGATCGAGTATGCCCAGTATGTGAATAATTACTATGGGACTCCAAGACAGTATGTGTTTCAGCAGATGGCTGATGGCAAGGACGTGATCTTGGAGATTGAGATCCAGGGTGCGCTGAAGATCAAAGAACGTTTCCCGGAGGCGCTGCTGTTGTTTGTGATGCCGCCAAGCGCGGATGAATTAAAGCATCGTCTGACTTCCAGAGGAACTGAGACAGCAGATGTGATCGCAGCGAGACTTCACCGGGCAGCAGAGGAAGCTGTTGGAATCAATTCCTATGATTATATTCTGGTCAACGATCAGATCGATACCTGTGTGGAGGAGATGCATCAACTGATCCAGGCACAGCATAATAAAGTGAGCAACAATCTGGATTTCATCGAGCAGATGAAAGAAGAGTTAAAAAAATTATAATTTATCCAACCTGAAAGGAGATTTTTTATGTTACATCCATCATACACAGATCTTATTAACGCAGTTAACAGCGGAGCGGCAGAGTCTGGTGACGAGCCGGTAGTTCAGAGCCGTTATTCTATCGTGATCGCGACTGCAAAGCGCGCGAGACAGATCATTGCAGGCGATGAGCCAATGATCGCAAAGGCATATAATAAGAAACCACTTTCTATTGCTGTTGAAGAGCTGTACGAGCAGAAAGTTAAGATTCTTCCAGAGGATGAGGATGCTGCTTCTGAGGAGTGATGATGATAGGAAAAGCCGTCTCCCAGTGTTGTGAGATGGCTTTTTCGTCTAACAGGAATAAGAGCAAAAAAGAATAGGAGTCTATATGAAAATATTTTGCGTTTCCCTGGGCTGTGACAAGAATCTGGTAGATACCGAGATGATGTTGGGCCTGTTAAACAAGGACGGATATACCTTTACAGACGATGAACATGAAGCAGATGTGGTGGTGGTCAATACCTGCTGCTTCATTGGAGATGCCAAAGAGGAAAGCGTTAACACGATCCTGGAGATGGCAGAATTAAAGAAAGAGGGCAGATGCAAGGCCCTGATCGTAACCGGTTGTATGGCCCAGCGTTACAAACAGGAGATCTTGGACGAGATTCCAGAGGTAGACGGTATTCTGGGAACTTCTACATACGACGAGATTTCCAATGTATTAAAAAAAGTATTAGGCGGAAGCAGAGAAAGCTGTTTCCATGATTTGAATGCCCTTCCGAATGTGGAAGTGCCGCGTGTCGTGACTACCGGTGGATATTATGCATTCTTAAAAATTGCAGAGGGTTGTGACAAGCGCTGCACTTACTGTATTATTCCAGATTTACGAGGCAGCTACCGCAGTGTTCCGATGGAGCGTCTGATTGAGGAGGCGAAACAGCTGGCTTCCCAGGGAGTTAAAGAGCTGATCCTGGTGGCTCAGGAGACTACCTTATACGGTATTGATCTCTATAAGAAAAAGAGTCTGCCAAAGCTGCTTCATGAATTATGCAAGATACCTGGCATCCAGTGGATCCGTATCCAGTACTGTTATCCGGAGGAGATCACCCAGGAACTGATCGAGACCATCCGTGAGGAAGAGAAGGTCTGCAACTATTTGGACATCCCGATCCAGCATGCCAGCGACCGGATTTTAAAGCGCATGGGACGCCGTACCAACCAGAAACAGCTTCGGGAAATGATTGCTTCCCTGAGGAGCCAGATCCCGGATATTGCCCTGAGAACCACACTGATCTCCGGTTTCCCGGGAGAGACAGAGGAAGACCAGGAAGAAGTGATGCGGTTTGTGGATGAGATGGAATTTGAACGTCTCGGTGTATTTGCGTATTCCCAGGAAGAGGATACACCGGCAGCAGAATTTCCAGATCAGGTTCCTCAGGAGTTAAAAGAGGAGAGAAGAGACGAGATCATGGAGCTTCAGCAGGAAATTTCCTATGAAAAATCCCAGTCCATGATCGGAAAAGTGCTGGAAGTGATGATCGAAGGCAAAGTGGCTGATGAGAATGCCTATGTGGGACGTACCTATATGGATGCGCCTGGCGTAGACGGCCTGATCTTTATCAATACGGATCTGGATCTGATGTCCGGCGATTTCGTCCGTGCAAAAGTGACCGGAGCCTTAGAATATGACCTGATAGGAGAGATTTGCGATGAACCTGCCCAATAAACTGACGGTACTGCGTGTGTGCATGATCCCATTTTTTGTGGTGATGCTTCTGTTGAATGGCGGTGAGAACCAGACTTACCGCTACATAGCCGCAGCGATTTTCATTGTAGCCAGCCTGACAGATATGTTAGACGGTAAGATCGCCCGCAAATATAATCTGGTAACGAATTTTGGCAAATTCATGGATCCGTTGGCGGACAAGCTGTTAGTATGTTCCGCACTGATCTGTCTGGTGGATTTAAAGCAGCTTCCGGCCTGGATGGTGATCGTGATCATCAGCCGGGAATTTATCATCAGTGGATTCCGTCTGGTGGCTTCCGACAATGGAATCGTCATTGCAGCCAGTTACTGGGGCAAATTTAAGACCACCTTCCAGATGATCTCAGTGATCCTGCTGATCGTCCAGATTCCGGCACTTACGGTACTGACCCAGATCTGCGTCTGGACAGCTCTGGTGCTGACGGTTATTTCTTTAGTTGACTATATTGCGAAAAATCATAAGGTGCTGACAGAAGGGAGCATGTAATTATGGTAGTGGAACTGATTTCCGTAGGAACAGAGCTGTTGTTAGGCAATATTGTAAATACCAATGCCCAGTATCTGGCAGAGAAATGTGCACTTCTGGGGTTATCTATGTATAATCAGTCTGTCGTTGGAGATAATCCAGCCAGACTGGCAGATACCATTAAGACGGCGTTAGACCGGTCCGACGTGGTGATCCTGACCGGAGGTCTTGGACCGACAGAGGATGATCTGACGAAGGAAGTCTGTGCAGAGGTCATGGGTTTTGAACTGGCTGAGGATCCACATACCAAAGCAAGGATCCAGGAGTATTTTAAGAACAATATCTACAAGGTGATCACCGATAATAACTGGAAACAGGCGATGGTTCCGGTAGGAGCGATGGTACTGGATAATGACAATGGCACTGCGCCAGGTCTGATCATGGAGAAAAACGGCAAACATGCCATTTTACTGCCAGGACCTCCAAATGAGCTGTATCCACTGTTTTCCAGACAGGTGTTCCCATATCTGCAGAAGCTGCAGCCGGAGATCATTGTCTCCCAGATGGTGAAGATCTGCGGTTACGGCGAGAGCCAGGTAGAGGATAAATTGCTGGATCTGATTGACGCCCAGACCAATCCGACCATCGCGACTTATGCGAAAACTGGCGAGGTACATCTGCGGGTTACTGCGAAAGTTGCCAGCCAGGAAGAGGCGGAGAAGCTGATCAAGCCGGTGGTAAAAGAAATCAAGAAGCGCTTCGGAAATGCAGTCTACAGCATAAAAGAGGAAGAAACCCTGGAGATGGCGGTTGTGCGCCTTTTGAAGAAATATGAGCTGACTGTAACTACAGCAGAATCCTGCACAGGTGGCCTTCTGGCTGGACGTCTGGTCAATGTTCCAGGCGTGTCCGAGGTGTTCCGCGAGGGTTGTGTGACCTATTCCAATAAGGCAAAACGGAAGATCCTGGATGTAAATAAAGCAACCTTAAAGAAATATGGCGCAGTCAGCAAGGAGACTGCCAAAGAGATGGCCATGGGCGGTGTATTTGCCACAGATGCAGATATCTGTGTAGCAGTGACCGGACTGGCTGGCCCGGATGGCGGTTCTGAGGAGAAACCAGTGGGGCTTGTCTACATGGCATGCTATATGAATGACCAGGTGACAGTGGAGAAGTATCAGTTTAAAGGCAACCGGGCCAAGATCCGGGAACAGTCTGTGGTGAAGGCGCTGGATCTGCTCCGGAGAACCATCCTGGAGCAGTGTAAATAAGAAAAGTAAGGGGAGGGGACCTGAATGGGAACTCACGCAAAACGAAAACAGATGACCTGGGCTTACCGTTATTCCAGCTCCAGGCTTGCATTGAATTACTATGCTTTTTATGAATCTTTATATGAAAATTCATCGGCAGATCCGAAGGTACTGGCTCGTTATGAAGCATTCCACCCGCTTTTGCAGGGATTTTTAAATGAAACTATAGATCTGGAGGCATTGGATTCCCTGCGCAATCAGGTGATCCACGATATGGAGATCCTGACCGCATATGTGGACTGCTTTCAGATTTATGAGTATGTGCTGAACCGCATGGAGCGTCGATTCCTGGAAGCAGATCCGGTGACGATGTCTATTGATGAATTTGCATCCAGAATTACGGGAGTGATTGCCGGAAATGGAGATACGGCACTGATGAACCAGCAGATCCAGGAGGTTATGGGACAGCTTCCAATCCGTTATACCAGACAGAAATTTTACAGCCTGGTGATGGAACGTCTGACTGTTTATGCGGGCGCAGGGAAGAAGAGCCTGGAAGACCTGCTCTATATGCTGGAGACTTCCGCCATGGTGAAGCTTCCGGCTGGTATGAAAGAGGAAAGGCCAGAACTGTATGATCTTTTAGAGGTGCTTCGCCAGGCGGATTACCGGGATATGGAGAAAGCTGTGTTTGAGAACTGCCAGGGCTGTGTGACCCTTGGAAGCAGCCGCTTGAACAATTCCGCTGATGATCTGTTGATCCTGATGGATCTGATCAATGACCTCTATGTGCTGCAGTTATGCAAAGAAGAGGCACTGATGGATGGCATGGAAGAACAGGCTGTCCGCCAGATTTTATCAGGTGTGTGGGATCATTTTGAAGCAGGAAGAAAAGAAATGCTTGCTGATGAGATCACAGAGATGCTGTCCAAATTAGAAGGAATCCAGGAGTCGGCGTTCGGTTCCTTCCTCCAGAGCGGAGATCAGGAACAGGAGAAAGATCCGGTTATGGTCAAAATCGACCTTCTGCTATCCGGCAGTTCCTTTGTCAGCCTGGAAATCGAAGAGGGACAGGAAGAACCTGCGGACCGGAAATGGATCGAGAAGCAGGGCGAAGCTTTTTGCGGACGGCTGGATGAGACGCTGAAAGCGCTGTCCAAGCCGGTGATGCGTGCTGTGATGGCGAAGATTTTATCGGCTCTTCCGAACATCTTTACCAACGCCCGGGAACTGGAAGATTACATCAAAAACAGCCTGGAAAGCTGTACGGATGTGACAGAGCGGGAGACCTCCATGGAACTGTTGAGCGGGGAATTATTAGATGAGGATGCTTTGGTATAGTGGACTTTACACAGGAAAAAAAGCGGATCTGCATCGGGCGGATGTGATCCGGCAGATCCGGGATGGAAAAAGCTTTCCTTGGGTTTATGTGGTTACACCGGCGTCAAACCGTGAGAACATCCTGGATATTTACCGGGCAGATGATTTGAAAAATCCGGCCTATCGGGGGCGGGAATTTCTGATTCTTGGAGTCGCAGACGGTTACCAGGAGGCGTTGGAGGTGGCGGCCGGGATCGTTGGTGAACTCTATGAGAAAACCGGGGATTTCCATCTGGAACGGCTGATTCCGGAGGTGGAAGCTTGCTGGTCTTGACGATTTTAAAAATCATAGGTATTCTTTTGCTGGTGCTTCTGGGGCTGCTGTTTTCAGCTGCTCTGCTGGTACTTGTTGTTCCACTCCGCTACAGAATCTGGATGGAATACCGGGAGAGCCTGAAGGCAAGGATTTCCGTGTCCTGGCTGCTGAAAATGGCGGAACTGAAGGCGGTATATGATGGGGAACTGGATATAGACGTAAGAGCACTTTGGTTCCATCCGCTGCGAGACGGTGGAAAAAAAGAGCCTGCGGAGACAGAAGAAAAAAAACAGCCACAGGAACCGTCAGGACAGCTGGTGATGCAGTCGGAACAACAGTCGGAACCACAGTCGAAAATACAGTCAGAAATGCAGTTGGAACGACAGTTTGATACACAATCAGAAACACGGTCAGAAACGCACTCGTTAAAACAAAGTGCGGAGGAGCGCGAGGCTGATCGGGATGGTAACCACCAGTCTACAAAAAAAGGTTCTGACCGTCCATGTGCAGGAAATCGTTGGAAACAGATATCGGCTTTTGGGTTACATTTTAAAAGCCAGATTTGCCGGAAATGGAATGGATTCTATAGAAAAATGATCAGTTATCGGAATTTTGTGACCAACGAGCGCAACCAGCGGGTGTTTTTTATGATCCTGGGGCAGAGTAAACGGCTGGTGCATCACATATTACCGAAAAAAGTGCTTTTGCAGGCAGATATTGGATTTGATGATCCGGCCACAACCGGCAATGTGCTGGCGGCTGCCAGTATTTTGTATGCATTTTATGGCGACAGGATCCAGGTGACGCCGTATTTTGACCAGGAAATCCTGGAAGGAGAGGTGGAAGCTTCCGGTCGGGTACGTCTTGGAACTCTGCTTTATCTGGCGGCGAAAGTATGGTTTCATAAAGATTTCCGGATGCTGCGGAAAGAGTATAAGAATGGAGGAATATAAGATGGCAGACAGTACCAATCATTTTACATCAGCGATCGAAGCCATGTTCCAGGGCGTTGATCAGCTTGTTACAACGAAGACCGTCGTAGGAGATGCAGTGCGGGTGGATGATGCCATCATTCTTCCTCTGATGGACGTTACCTGTGGTATGGCTGCAGGCGCTTTCGATGAAAATGCCAAAAAGCGGGCAGGCGGAGGTATGAGTGCCAAGATGAGCCCAAGTGCGATCCTGGTGATCCAGAACGGCTGTACCAGACTGGTGAACATCAAGAACCAGAATACAGTCAATAAAGTCCTGGACATGGTTCCGGACATTGTTAATAAATTTACCAGTGGAAAAGTAAGCGTTGGCGAAGAATTTTCCCAGGATGCAGTAAAAACAGCGGAAAAGATGGCCAAAGAGCAGAAGTAGAAAAAACGATAGGAATCAGACTTGCGGAAGCAGCAGGGCAGCACAGGCAAAAAGCCAGATGTAAATGTTGGAAAACCTGCATATGATACAGTAAGCAAAAAAGAAAGCGATGTGCATCAAGTGAAACGTTTGTGCGGTCTGATGATGTTCTGCGTTGGCGCCGGGATGGCGCTGAAGGTGTTGTTTCCTACAACGCTGACGCTGCTTATATTTATTGTAGGTCTGATGGCAGTGGGGTATCATTTGTTCTGCTGCTGTTAAATTCAAGTCTATTACTCATCGTCTAAAAGAGGTGGAAGTCTTTTGGACTGAGATAAAAACACAGTACCAGTACAAGGCGCACATATAGGATGCCGAGTACTGGTACTGTCTTTTTATTTCATAGGAAAGTTCGTCCTATGAAATCAAAAACGCTCCGCGAGGATCGCACTGCGGCGGAAAGGAAGAGTGCCGCTGTCGCGCCCCGCCGCAGGCGGAGAATCCAGCAAGCTGGATTCTCTTTTATACTACAAATAAATGAACTCCCAAAAGTCACCTCTTGGGAGTCAATTCATACAAATCAATATCAAATTAAGCTCTCTCAACTAAGCCTGTACGCAGACAAGATGTACATACATACATCTTCTTTGCTCCTCCGTTAACTTTAACTTTAACAGATTTTACGTTAGCTTTCCACATCTTATTGGATCTTCTATGGGAATGGCTCACTGCGTTACCAAAGTGAGCAGCTTTCTCGCAAATTGCACATTTAGCCATGATTGCACCTCCTTCAAAGCTACTTGAATTCTGCACTGAGAATCCACAACACGAATATGATAACAGATATATCCATAATTTGCAAGTACATTTTAAAAAAATATGAGAAATTTTTGTTGAAGACCATCTTGGAATGGACACAATATCTTGTCTGTGGTATACTAAGATAGTTAAAAGGCAGAAAAGGCGGCAAAAATGAAAGTAAAAGACTTGTCTGTGAAAACGGATACAGTCTGTTATAAAAAATAGAGATAGGGAGGTTCCTTTATGAAGGGTCGAATTAATAACAAACTGGGCGAGATCCAGATCAACCCGGAAGTGATTGCAAAGTACGCAGGAATTACGGCGGTGGAGTGCTTCGGTATTGTCGGTATGGCTGCTGTCAGCATGAAGGACGGACTTGTAAAATTACTGAAAAAAGAAAGCCTGACACATGGAATTAACGTAGACATCGAAGAAAATCACATCATTTTGGATTTCCACGTGATTGTCGCTTATGGAGTCAGCATTTCGGCAGTGGCAGATAATCTGATCGAGAATGTTAAATACAAAGTAGAAGAATTTACAGGCATGGAAGTAGACAAGATCAACATCTTTGTCGAAGGTGTCCGTGTGATTGATTAAGGAGGAAGCAACCCGTGGGTATGACGATAATTGATGCAAAGACTCTGAAGAAGGCATTTCTTGCCGGAGCCCAGAATCTTGAAGCGAAAAAAGAATGGATTAATGAACTGAACGTTTTCCCAGTTCCAGATGGAGATACCGGTACGAACATGACCATGACGATTATGTCTGCAGCCAGAGAAGTGGCTGCACTGGAAGACCCGACCATGGAAACTCTGGCGAAAGCGATTTCTTCTGGTTCCCTGCGCGGCGCAAGAGGTAACTCTGGTGTTATTTTATCCCAGCTGTTCCGTGGATTTACCAAGGAGATCCGTCAGACAGAGTCCATCACAACAACGGTGCTTGCCAATGCCTTTGTACGTGCGACAGAGACTGCATACAAGGCAGTCATGAAACCAAAAGAGGGAACCATCTTAACGGTTGCCAAGGGAATGTCTGATAAGGCAGTAGAACTGGTGACAGAGACAGAGGATATCATTTCCTTTGCAGAGCAGGTGATCGCACACGGTGATTATGTGCTCAGCCAGACACCGGAGATGCTTCCGATTTTAAAGCAGGCTGGCGTGGTAGATTCCGGCGGCCAGGGCCTGATGCAGGTGGTAAAGGGCGCTTTAGACGGGCTGTTAGGCAAAGAGATTGATCTGACAGCGGTAGAGGGCAATCGTCCTGCTATTCAGGTAGAGTCCTCTGATATTGAGACTTCTGAGATCAAATTTGGTTATTGCACCGAGTTTATTATCAACGTAGAGAAGCCTTATGATATGGATGAGGAGCATCGTTTTAAAGGGTATTTATCCTCCATCGGTGACTGCGTGGTTGTGGTTTCTGATGATGATGTGATCAAGGTCCATGTCCATACGAATGATCCGGGACTTGCGATCCAGAA
>ENA-USUG01007300-USUG01007300.1-human-gut-metagenome-genome-assembly--contig:-NODE-7300-length-10874-cov-9.843382_pt1 | contig 10874 bp, 11 predicted proteins | sample MGYA00250059_ERZ773394 | MGnify/ENA primary metagenome ERZ773394 (study PRJEB29103, sample SAMN06111957) | human gut metagenome | biome: human gut; feature: ankylosing spondylitis patient; material... | reverse complement strand
GCGACACTGTATATGATCCTCGTTTCCGTGAAAATAGTCACGGAATAGATGCTGCGAGGTACTCGGTATCTCCCCTGTGGGCAACGGTCTGCGCCGTCTGACGACTGCGCTCTCCGTTGCCCCATCGCCGGGGGCTGATACAAATACGGCGAAAGTTCATAACCAAATTTATATTTTGGCGATTGAACCACTGTGCAGGAGCCGGAAGGTTCCTGCATACCATTCAGTCGCCAAAAGCAATTTCAAAAAACAGGAGAATGAAAATGTTTGAAATTACTTATAACGACGCAGACGCTCTTGAGCGTTATGAAGAAGAAAAAAGAGCTTATCCGGGAGCCAAGTACGATTTTACTTTTGAAAAGCGATTCCTTGTGTATCATGCGGATATGCTCCATCAGATTATTTATTATGCCATCGACATGAAAACAGGACTTTCCTCCGAGGTCATGCGGAGAAAAACAGGCAGTCCTGTCAAAAAAGCCGAATACGCCTCTGTCCTTATGGACAGGATGATGGATTCCATCAAATATGTCGGCGACAGACGAACCTATCTGTCGGAGGGCATAGCACCCCTTCACATGATCGACAACATCTTCCGCGTGATCCTTCCGCATTACGGCTTCGCCGTTCGGGAAGAACAGATAGAGCTGGCAAAGACCATGTTCAAAGGATTTGTCGGAAAAGCCGTGTCTATCTGCGAAGCGGAGGTCGGGACCGGCAAAACCATGGCATATCTCGTTGCCGCACTGGTCGCGCGGGACTACAAAAAACGCAAGTACAATGTATTCTCGCCGATCACCATCTCCACTTCAAGCATTGAACTGCAGAAAATGATCGTTGAGAAGGAAATTCCGAGACTGTCGAAAATCCTTGTGGAAAGCAACGCCATCGCCAAGCCGCTGACCGTAACACTCCGCAAGGGCAAGGAGCATTACTTCTGCAAACGCCGCTTCTATGATTTCTATGACAAAATCAAGCTGTACCCCGAAAAGTACAGCCGGCTGGTGGAAGCCTTTGATGCTTGCCGCTTTGCAGACAGAGCCTTTGACCTGGATACCGTCAAAATGCGGGAATCCGTGAAAAGCAGTATCTGCGTACAGGGATGCTCCCGATGCAGATATGAGGATGAATGCTTCTATCGCAGAATGACAGAGCGCAACCGCTTCGGACAGTTTGATTTTCAGGTAACCAACCATCAGCTGTTCCTCACCTCCGCAAGAATGCGCTATGAAGAACAGCATCCCCTGCTCATTGACAGCGATCTCGTAATTATTGACGAGGCACATAAGCTCCATGATGCTGCGCTGGATGCCATGGGCGATCAGCTGGCAGAAAACGAGATCAAGCGATATGTTTCGGCAGTCGGGCATCTGAACAGCAATCCGAAGAAGATTGAGCTGTACAAGGCAATACTTACTGGCTTGCTCTCCAATAGTGAGAAGCTGTTCGGGAGTGCCAAGCAAAAAGCCGGGTACGACGATACCGATTCCGGCAGAAGTCAGATGATTGAACTGAACCCCGAGGATGTCACACTGATTGAAACCTTGATTGCAGATATCCGACACATCGAGAGAATGCGGAAGGAAGAACCGCGACACCTCAAAAACAGAGCCGGACTTCTTATAAAGAAACTGTCCTCCTTCAAAAATCAATCAGGCAACAACATTTGGATTGAAACCGATGAAAACCGGCTGCACTCCATCTGTTCTGCATCGAAGAACATCGGGCGGGTTTTGCGGGAGTATGTGTGGGAAACCTCTTCGAGCTTTGTGCTGACCTCCGGGACGATGAGCGACGGCGTCGATTTTTCTTTCTTTGAAAAGGAAAACGGCATTCACCAGATCGCAAAGATGTTCCGTCAGACCAGTATGACGGCATCTCCTTTTGATTACAAAAATCACACACGGCTGTACATGCCGACAGGAATACCCCTTCCCGAAAATAATTCCCCCGAATACATTGCGGCGATTTCCGATGAGATCGTAAAGATTGTGAAAGCCACAAACGGTCATGCGGCAATCCTTTTTACCTCCTACAAGGTTCTCGAAGCCGTGTACCGCCAGACCAAGGATCGACTTACGCAGTACGAACTCATCCGCATGACGAGATCAAACAAGAGCGCCATTGCAGATTTCAAGAAAAGCAAAAACGGCGTGCTGTTTGCATCCGGTTCCATGTGGGAGGGCGTTGACTGCATCGGAGATTGCCTCTCCTCCGTCATCATTCCGCGACTTCCGTTTCCGATGCGCTCTGCGACCATGGAAAGCAAAAAGGAAGAATGCAACGGGCTTGGTGAATTCGTCAATACCATCTGCGTACCCGAAATGCTCATCAAGCTCCGTCAGGGCTTGGGCAGACTGATCCGCTGTGAAACCGATACGGGACTTATCAGCATTCTTGACACCCGTGCTACTACAGGCAAGTATGCGGACAAGGTCGGCAATGTGCTTGCAAAGTACACGAAGGCGGAAACGCTGGATGAAGTCGAAGCATTTTTCCGTGAGGTCAAAAGCCCTGCCTATTTTGAGGTCTGATCATGCTTGCGGTACACAGTCAGAAAAACGCAAACTACCTGCACATCCTCGGGGTTCTCCGCTATCTGCGGGACGAGAAACTGATCTCAGAGGCGCAGTATTTGCGGGCAAAAAACTATTACCGAAAGCTGACCGGCGCGGATATCACCGTCCCGGATTGAGTTTTCTGAAAGTTATCAATTGAATTTCCGCTTTGCGCTGGATATGTGCAAAGATATGTGGTATTGTTGTGCTTGAAAAAGTGGTTGGTATTATAACCACCCGCAGAAAGGAGTCGAAACATGGCAACAGTAACTGTCATCTCCCCCGTTACCGGCAAGCCGGTGGAACACAAACGAGTCGCTGCATACTGCCGTGTTTCGACGAACTCTGCAGATCAGCAGAACTCCTACAACACACAGGTCCGGTACTATACCCGATACATAAAATCGAGAACGGAATGGACTCTTGTGGATATCTTTGCAGATGAAGGACTCAGCGGAACTTCATCCGAAAAACGAGAAAACTTTCAGCGGATGATCACCATGTGCGAGCTGAAGCAGATCGATCTTGTAGTTACAAAATCGGTCTCGCGGTTTGCCCGCAATGTCAAGGAAACGCTGGAATATGTACGAAAGCTCAAACTGCTCGGTATTGGCGTCGTCTTTGAAAAAGAAGGAATCAACACCCTTTCCATGGGCGATGAGATGTTGCTCAATACATTTGCGGCAATCGCACAGGAAGAATCGGTGTCCATCTCGCAAAATGTCAGATTCTCCATTAAGAAAAAGATGGAGAGCGGAGAGTATATAAACGGATGTGTCCCTTTCGGATATCGCCTGGAAAACAAGGTAATGATACCGTTTGAACCGGAAGCGGAGATCGTCCGATCACTGTTCCAAGGATATCTGAACGGTGCTTCGCTGACTGAACTGTGCAGATATCTTGAAAAACAGTCGATCTCCCCGAGAAATCAGGGCGCAAAATGGAATGTCAGAGTGGTTTCAAAAATGCTGTCGAACGAGAAATACATCGGCGACAGTCTGTATCAGAAAAAATACCGCGAAACAACAGTCCCATTCACTCAGCACATCAATTACGGTCAGGAAGAACAGTATTACGCAACCGGCACACACGAGGGAATCGTAGATAAAGAAATCTTTGCCTCCGTGCAGGAACTTCTGAAAAAACGCCGTGAGCTGTACTCCCGACCGGAAGTGGCTCCCGCAAAATATCCGTTTACGCACCGCATTCAGTGTTCTGAGTGCGGTACTTTTTATAGAAGACGGATCGTAAACGGCAGTGTGGTGTGGGGATGCAATCAGCATATAGAGGATCGGACTGCATGCGATTCCCACTACTATCGGGAAGACCGCATCATGGATGCCTTTATCGGGATCATCAACCGGCTTCGGTTTGCCGAGGAAGGCATTATCGCCGAGAGTATTGAACTGACCGAAAAAGCCATCCTTCTGAAAAAGCGAAACAACCTGCAAGCCCTGGAATCCTCGCAGAGCATGGCAGAGCTGAACGCCAAACTGCTGATGCTCGAGCAGCTCAAATCAAAAGGATACCTGGCACCGGATGTGTTCGAGTCACAGTCCCTTGAGATCAACGGACAAATCAATGAAATCAAGACAAAACGAATACAAAGCCTCTCTTCTGCCTTGGATTTGGCTTTGGAAGAATTCAAAACACTGCAAGCAAGGCTGAATGAAATCGACGAGCCACTGGACTCCTTCGATCCGAAGCTGTTCGAGGAAGTCATAAACGGAATGACGGTCAACAACCGGGATGAGATGACATTCCGGCTCATCGGTGACCTTACATTCACAGTACGCCTGTAAGGAGAAACACCATGAAGAAAACGCGCTACATCCCATACGGATACACCATGCAAAACGGAACAACGGTCGTGGAACACTCGGAAGCCGAGGTCATCCGACGCATCTTTGAATCCTATATCAACGGGAACTCTCTCAAGGACATCGCCGATGAACTGACACGGCTCAAGGTTCCGTACACCGAAAAAACAAGCGTATGGGATAAAGCGCGGATCGCAAGAATCATTGAAAATGCGAAATACATCGGGGATCGGGAGTATGCTCCGATCATCGATGAAGAAATATACGAAAGCGCGGTACAATGCAAGATCGCGCGAAAAACGAATCAGATGCGGAGTGACTCCGAAACCATCCGATTCCTGCGGGATCGTGTAAAGTGCGGTGAGTGCGGATACCCGATGACACGCACCCTGCAATCCTCCTGCAAGATCAAGGAGCGGTGGACATGCACCAACCCCGAATGCGGATGCCGGGTGCGGATCAGCGATTCGGTACTGATTGAAAAAGTCACCATGCTGATCAACCGGATTATCGAGAACAGTGCACTCCTTGAGACGGGAAAAGAACACAGAAAAAAGGACACACCGCCAAGCATTCAGCACATGACAGAGGAAATCATGGCGGAAGCCGCCTCCCCCGCAGGAAGCGAGCAGCTGATCCTTGATCGCATCCGGGAGATCGCAAAAGAACGCTATCGGAACAGTAACATCGAAAAAGAATTGGCGCTACGGATCGCAAAACGCCAAACCGAATATATGAAGGCACAGAATGACTTCAACCGTGACTATTTTCAGAGCCTTATCAGCTATGTAACAATCGGTAGTGACGGAACCGTCGGAGTCAGGACCAAAACCGACACCACCGTAAAGGAGGATAAACAAGATGGCTGATCGGATTACAGTCATACCAAAGAAAATCGTGACGGTCATTGAACCGCACAAGTCAACGCTGGTAGATCGGGAGAAATACCGACAGACCCGTGTCGCGGCATACTGCCGTGTATCAACCGATTCGGAAGAACAGCTGACCAGTTACAAAACACAGAAAAAAGTATATACCGACATGATCGCGGCGCGGAAGGATTGGAGTCTCGTTGACATCTACGCCGATGAAGGCATCTCGGGAACGCTGGCAGAAAAGCGACCGAGATTCAAAAAGATGATCGAGGACTGCCTTGCCGGAAAGATCGACTATATCGTAACCAAGTCGGTCTCCCGATTCGCACGAAATACCGTCGAATGCCTGGACTATGTGCGAATGCTCAAATCACGCGGCATCGGCATCCTGTTCGAGGAACAGAACATCGACACGCTGAAAAGCGACTCGGAACTGTACCTGGTTATCTATGCGGGCTTTGCCCAAGCCGAATCCGAAAGCATCAGTAAGAATATCACATGGAGCAAACGCAAAAACTTCGAGGAAGGAAAGGTCTCGCTCCAATACAAAAAGATGCTCGGATACCGCAAGGGCGAGGATGGCGAACCGGAAATTGTCCCCGAAGAAGCCAAACTGGTCGAACGGATCTTCGACCTCTACATCGCGGGAGAAACCCCGCTGTCCATCTCCGAAATTCTGCAAGCCGAGAATCCGACCTTCGAGGGAAAGCACTTTACTTACGGCAAAGGCATGATCGAGGGAATCCTCTTCAATGTCAAATACTGCGGCGATGCTATCCTTCAGCAGAGCGTTACCGTTGATCCGATCATGAAAAAGCGGAAAAAGAATACGGGCGAGGCGCTGATGTACTATGTACAGAACAGTCACCCTGCCATCGTAACGCGAGAGAAATTCAACAAGGCACAGGAGGAACGCGCAAGAAGAAGGACATTCGCCCCGAAATCTCAGAAAGCCGCAATCACGGCAACCGGAAAATACTCACGGTATGCGCTCTCGCAGGTGCTGATCTGCGCCGAGTGCGGCAGCCCCTACAAGCGCGTCCACTGGAACATCCGAGGCAAGAAAAGCATCGTGTGGCGCTGTGTCAACCGCTTGGACCACGGCACACAATACTGCAAGGAATCGCCCACTCTCAGGGAAGACAAGCTCAAGGAAGCCGTCGTCCGTGCAATCCGACAATTCAACGAGCAGGATGCCAATACTTACACAACGCTCATGAAAGCAACGATTGCCGAAGCAATCGGATTCGACGGGAGCGATGACGAAAAAGAGCTTCTGGAACGACAGGTCAACGGGCTGAATGATAAAATGATCGCCATTGTCAACGAGAGCATAGCAAGCGGTGAGGACATAGAATCAAGAGAAGCTGAGATCAAAAAAATTGCAGACACCATCGAGGACCTCAAACGCAGGATTCAGATCATCACGGAAAACAGCATGAAAAATGCGGAATACGCAGATCGGATTGCCGAAATCGAAAGGATCATTACAGAAAGAGCATCCCACCAAAATGAGTACGATGACAGCATCGTCCGTCAGATGGTGGAATGCATCAAGGTGTACGCCGATAAGCACATCGAGGTCATCTTCGGCGGCGGTTATGCCGTGGAAGAAATGGTCGAATGACTAAGCGCTGTATCACGAATAAAATGACTGAACCCACAAATGGCTGCTTGAAGATTTTCTCGATTTATGGTATAATTAATTGAGAGATTCTTTTTAGGAGGCATTATGTCTTTGGAAGGAAAGAACAGATATTTGTTTAGCTATTCAAACAAGCAAATTGAAGGCAAAAAGTTTCAATATAAAGATTTTGAAAAAACAAAATCATATAATAGCACATTTAAGGATACTGCTTTTATTGGCACATCATTTCGGGCAGCACAATTCAAATATTGCACATTCATAAATTGTGATTTCGTAGAGTCGGATTTTGTCGGAACAAATTTTAGAGGAACGAAATTTATCAATTGTTCGTTTGACAAATGCCTATTTCAATCAACAAATTGCGAAGGAACAGGGTTTAAGAATTGCAAATATAATTGTTGCTACCTTAACGGCAATAGTGTTGATTGTTTCAAGTGTTTGAGTGGGATAACCGTTATAAACTTGAAGAAAACGCAATTGAATGTCCTTCCCGAATTAGTGAAGGAAATAGAGAATCTCAGGACTAATGACTTTGTGCGCCGTTCTAATACCTTACATCTCAAGCAAAGTAAAATCAATATGGTCACGCTTTTTGTTCTATTACAGGACTATTCTCAAGAAGATTTAATCAATCTTATTCCTCGCATTCCTGCATACATCGATAGAGATTTTTATACCATAAGTTATTTAAAAAGGCTCTTGAAAAAAGCCATGAAAGGTGATACAATATAGACGTCCCTGCACACCTTCCTGAAAAATCTGATGTCATTAGTATATGGGTCTACGGACTGAATGAGGGACAATTATACTAAAAATGACAGAGGTGATGTGTATAGTGGAAGATATATTAGCTGTAAGCTCTTTTCTGGTATTCTGCATTAATAAGGCTCTACCTTTTATTTTTCAGGGAACATGGTGTGTCACGGTATGAACAAGCTCAACTTTCTGACCACCATAATACAGGGGTTTCGCAAATTGCCTTGAAAAAAGAGTGATATCTTTTTTGGCTGACAGAAGAATTCCTGTGGTTTTGTTTAAATCGCGCAGAAGCAGCGAAAAATGCATTAAAAAACGCCGAAATCCCTTATACCGTAAGGATTTTCGTGTGATATCTTTTTTAGCGGCGCGATACAAAAACTCCCGCGCCTCGGTGCGGGAGTTTTACTTATCTCCTCCTTTCTTTTCACTTACGGCGGGAGGTTTGGCAAAGTAATAAGGAATAGTGAACAAGTTCTGCAATTCCGAGGTGTTTATGGAAAAAACTTTGACCGATGTTTTTCTTGAAAAGATGAAAACGAGCATTCTGTTAAGAGTACTGGTTGTGGTTGTCGGTGTTGGTGTCGGTTTGTTTGCGTTTATTTTGCCGATCCGGAATTATGTTCCGGTTGCCCGCGAGGACGCAGAGGTTTATGTCGGCTATTTTGAGAAATTGGAATCGCTAAGGAATTTCCGAACAGTTTGTTTCCAGGACGGAGCCGAATACGAGCTTTACCCCCACACCATACCGAAGGAGCTTCTCAAATCTTTTGAAACTATGGAGAAGGGCACAAAGCTGTTTTTGCTTGTCAATCCGAACAGTCACTGTATTGCGGAAATCCGAACCGAAACGGAAGAGCTTCTGAATTTTGAAATTTCACAGCAAACCACTTATAATTACTACAAGGGATACGTCTGGATCGGCGCATTTATGTGCATTGCTCCCATCATCATTACATTGCTTTTGGGGTTTGAAAAGAAAGCAGAGAAAAAAGAAACTGCCCGTCAAAAAAGCAAAAAAGCTAAGATCAAGGACGGGGCATACCACGTTGATACGCCGCCCCTGCGGAATGCAGACAAAGTAAAAAAAGAAAAAATCTTATTGAGTGCAAACGTTAAAGATTTTTGCGTCATGTATCGTCGTATCAGATCCGTTAACGAATTAGTCGTCAATGGAAAAGTATATGACGAACTGAAAGCCGTGATTGAATTTCCCCATAATCTGTTTGCAAACATCGGCGGTCATACCATTGAAGCCGGTTATTCGGATTCCTCCAACAGTTATATTCGTTTCGACGGTCAAACAATTGCCGAGAAGAAACGCTTACTTTGAACCAATCTCCGCCCCAAAACGACTTGCCGTAGAACCTTACCCTTGTAGCTGCCCGTTTTTGATGACAGAAAGCGTGATGATTTAACGCCCCTTCTGCCTGTTCAAAAGATATCATGGCTTCGAACCCCCGAAATCTCACGATTTCGGGGGTTTTTCTCGCGTTTTTACAGCAACTTCCAAAATAGCAGTCACCCTTGACAACTACAGCAAAAGGTGGTACAATATGTCACAGGGAGATGAGAAAAATAGGCAAAATGCTGCACAATGCGTGGCAGAAAGCAGCTGCTGAACGACGAGGACGAACAACACATATCACGCCGCAGGCATAGAGCTGCGGTATCTGCCGCCGTACAGCCCCGATATGAATCCGATTGAAATGCTGTGGTCGAAGGTAAAGGCGCTTTTGCGCAAATGGAAGTGCCGGACTGCTGAACTCTTGCCTAAAACCGTCTTCTGCGCGCTTTTGTGCGTCAGTCAACGGGATTGCGTCGGCTGGTTTAAGGCCGATGGATATTGCCTGTAATTTTGGGGATTGCTATAAATCTGTTGTTGTGAAGTGGGATGGTGTAAGCTGATGATTAATATTGACTATATATTGAGTTTGCTCGATTGGAATAATTCCGATGAAGAACAAGAAAAAGGAGTAAAGCTGGCGAAAGATATTAAATATATCAGTGCTTTTATACAACCGGGACATCCATATGGGAAAAATATTTGGGATAACTGTGCCAAAGAATGAACAGCGATTTGAATCTTGAGGATGTGCTAATTGCAAAGAGCAAAGCAATGTTTAATCTGGAAGGTGCCATTTCACAGATTGAATTTGACAGACGATATGCCTTAAGTCATTCAAAAACACAGTATTTGTCCATAGAAAAGCAGCTACAAGACAAAATAACATCCAACGATTACCAGCTTATAGATGGTCATCTGTGCGTTGAACTATAGTAACCCCCAAATACCCCCGCGCCTTCAAGAATCTTTCTGAATGTGGTACAATGAAGTACAACTAATTTCAACGAACTGTAACGAAGTACAGATGAAGGAAAAATTGCTTCGCAGCTCGGTCATCCACGCAGACGAGACGGTGGTGCAGGTTCTCCGCGAGCCGAACAGGAAAGCGCAGACCGATTCGAGGATGTGGGTATACTGCGCGGGCAAATACGAAAAGCACAGCAACATTCTCTTTGAATATTCTCCCACGAGAAACGGAGAGAATGCCCGAAACTTCCTCGGAGCGTATTCGGGATACGTTGTCTGCGACGGTTACGACGGCTACAACAAGCTGACCGAGGCTATACGTTGCGGATGCTGGGCTCATGCGCGCAGAAAATTCGTTGAGGCTCTGCCAACGGACAGATCCTTGCTCGCCAACAGCGTCGCCGCCAAGGGTGTGGAGCTTTGCAATGAGATCTTCCTGCTCGAACGGGAATTTGATGGCAAGGATGGACGCGGAGCGCAAATAAAAAAGCCCCTTACAGCGGCAGGAACGGTTAAAACCGGTTCTTGACGGACTTTTCGCGTGGCTAAATGAAATTCCCGTAAGCGGCGGCACAAAGCTGGCGCGGGCGGTGCAGTATTGTCTCAACGAAAAGCAATATCTTTGCCGTTGCCTTGAAAACGGCAATATCCCCGTAGATAACAACCGCGCCGAGAACGCCATCCGTCCGTTTGTTGTGGGACGTAAGAACTGGTTATTCGCCAATTCCGTAAAAGGAGCCGAAGCAAGTGCTGTCGTCTATTCTCTTGCCGCCACCGCAGTGGCCAACGGATTAAACGTGGAGGAATATTTCACAGAGCTTTGTCGAATGAAACAGATACTGCCTTGGAAGGAGGTCGAAGCATGATTCCCAAGCTTGATTTCACCGATGCAAAATTATTCTA
>ENA-USUG01007282-USUG01007282.1-human-gut-metagenome-genome-assembly--contig:-NODE-7282-length-10893-cov-3.117419_pt1 | contig 10893 bp, 13 predicted proteins | sample MGYA00250059_ERZ773394 | MGnify/ENA primary metagenome ERZ773394 (study PRJEB29103, sample SAMN06111957) | human gut metagenome | biome: human gut; feature: ankylosing spondylitis patient; material... | reverse complement strand
AATAAGGAGATTTTGCGATATGTGTAATATACCAGTTTCATAACTCGGACAGTTTATAACCAAAGCCATAGACGGCTTTCAGTTCCACGGAAGCGCCAGCCTGCTTCAATTTCTTGCGCAGATTCTTTACTTGCGAGTAAATGAAATCCAAAGAATCGGCCTGGTCTATATTATCACCCCATACCGACTCCGCAAGGCTCATTTTATTAATAACCCGATTGGGATTCACCACAAAGTAATACAGTAAATCGAACTCCTTACGGTTCAGTTGCAAAGGCGCACCGTCCACTTCCGCCTGCCGTTTGTCAGGATAGAGCAGCAAATTACCTACGGTGACCGTCACATCACCCTGCGTCTGACGGCGGCGGATCAAAGACTTTATGCGGGCATTCAACTCTGCCAAGTGGAAAGGTTTCGTCAGATAATCATCGGCTCCGAGTTCCAGACCGTCCACCTTATCATCCAGCGAATCTTTGGCGGAGATGATAAGCACACTGTCCGTACGGCGCAAGCGCTTTAACTCACGCAACAAATCCAGACCGCTTCCGCCCGGCAGCATAATGTCCAGCAGGATGCAGTCGTAATCATAGTCGTTTATCTTATCCAATGCCGAAAAATAATCGGCAGCCGTTTCTACGACAAACTTCTCTTTCAGGAGCGAAGCGCGAATGGTTTCCCGCAAATCTTGCTCATCTTCTACAATCAGGATTTTCATGTCAGCAAAGGAACCTCACAAATCTGGAATCATTCTGGAATTACCCGAACATCAATTGGAAACAGTATCTTCCTCGTACACATCTTCCAACAGTTCTTCTTTCGCCATCGAGATTTTACCGTCGGCGGAAACCGTCAGTCGGAGAGGCACGTAGAGGTCTGTTTGCGGATAGCAGATGCTGGCAGCATAAATAATTCCCTGAGGGGTAGTTTTATCATAAACCAACCCTTCCAGAATAGCGTACTTCATAAATCCGGCATCCACCAGCGAGGCGAAACTCTCTTTCGTAAACACCCTGTCTACAATCTGCTTACCTCCACAGGTGATGCGCAGGGTAATGCTGTTATCAACGAACTTCTCGCCTTGTTCATTCTTCACAATGGGCAGGCTGTCATCCGGACGGCGCACCACAGACGAGCGATACTCCTTACCTTTATAAGTAATGGTCACTTTGGTATCGGAAACCTGCATGCGCTGCGGAGCGGAAGTCACGGTGCTGTCCTGCATCAATACCTGCACATCATCTCCGCCCTTCTGCCGGGATGTACAGGAAACGACTGACAACGCTACCACACAAGTCACTATATAAACAACGGTTTTCATTGATTCGTTTTTTAAATTGACAAGGGCAAAGGAACAAAAAGAGCAGGAGAAATACAAATGAAAGCTATTAAAGCTTTCCGTTTTTTATGAACTTAAAAGCAGCCCGTTAATTAAGGCTCATCCAAATAGTGAACGATAATCCCGACTTGTCTCGGCATAAAAGTCCGTACTCTTACATGATATCCCGTAAGAAGCAGCTCCGCATACAATTCGCGATTGCGTTTAATCCAGCGTGTCAGTGTACGAATGGCACAGCGTGCCGTAGCATTGGGGCAATACAAACATGCTAATTCTTTTTTCGTATACGTTCTGATACGAAAATCATTTTCATTTTCCATAGTTTTTTGCAGGTTTATCATTATGTGCCGTTTTTTATTATTGATGTAAAGATACAACATTCGAAAGGCAAAGTCAAGTAATCAGAGGAAAGATATGAACCCTTATAAAAGAAGTTCATATCTCCCTCATCTACATCCACTTAGTTTAAACAGATGGAAAGCATATTACCCCAGCGGGTTTTCCTCTTCTCCATTGCCACCGGCATCAGGATTAGAACCGCCTCCCGAAGTTGTTTCCGAGTTTTCCCAATTAGCTCTCGTCACGCTGGCACGTGTCAGCATCTCTTTAAAATACTGCCCCGGAGTAAAAATTATCTTTCGGCGATAAACCGTATCCGATTTCACATCTTCCTGCTTATCCTGACTTTTCGCGTTAATACCCGGACGAAAACAGCCAAAATCACCTAACTGCACAGAAAAGCCCTTGTTTATGTTTATATTCAATGTGTCTATCAACCCATCCAATACCATCTTCACCACACCACGCGGAGCCATGCCTACCTTAGTGACTTCATCGCATAAATCTCCAAACTGTATTATACCCAGCGTCTTCATTTGCGCCACATACTTTTCCGTTTTTGTCTTATCAAAACCGAACACTCTCTTCTTCACTTCATAATTAAATGCCATAATTCTTTTAATTTTAAATGATTAATAAATTTGTTTTCGGCCTTGTTCACTCGTCAGTTTGCAAAACCTGTTTCTCTGTGATCACGATACAAAGATACAACAGGCGCAAACCGGCATGGTGCTTTAACTGTCGTTTCAGTAAGTTTCAGTAAGGATAAAGAAGGATTAATAAGGATAAGTAAGTCTCTGATAAATAAAAAGATATAAATCAATAAAAAATATTTCACTTTTTTCCCGCATACACCACATTCCTGCCCATTCCGTATCTGAACAATACCCCGTTTTCTATGAACAGATTCAAATCGTTAATGGCTTGTTTGTAGCTACGTCCCGTCAGGCGGGCATATTGGGCACGGTTGATACAAGGGTTCCGCTGTAAGTATTCGTCCAGTAATTGAAAACGGCGCTCCATAGATAAAAAGGTATCCGAGGAAGCCGATACCACAGGTCGCGGCTTACGTTCAAGCTTCATCTTACCGCCTAATTCCTCATAGAACCGCTTTCCCAAACGAAAATTCAGTCCGCGCAGAGCCACGGACGCGGCACGCACTTTATCTTTCTCCATTGCACGGCGCTGGCAGCTCAGTGAAGGAGTAAAATAGCCAAGTTCTCCTAACTCTACCGTCCAACCGTTAGCCAGGCAATCGCGCAACTCGTCCATAAAAGCCGCCATTGTCCCCTCAAGCACACTTCGGCTGATACCCGTGAAAAGATGTACGCGGTCTATAAACTCTTTTTTATCAATTGTCCCTTTAGGCACAAAGCGGGCATAAAGAGGCTGTTGTTCTCCGGTCCGACCAATATCCGGCTTTTCAAAAAGGTCATAATAAGCACTCATATTCTTTGATATTAAGCTTCACCATAGTCATACCCGGCATCCTTTCTCACGGTGACAAAGAGAGAAAACCATCCCAATACTAAATCGTTCCACCACGGAGTAAATTTCGTTCCATCATGGTGGAACACAACTTTCTCCATGGCGGAACGAAATTTACTCCGTGGTGGAACGATTTGCTATTAGGAAGTAAAGGTACTACTCTTCCATAGGAAAAGCAATAAAATCACAAAGAAAATGCATCCGATTATCACAGCGCCTTCCAGAACTTCCGGAAGTCCTGATACCGTCCATAACACACCAGCTGGTCTCCTGCCTGTATCTGGTCGTTATCCGGCAACTCGTTTACAACATCATGCTCTATGAAAGAGATGCCCAGACAGTTTTTCAACGTTTCGGCACGTTTCAGCGCAAGCAGCTTCAAGCCGAATTCATTATCGAGTTTCAATTCATTGACACCATAGCCGATGAATCTTTCGGGCACAGTGAACTTCATTACATAATAGTTGGAATCTACACGGAAAGTTTCAATATCCGCGCCAAATTCCAACAGATGAACCAGACCGCGAGCCGCATCTTCTTCGGGAGTAAGAATACGTTCCAACCCGAAAGCTTCAAGCACCGAACGATGAACCCCGTCGATAGCCCTGGCATAAATGCGTTTCACCTTTTTCTGCTTCAACAACGCCACCACGCGGATAGACGCGCCAAAATTCTCACCGATGGCCACAATCACGACATCGACGCTGTTCAGCGGAAGTACGGACAAAGCCTGTTCGTCAGTCGCATCAATCACAAATGCGGTTGCTATCTTGTCCTTTAAGCTATCCACACGACCGGCACTGATATCCGCACCTATCACTTCATGCCCCAAAGCAGAAAGTTCCTCGGCAAGCACATGGCCGTAATTTCCCAAACCGATAATAATATACTTCATATAAGTCATTAATTAATAATAATCTGTCCACTCGGATACTGATACTTCGTATTTTTTTTCTGCTTGATGATACCAAGCATCAACGTTATCAGCCCTACACGCCCGACAAACATCAAAAGCGCAACCAGCAGTTTACTGTCACTGCCCAGCAGAGGCGTGGCATTTAAACTGGAACCGACCGTACTGATGGCCGAAACACATTCAAAGGTAACCGTGAGCAAAGACAGCTTCGGCTCCAATATGCTGATAATAAATATAAATACAAACAATACTCCGAACGACATCACCACCGTAGCATTAGAACGGCGGATGGAGTCGTAAGACAATTCGCGTCCAAACACCTCTACCCGCTCCGTGCCGCGCAATACAGCCACAAGATTCAATACCACGACAGCAAAAGCATTCACCTTGATACCGCCTGCAGTAGACTGCGAACCGCCTCCAATCCACATAAGAATAAGGTAAATCAATAAGGTCTGCACGCTCAAACCGGCTAAATCCACGCTGGAGAAGCCAGCCGTACGGGGACAAGACGCATTGAAGAACGCCTGCGTCCACTTATCGGCAACCGACATACCCGCAAAAGACGCGTTCCACTCAAAAAGAGCGATACCGGCCGTACCGACCACCAGCAACAGGAAGGTAACAATCAGCACGATACGCGTATTCAGATTGTAGAGGTGGTAAAAACGGCGGCCGTCCCACTCCCACGTACGCAGAAATCTCCAGAAACGGCGTATATGGTAAAGGATGATATCCTTGAAATTCACCAATATCGGAAAACCGATACCGCCAAGAATAATCAATAAAGAGATGTATATATAGAACGGATTATGGCCTGACATCAGCAGCGGATTGCCCAAATTGCCCGGTAATGTGGAAAAACCGGCGTTACAGAACGCCGATATGGAGTGGAAAGCCGAGAAAGCCAATTCCTCGTGTATATCCATCCCCATCGTGCCGTGAATATCGCTCCAAATAGCGAGCATGCCCACCCCCTCTATCGCCAATGTAAAGCCGAGGATATAGACCAGTGTGGACAGCAATGAATTCAATGAATTGGAACTGACCATATCACGCACCACCAACTGATTGTACAAAGAAGTATTCCCCATAAAGAACATTGCAAAGAAGCTCGTCAGCGTCATTACTCCCAAACCGCCAATCTGAATCAGCAGGATGATGATTACAAAGCCCGTCGTCGTAAAGGTGGATGCCACATCCACCGAGGTAAGCCCCGTCACACACACCGCACTGGTGGAAATAAACAGCGAATCCACCCACGAGATACCCGCCACCGTAGAACGGGGGAGCATCAGCAATCCCGTCCCGATGAGTATGATAATGAGAAAACTGACTGCCAGAATAAGCGAAGGATTTGTCCGTCGCCCCAGCAAACGTACCAAGCCATAAGACAGATTCAGGAAAGAAAGCATCAGCAGCAACGCGAGATGATATATCCTGCCGTTCAGAAAATCCCAGACAGCCTGTATGGCCCCTTCCACCTCCGGACGATGAAAAACTACCGGAACCAGCGTCAGATAAAGCAGGAAAGTCAATATCCACGTCAGCTTGCTAAAGGTCTGCCTCGTATCTTTATATTCCAATGCGATACGCAAGGATATATCGCTCAGAAAGACAATCCACACTCCATGATACAGACGTTGCAACTGGTGAGCTTCCGCAACCGAAATTGTAAATCCATGTTCATACACCAAACCGACAATCAACAGGATGGATGCCAGGTAGGTCAGGGTCGTCATCACCCCCAACGCCACACGTACATAAGGATGAATCCACTTATTTTGATACAAAAGAAACTTATGATAAATCTTCATAAATATACCGATTGATGAAACGTGGCAAACTTAGACAAATCTACCTTCATAAACAAAAAACAATGGAAAAAAGAAATTGGTTTAAAAATAATAGCTACATTTGGACACTGAATCACTTTTAATTTATAACCACTATGAGCAACAAGACAAAAAGATTCATTCTTCCGGAAGACGAAATTCCACGTTACTGGTATAATATACAAGCCGATATGGTAACCAAACCCATGCCGCCGCTTAATCCCGCTACCAAGCAACCGTTAAAAGCGGAAGATTTGTATCCCATTTTCGCAAAAGAACTTTGCCGCCAGGAGCTCAATCAGGCAGATGCGTGGATTGAAATTCCCGAACAGGTGCGCGAAATGTATAAATACTACCGAAGCACTCCGCTGGTACGCGCCTACGGACTGGAAAAAGCGCTCGGCACACCGGCACATATCTACTTCAAGAACGAGAGTGTCAGCCCCATGGGTTCTCACAAACTGAACTCCGCCATACCGCAGGCTTACTACTGCAAGCAAGAGGGCGTGACGAATGTCACTACCGAAACCGGAGCCGGGCAATGGGGAGCCTCACTGGCCTATGCCGCCCGCCTCTTCGGTCTGGAAGCTGCTGTCTATCAAGTAAAAATCAGCTATGAACAAAAGCCTTACCGTCGCAGCATCATGCAAACATTCGGTGCGCAGGTTACTCCTTCACCGTCCATGTCTACCCGTGCCGGGAAAGATATTCTGACCGCCCACCCCAATCATCAGGGTTCATTGGGTACGGCTATTTCCGAGGCTATCGAACTGGCACGCACCACTCCCAACTGTAAATATACACTCGGCTCCGTATTGAGCCACGTCACCCTGCATCAGACTGTAATCGGACTGGAAGCCGAGAAACAGATGGAAATGGCCGGTGAATATCCCGACACGGTTATCGCATGCTTTGGCGGCGGTTCCAATTTCGGCGGTATCGCATTCCCATTCATGCGCCATACCATCCTTGAAGGAAAGAAAACACGTTTCGTCGCCGCCGAACCGGCCTCCTGTCCGAAGCTGACACGCGGTAAATTCCAATATGACTTCGGCGATGAAGCCGGGTATACTCCGTTGCTGCCGATGTTTACACTGGGACATAACTTCGCTCCCGCCAACATTCACGCCGGCGGTCTGCGTTATCACGGCGCAGGTGTCATCGTATCACAACTGTTGAAAGACGGATATATGGAAGCAATGGACATCAAGCAACTCGAATCGTTCGAGGCGGGCTGCCTGTTCGCACAAGTGGAAGGTATCATTCCCGCGCCGGAATCTTGCCACGCCATTGCAGCCACCATCCGCGAAGCGAATAAATGCAAGGAAACGGGTGAAGAAAAAGTTATCCTGTTCAACCTGTCCGGTCATGGCCTCATCGATATGGCGTCGTACGACAAATACCTGGCCGGTGACTTGCAAAATTATGAATTGACCGACAACGACATTCAGAAGAATCTGGATGAAATAGGCAATCTGGTCTAATAGATATTCGCCATACTAACGAGCGGTTCATAGAGTTTCTCTATGTCCTGCGAATCCATTTCAATCTGCACCTGGTCTCCCGGAATCAAACTTGTTTCCGCAGGGACCAGGTTTTTTCCGTCCCTATGCACATTAATGATAACGCAGTGTTCGGGCAAGGAAAGCTCGCTTACGGATTTCCCGTCAAAATAGGAACCCGTCATGACCTCTACTGCCAGAGTATATCGTTTTTCTTCCCGGAAATCGGAAGAGTTAATCATATCTTCATACAAAGTGACATTGAAGGACTTCATCTGGAGCAGTTCCGTAAAATAATAGGTCAGCCCGCCTACTACCACCGAAGGATAGAAAACCTCAAAATGCCCGGTAATCTCTGTTATCAGCACAATAGCCGTAAGCGGCGTACGCTCAATAGCCACCAGGAATGCAGACATGGATATCAGCATGACGTAAGTGATATTTTGAGGCTCGATAATGCCGTGCTTCACAGCAATCAACCCTACAAGCTGCCCCAACAACCCGCCTGTCACCAAAGTAGGAATAAAGCTTCCGCCCGGAAGACCGGAAGAAACGGAGCATACCGAGAAACCGAAATGCAGCAGCATGACGGCAAGTACCCACATTATTTCCGTACTGCCGTTCTGCGCCTGTTCCAGCAAGAATTGTTCGCCGCCGCCCGTCAGGTTTACTTGCATCAATGAGATAATGTAAGCAACCAGTACCAAATAAAACATCTTGATATATACCGGAGACTTAACCGTAGAATATACCCGTTTAAACGAAATCATAAGCGCAGAGTATATTTTACCGGTAATGGAAATAATGACAGCCAGTATGAGAAAATATTTCATCTGGACGAAAAAGGTCAAAACCGGTTCCGACACCTCAATCAGATGATAAGGGTTCACGGGGAAAACCAAACTGGCAATAGCCCCTGCCACCACACCTGCCAACAGCGTAGTAATAGCCGTCTTGGGTGCGTCGAAACGTTCGATAGACTCAATCACAATCAATGAAGAGGCCAGCGGTGCGGCAAAGGCGGCCGCAAGCCCCGCTCCTGCTCCCGCCGCCAGTAACTGCTTGCGTTCTCCCTGCAGAATATGCGTCCACCGTGAAACGAGACTGCCTATATAAGAACCTATCTGTACGGACGGCCCTTCGCGCCCCAATGACAATCCGGCAGAAACGGAAAGGATTCCGCCGGTGAATTTGGACACCAGCTCTATGAACGGATGCTTATAAGTGATCCGGCCGTTAATTGCCCCACGTGTCTGCGGAATGCCGCCACCACCGATAAGAGGCATTCTGCCGACCATACGGGATACAAGAATAAGAATTCCCCAAAACGATAAGAACAATGGGATATGCCAGTACCAGGCCGGACGGGATGCAAAGAAGTCGCTACGGATATGCAGCAAATAATAGAGCAGATAATGATAAGGAACCGCAATGAGGCCTGTCAGCAAGCCTACAATCATGCTGACAAAATAGAGCCGCGCATCCACCAGCTTCAACTTCCAGATATGCCAGCCGCGAACAGTTTTCCAATTCTTTATTTTCTGAAACAACCGCATGGGATATGTTTTGTTATCTGCATTTCCCTACAACAAATTCTCCCCTGCGAAGTTCTGAACCGATATCCTATTATATTTATTTCACCTCTCAGCCTTTCCGGAAATACAAAAAAACCTCCCCTTTGCATGTACAGAGAGGAGATTTTTGGCTATGTCCAAGAAGCAGAACGATACTTTTTATACTATGACACACTTTTATATAAACCGATAAGCTTCTTTAAACAGGCTCTAAGACTTCTGAACAGGACGTACCGGACGTTTCTGCTTTCCTTGCGCAACAGTTTGTTTTTTTCTGCGGTCAAATTCTTTTTTCAGCTTATCGGCATTATTCTGTTCCGTTTGATAAATCTTCATAATCTGTTTGGGAGAAAGTATCTTTCTAAATTCATTATAATACTTCTCACGTACATCCAGAATCCTACGGCTTTGGGCAAAACGTCCTTTTATCTGCTGTTCCACCTCGGCATCTGTCAGCAACGGTTTGGGTTCCGGCTTCACACCCGTCCCTTCCGCTCTTTGTTTTGCACGGTTCATCATTCTGCATTCGCGTAACTCTTTTAAATAATTCTGATAAACCGGAATGAACTTGGCGGTAGTGGCGTCATCCAACATCAACATTTTTACCATTTGATTAGTCTGATGCTCCATGACCTGTTCCGGTGTATGGCGTTTCTTCTTATCCTTGTTCACCGGGGTTTGAGCAGAGAGACCGAGTTGACTGCCTATCATAAGGCATGTCAAAAATACGTAAATAAATTTTGCTTTCATAATTCTTTCTTTTTTAAGACAATACTATTAATTTAAAAATATATCGCTTTCGGAGAAGCTGACGAGCTCTTCCAACTCCTCGTCCGACATTTCACGAATCCATTTATCTGCAGGAACTACCGCCGTACAATTTTTGGTATCCAATATCTGCAAATCGGAAGTTCCTCTTTCGCCTTTCCAAAAATGGGACGGTATAAACAGAAGGCCAACTGATACCGCAGCTATGGCGACACCCGTAGAAACGATTATCCATAAACGATATCCCGGAGACCTGCTGCCATAAGTACGTTTCCGCACATTACGCTGCATCTCCTCAAAGAAGCCTTCGGGAACGCGATAGGGTGTTTTTTTTCCTATATCATCAAAATCAAACTCTTTTTTCATAGTCCTAATTATTTAGTATGTACTCTTTAATCTTCTCCTTCGCATAATGATAATTCACTTTAAGCGTGTCCGCCTTACTATCGAGGATATGAGCTATTTCTTCATAATCAAGCTCATCATAGTAGCGAAGGTTGAATATTAATCGCTGCTTTTCCGGCAATCTCAATATTGCTTCCTGAAATTTGACAGCCAACTCATTTTCATAATCCACATAATCGGAAGCCTTTAATTGAGAAATCAGGTTTTCCTGAACATCCTCGGTCGAAACCGTTTCCCGTTTCTTACGGCTGTTCAACAAGCGAAGACTTTCATTCTGCTTGTCAATTCGATAGCCACAGCGCAGATAGACCAGATCGCAATCCTGTAAATCCATGTGCTCAATGAACTCTCTTGACGAAATTGCTCCCAATGCCTGTATACCTGAATAAAGACTTCCTGCAATACATCCTCCGCATCTTCATGCAACACCACCAAACGCCGTATATAATAATATATCGGTTCTTGAAAGCATTCCACCAACAGTTGGAATCCTTGCTCGCGGTTGGATTTATATATTTGCCGAATCTTGTTTTCGTTTATCATCAGTTCATCCGGGTTTTACAGGTTAGAAAGGAAAAAAAGGCCGAAGTTAAATGAGGAGCGGTACATTTGTTGTTTATTAACAAAAAAATCAGGGCTGCATCTTGATAAAGACGCAGCCCTAATCCATCTGTTTATTTTGGCAGTGTGGGTATGCAGATAATAATCAGATGTGGAAGCATTTGCAAAT
>ENA-USUG01007280-USUG01007280.1-human-gut-metagenome-genome-assembly--contig:-NODE-7280-length-10893-cov-4.296598_pt1 | contig 10893 bp, 6 predicted proteins | sample MGYA00250059_ERZ773394 | MGnify/ENA primary metagenome ERZ773394 (study PRJEB29103, sample SAMN06111957) | human gut metagenome | biome: human gut; feature: ankylosing spondylitis patient; material... | reverse complement strand
GGCAAAGGCGCAGATCTGTATCGCTTATGAGAGAGATCTTGCAGACAGCATATGGACGGACAGACCGGATTTCCCTGATGGGCGATGGAAGATATTATTTCGGAGCCGGTGACCCGCAGTTTATCATTGAGCATGTTCAGGGCAAAACTCTGGATATCGAGATCGAAGTATTGAAAGAGCAGGAAGCAAGGGAAGAATTCTGGCAGAAATTCTCACAGGTGTCTTCACAGAAAGAGCAGGAGATCCAGAGACTGAACCAGAAAATACAGCAGATGGAAAACACAAAAGTCTGGAAGCTGTACCGGAGCATTAAAAAAAATTAAAGAGGATGTAGAATGGGTGATTTTTGTTTCAGCATAGATGAAGAACGTTACGATGACAGACATGGACATGTGCTGAGTCTGGACGGATGGTATTCACATCCTGACAGAAAAACATATGGATTTGAACTTCTGGGAGATGGCTATGATACGGTAGAACTGCCAGAGATCCAGAGACGGGAGCGGCCGGATGTCGCACAGGCTCTTGGATGTGAATTCGGGGATTTTCTGCCGGGATTTACCGTTCAGATCCCGGAGGTACTGAAACTGGCAGAGAAATATCAGAGTCTGGAACTTTTTCTCCGCGACGGGGAAGAACGTGTCAGTATCTGGGAGATCAGTGCAGACGAACTGGATGAATTGATCAAAGAAAATCTTGTGGAATATCATCTGGACCGTGTTGAGATCCTGTATGATACGATGCTGGAGATCCAGGGATGGGTCGTTGATCAGAGAGGAAGCGTGGAAGTGACGGTACATCAGGAGGATGCATCACTTCTGGACTGCCGGATCAGCAGAGGACGCAGACCGGATGTGGTCGAGAGAAGGAATCTTGATGAGGAATATAAGACGCAGGAGATCGGATTCCGGATCTCTGCGGCGCTTCCGGAGATCAAAGGCGAAGAGATCATTCTTCATTTCTGTGGTGATTCTGTCACCAAAACATATACGATTGACATCGAGGAACTTCGGAAACAAAATAAACCAAAAGGATTCTTAAGCAGGCTTTTTGGCAAAGAGAGTGTGGCAGAAGGTGGATATGAAGCATGGCTTGCGCGCCATAAGGTGGATAAGAGAACCCTTCGCAGGCAGAAACATGCTGCTTTTGCACAGAAGCCGCTCATCAGCATTGTAATTCCGCTGTACTGCACACCGCTTCCTTATCTTAAGGAACTGCTGGAGTCTGTCCGCAGACAGTCCTATGAGAACTGGCAGCTCTGCCTGGCAGACGGAAGCCCGGATGACAAGGCAAAAGAATTCATTGAGAAGCATTACGGCAGAGAGAAACGTATTGTTTACCGCAAGCTGGAAGAGAATGGCGGGATCTCCGTCAACACAAATGAGGCGGTCGCGCTGGCAGCAGGCGAGTATCTTATGCTCTGCGATCACGATGACACCCTGGAACCGGATGCTCTCTATGAGATCGTCAAAGCGATCAACGATACAGGTGCCGATGTGCTTTATACCGATGAGGATAAGGTCAGCATGGACGGCCGGCATTACTTTGACCCGAATTTCAAACCTGACTTTAACCTGTTCCGTCTGAGGGAAAACAACTATATCTGTCATATTTTTGTTGTGAAAAAAAGCCTGACAGACGAAACGGGACTTCTCCGGTCTGAATTTGACGGCGCGCAGGATTTTGATTTTATCTTACGCTGCTGCGAAAAGGCGCAGAAGATCACGCATATCCCGAAAGTGCTGTATCACTGGAGATGCCACATGGACTCCACAGCGGCAGATCCTTCCAGCAAGGCATACGCATATGAAGCAGGAAGAAAAGCCGTCCGTGAGCATTACCAGAGACTGGGCATCGATGCGAAGGTGGAGATGACAGAACGTCCTGGCTGGTATCGAAGCCATGTGAAGGTTCAGGGAAATCCACTTATTTCTGTCATTATTCCGAACAAAGATCATACAGATGATCTGGAGCTGTGCCTGTTTTCCATGACACGGAAATCAACATATCGCAATTATGAGATCCTGATCGTAGAGAACAACAGCGAGAAGGAAGAAACCTTTGAATATTACAGAAAACTCCCGGACCGTTATCCGAAGGCGAGGGTACTGACCTGGGAAAAAGAATTCAACTATTCCGCGATCAACAATTTCGCTGCGAAGGAAGCGAAGGGAGAGTATCTTCTTTTCCTGAACAACGATGTGGAGATCCTGACACCGGACTGGATGGAAGAAATGCTCCAGAACTGCCAGCAGGAAAACGTGGCGGCTGTGGGAGCGAAGCTTTATTACCCGGATGATACGATCCAGCATGCGGGTGTTGTCCTGGGACTTGGAGGCATCGCAGGCCATATCATGTGCCGTGCATCGAAAGAAGACCCGGGCTATTTTGGACGTATGATCAGCGTGCAGGAGATCAGTGCGGTGACAGCGGCGTGCATGATGGTAAAGAAATCCGATTTTGATGCCGTGGGCGGTCTTGATGAGACTTTCCAGGTGGCATTTAATGATATCGATCTGTGCATGAAATTCCGTGCGGCAGGAAAGAAGATCATTTTTACACCGTATGCAGAACTGTATCACTATGAATCAAAATCAAGAGGACTGGAAGATACACCGGAAAAACAGTTCCGCTTTGACAAAGAAGTAAAGAGATTCCAGGAGAAATGGGCGCAGCAGCTTGAGATGGGGGACCCGTATTACAGCCCGAATCTTTCTGTGACAGAAGGGGACTGTTCCCTGAGAGAAGACTGAGAAATGAGGTTGGATATAGATTATGGCAAGAGAAATTTTTGAAGTGACCAAGGACAGGTTCCATCTTCAGAATCCATGTTGTTACATCCTTCAGGGAACCTGGCCAAAAGAAGCAAGAATGCGTGCCTGCCTGGACGGATCAGAAGTAAAGGCAGAGATCAAGAAACTGGAGATGGTCAGTGCACTGGAGCGTTTCAAGGATCCTGATCTGATGCGCGGCGAGAGGATCACGGCTGAGATCCGTCTCCCGGAATCACTGGAAGGCTTTCAGAAACTTTCCGTTTATGCAGATATGCCGGACAAAAACTTCTGCTGGTTTTCTGTTCCGGTCAAAGAACTGGAACGACGCAGAGGCAAACCGCAGTTTTTTATCGAAGAAGAAAAGGTGCAGCAGGGCTTCCTGAGAGTACGTGGATGGGCTGTGGCATCTGAACCGGTCAAAATTCAGATCTTTGATGAAAATAAAGAGAAGATTTCAGCAGAAATCCTCCGTACAGAACGTGTCGACGTGGAACAGCTTTATGAGGAGACAGAGATCCATGATAAGACAGGATTCTTTGTAGAACTGACAAACCTTACAGGCAAATTTGTCTATATTGTTTTTTATGCAGGAAATACGAAGTCTGTCCATATCGCACACCTTCAGCCGACTGTCGTCCTTCGCAAAAAGGTCGGGAAATATGCCAAAAAAGGCTTACGTTACTGGAGAAGCCAGGGAAGCGTGGCGCTGGTGGGCAAAATCGCAGCCAAGGTTAAGACAGCTTCTACAAGAGAAATTCCATATCAGAAGTGGATCCTCAGGCATCTTCCGAGCCAGAAAGAACTGGAGAAACAGAGAAGAGAGAAATTCGACTTTCAGCCAAAAATCTCTATCGTGATCCCGTTATACAAGACCCCTGAGAAATACTTAAGACAGCTGGTTGATACCGTCAAGGCACAGACTTATCCGAACTGGGAACTCTGTCTTTCTGACGGAAGCGGTGCAGATTCACCGATCGCAGGACTCCTTAAGGAGCTTGCAGCATCGGATGAACGTATCAAAGTAGTTTCTCATGACCAGCAGCTTCAGATCTCTGAGAATACCAATGCAGGAATCGAGATCGCAACGGGGGATTACATCGCTTTTGCAGATCATGACGATGAACTGACACCGCATGCACTGTTTGAGTGCGTCAAGGCTTTGAATAAAGACCGCAGGATCCGTGTTCTGTATTCCGATGAAGATAAGATGTCGATGGATGGACATAAGTTCTTCCAGCCGCATTTCAAACCAGATTACAACCCGGATCTTCTCTGTACCGTAAACTATATCTGCCATCTGTTTGTGGTTGACAGAGAGATCATTAATAAAGTCGGTACTCTCCGCAGTGAATTTGACGGCGCGCAGGATTATGATTTTATTTTCCGCTGTATTGAGGCGGTAGATCATTCAGAAATCTATCATATCCCGAAGATCCTGTACCACTGGAGATGTCATGAGGACTCCACGGCCGAGAATCCGGAGAGCAAGGCGTATGCATTTGAGGCAGGAAAACGTGCGATCGAGGCACATTATGAGAGAACAGGCATCCATGCGGAAGTATACCAGGGAGAGTTCCTGGGACTTTACAGAACAAGATTTATCCGTGACCATGATCCGCTGATCTCCATCATCATTCCGAATAAGGATCATATTGATGATCTGAAACGCTGCATGGATTCAATCGATAAGAAATCAACGTATCAGAACTACGAATACATCATTGTGGAAAACAACAGTACAGATGATAAGACCTTTGCATATTACAAGGAACTGGAAGCATCCAACCCGAAAGCACATGTTGTTTACTGGGACAGAGAGTTCAACTATTCCGCGATCAACAACTACGGCGCATCCTTTGCGAAGGGCGAGTATATCCTGCTTCTGAACAATGACACAGAGATCATCAATGATGACTGTCTGGAAGAACTTCTTGGCTACTGTATGAGAAGTGATGTAGGTGCAGTCGGTGCGAGAATGTATTATGAGGATGATACGATCCAGCATGCCGGTGTAGTTATTGGCTTTGGTGGAATCGCAGGACACTGTTTCGTGCTCCAGCCTCGTGGAACGACAGGCTATTGCCACAGGATCATCTGCGCGCAGGATTACAGTGCGGTGACAGCAGCCTGCATGATGGTGAAGAAAGAAGCATTTGATAAGGTAGGTGGTCTGACAGAAGAACTTGCCGTTGCCTTTAATGATATTGATTTCTGTATGAAGCTCCGTGCAGCCGGATACCTGATCGTGTATAATCCATATGCAGAACTGTATCACTACGAATCCAAATCCAGAGGACTTGAGGACACACCGGAAAAAGTGGCACGTTTCAACAAAGAGATCCAGATCTTTGAGAAACGCTGGCCGGATATCCTGAGAAACGGCGATCCGTATTACAATCCAAATCTGACCTTAAAGAGTCAGGATTTTTCACTGAGACGTATATAGGAGGATTTTCTGATGAAAGTATTAGTAACAGGCGTAAAAGGACAGCTTGGCTATGATGTAATGAACGAGCTGGCAAAAAGAGGCTACGAAGGAGTCGGCGTTGATGTTGCCGAGATGGACATCACAGACAGCGCGGCCGTAGAAAAAGTGATCTCAGAAGTTCATCCGGATAAAGTTGTCCACTGTGCAGCGTGGACTGCTGTGGATGCAGCGGAGGATAACCAGGAGGTCTGCCACAAAGTAAATGTGGATGGAACAGCAAATATTGCAAAGATGTGTGGAAAACTCGACATTCCGATGATATACATCAGCACAGACTATGTGTTTGACGGACAGGGAATCCGCCCGTGGGAGCCGGATGATCCGGTCGTAGAGCCGCTGAATGTCTATGGACAGTCCAAATACGAAGGTGAAGTTGCCGTGGAAAAATATGCTCCGAAGCACTACATCGTGCGTATTGCATGGGTATTCGGACTGAACGGCAAAAACTTCATCAAGACCATGATCAATCTTGGCAAAACACATGATACCCTGACTGTTGTAAATGACCAGATCGGTACACCGACTTACACCTACGACCTTGCAAGACTTCTTGTAGATATGCTGGAAAAAGAAGAGTACGGCAAATACCATGCAACAAATGAAGGCGGTTACATTTCCTGGTATGATTTTGCAAAAGAGATCTTCGCTCAGGCAGGTATGAATGTCAAAGTCCTCCCGGTAAGTTCTGCGGAATATCCGGCAAAGGCAAAACGTCCGTCCAACAGCCGTATGGAGAAGAAGAAACTCGACGAGCATGGATTTACCCGTCTTCCGGACTGGAAAGATGCTCTTGGACGTTATCTGAAGGAAATTATGTAAACTGATGAAAGAAAAGATGAAATCAAGCTCAAAGATCCGGACAGTGCAGAAGCTGTCCGGATTTTGTCAAAGCCCTGATGTGAGGGCGCTTTGTTTTTTATTTCTGCTGCTGAGTGCAAGCTGTAGTTTTATATTCCGGGATTATTTATATGGAAATGACCTGATGATCTTCAACGATATCGGAAGTGATACCTGGCAGCAGTACATCATGAACTATACCAGCATTGTGAACCATCTGCGGGACGGCAGCTTTTCTCTCTGGGATTTTAATAACGGGCTGGGGATCAACCAGTTTAACTTTAACCTGTTTGATCCGTTCCTGATGCTGCTTTATGGAGTCGGTGTTGTTCTGGGACCGGCACATATGCTTCTGTATATCAATGTCATTCAGATCCTCAAGATCATGGTGGCGGCGTTTGCTTTTTACTGGTTTCTGTCACAGTTTTCTTTCAGCGTGCCGTCAAAGATGATCACGTCTTATGCTTATGCGCTGAATGGGTTTCTCCTGGTGTGGGGGCAGCATTACCAGTTTGGAACGGTCGTGATCTATTTTCCGCTGATGCTTCTTTTCTGTGAGAAGTTCATCCAGAAAAAGAAAGGAAAGGCACTGTTTCCGGTCATGGTATTCCTGTGCGGGATCTACAGCGTGTACTTTACATACATGTGCCTGGCGGCGACCGGGCTGTATCTGCTTTTCCGGATCCTGATGCTGGACGGACTTACCTGGAAAGAGAGGATACAGAGATTTCTGCTCGGCTGCGCGGAGATGATCATGGGCGTGGGAATGAGCCTTGTCGTGTTCCTTCCGATGGCAGAAGTTCTCCTGGATGTGTCTTCCAGACTGGAAAGCGACGGAACAGGGCTCCTTGATTTCCTGCGCCAGTGTTTTACGCCATATTCAAGGAAGTTTTATCTGTCCATGCTCAAGAGAATGTTCTCAAGCAACTTACAGAACGGTTACGGACTGGCAAAAGGACCGCAGCAGTATGTGATGAACTATTACGAAGATCCAGTCCTTTTCTGCTCAACGCTGGCTGTTTTTCTGAATGTGCAGTTTCTTGCAGTCCTCCGAAAAGCAGACATGACGAAGCGGGCAAAAAGAGTACTCTATGGAGTGGCTGCCCTGATCCTTGTCGGAACTGCACTCCCGGTCGGAGGAACGGTCTTTAATTACTTCACACTGCCGACACAGCGTTATACATTTGTGCTGATGACAGTCTTTCTGCTTTTGATGGCGTGGATGTGGGATTACATGCGAAAAGGCGGCAAGCTGAACCTTGTGCTGATTCTTGCGGTGACTGCCCTCATGGGCTGGGCATACTGGTGCGGATATGAGCAGGCGGGCTTCCAGGAATACAGGACAAATATCCTGATCCTGACCGTCACAGGAATTCTGACAGCCGTCTGCCTGACGCTGCTCTGTTTCCTGAAGGATACACAGATAAGAAATGTGATCCTAGGAGTTATGGGCGTTGTGCTTGTCGTGAACGTGGTTTCTGAGGGCGGAACAAATTATCAGAACCGCGTCACCATGAAAAAGACAGATGTTCCAGCAGAAGTGATGGTGCAGGAAACACAGCGCTATGAGGAGATGCGGACTTCTGATGACAAGGAGATAAAATACCGCGCAGAGATCGAGAAACCGCAGGATTTTTTCCGGGAGATGTACCGTGTCGATCTTGCGGACTGCCTGAACTATCTCAAAGAAAATGATCCGACGTTCTACCGTGTAGAGAAGGATTATATTTCGGGAACTGTTTCGATGGATTCTTCTGGGCAGGGATACCGCGGGATTTCGACTTATAATTCTGTCATGAACGGAAATGTCAAAGAATTTGTTGAGACCTGTTATCCGGAACTGTTTTTTGCAGATCACAATCATTATACGTTCTGGAACAATGTGGACGATAACTGGCTGGCTGCTTTCCTGGGCGTGAAATACATCCTTTCCGGAAACGGAGAACCGGACGAGACAAAATATAAGCTGCTGGATCAGGTGGGAAGTCTTTATATCCATGAGAATGTACTGGATGCACAGACAGCGCATTTCTATACGCAGGATATTTCAGAGGAGAGCCTTAAGGAACTCTGCACAGAGGAGAACAGGGAAGAACTTCTCGGAGAGGCGATCGCCCTGGAGGATGGAACGGAGATCGGAGATGCATCTGAGATCCAGACACTCAAATCCGAGGAGCAGGAGACAGCAGAGCAAAATTCTTCCGTGACGCTGGATGCGCCGCAGAAAGACTCTGTTGTGACAGGAAGTGTCCATGCAGAAGCAGATGGATATGCCCTGTTTATGATCCCATATGAAAAAGGCTGGAGTCTCACGATCGATGGAGAAAAAGCGGAACTGCTCCGCGGCGATATCGGATTCCTTGCATGTGAAGTGCCAGAGGGAGATCATACGATCCTTCTTACCTTCGAGGCACCGGGATTAAAGGCAGGCACGATAGGAAGTGTGCTGTTCTGGATCTTGTTTGCACAGAGCAGGCTCCTGATCATACGAAAGAATAAAACCAGAAAATCAGCGGGTGCTTGAGGGCACACCGCTGATTTTCTGGTTTATGAGAAGTGAAAAAATTGGAATGTATTTTGACCCGTAACTGTGAGGGTACTGAACAGTTACGATTTTGCTACTTTGATGATTCTCCAGAGAAGTAGAAGGAAGAGTATGAGACCGGCACCGCCGAACAGGATGTATGGAAGATTGTTCCTGTCTGCGGAATATTCTCTGGCAGCTTCTATATTCTGGTTGCTTTCAGTAGAAAAAGAAGAATTGTCTTCATGGGTGGCTGCCATAGTTGCTGTTCCGACAGGAGTACCACCAAAGAAATACTGACGGCTGTACTGTCCGTTTTCCTGTTCTTCGCCATCTTCAGTAGTGAGACTGTCTGCTGTGGCGCCGACAGGTACGTAGACATTGCCGCCGGAAACCATGTTGAAGTCGTTGTCTCCGAGGGAGAGCATCTGGAAATTATCAAATCCGTAGTTAAACAGGCTGACTGCTTCTGTTGTAGTTACACCGGAAGCACCCTGAAGAACAACAGCGATCAAGGTGACATCGTCCTTTTCGGCTACACAGACGAGTGTGCTGCCGGAGGCTTCTGTATAACCTTCCCTTCCACCAAGACAGTACTGATAATAGGCTGCATTGGATGAAGACATCAATGGAAAATTGTTGGTCAGTACACGTTCACCACCGGATACGTTAGTCGCTGGGATCGTATAAGAAACTGTATTGGAAATGGTCCGGAAGGATTCATTATCAATAGCTGCCTTCATAATAAGTGCCATGTCATGTGCGGTGGTATGCTGATTTTCATCTGGAAGTCCGGTAGATTTGGTAAATACTGTGTTGGTGCAGCCAAGCTGTGCAGCCCGGTCATTCATCATCTGAACGAAGTTTTCAACAGAACCGCCAACGTGTTCTGCAACCTGAAGTGCGATGTCATTTGCTGAGGAGAGCATGATCGCATAGAGGCATTGTTCCATTGTAAAAACCTCTCCAAGCTGTGCGGAAATATTGGCACCTCCGTCAGTAACACCGGAAACACCGGTTTCTGTCATGGTGACTTCATCAGTAAGCTGCGAATTTTCAAGAGCGACCAGGACAGTCATGACTTTGACTGTAGCACCGGGATACAGTTCCTGATCCATGTTTTTGGAATAAAGCATCGTCTGTGTGCTGTCCTCCATGATTACGGCCGCTGTGGAAGTAATCTCTGGTCCCTGAGGCCATCCCGGAATGCTGTTTGTTGTTATAGCAGAAGTAGCAGCCTGGGCAGTATCTGCGGCTGTTTCCTCGGCGGCCAGGACCGGTGTCTGGAACAATACAGAACAAGAAAGTCCCAGAGCCAGAAGACCGCTGTATAATCTTTTTAATCTCATAATCTATCTCCTGTGACTGATAAAATAGTGTGTCGTTTTTAACAAAAAATACATATCAATTCATATCATATCCCATTTTTCGACGCAATTCAAGCAGAATGATATAGCCCCTTGCAAAAATAGGCCTGGAATGATAAAATAAAGCCGATTATGAGTAAAATTATTGTAAAATATGTGTTGCTGTGAGCAGTAACAAATAAGTAAAGTCTGAGGACACAATATATGAATAAAAAACAACAGGCAGGAGGCGGGATCCAGTGGGGACGCATGCTCAAGAAACTGAATCCCTACACGATCCAGAAGGGCTTCCGCTATCTGAAGCACTATGGACCGAAGGAATTCTGGATCCGTCTCCATGAACGTTTTGAGCCGGAAGAAGTTCCCTATGGTCCGTGGTATGAAGCGTATATTCCGGATAAGGCGGAACTTGAGAAGCAGAAGAAACATAAGTTTGCATACACACCGCGGATCAGTGTTGCTGTGCCGGCATTCCGTACACCGGAGGTTTTTCTGCGCCAGATGATCCAGTCACTTCTTGACCAGACCTATCCGAACTGGGAACTCTGTATTGCAAATGGAAGTCCGGATGATACGGAGATGACAGCCATCCTTAAGGAATATGCGTCAGCAGATCGGAGGATCTGCGTCAGAGATCTGCGCGAGAATCTGGGAATCGCAGGAAATACCAATGCGGCACTTACGATGGCATCAGGAGAGTTTGTGGGTCTTCTGGATCACGATGACCTTCTGGCACCGAATGCCCTTTATGAGATCGTTAAGAAACTCAATGAGGACAGAGAACTGGATGCCGTTTACACAGACGAGGACAAGGTCACAACAGACTTATAGGCCACGATCGACAGAATGAGGATGAAAAGCAGCAGCGCGAAAGCCAGAAACGCGGCGAGCAGACCTGCCGGG
>ENA-USUG01007279-USUG01007279.1-human-gut-metagenome-genome-assembly--contig:-NODE-7279-length-10896-cov-6.269988_pt1 | contig 10896 bp, 8 predicted proteins | sample MGYA00250059_ERZ773394 | MGnify/ENA primary metagenome ERZ773394 (study PRJEB29103, sample SAMN06111957) | human gut metagenome | biome: human gut; feature: ankylosing spondylitis patient; material... | reverse complement strand
TGCATGCCGGCGGCTCCGGCGCGGGATGCAGCGCCTCGGTGCTGTGCGCCTACCTGCTGCCGGGGCTGAAAAGCCGCCGGTGGAAGCGGATGATCTTCGCCCCTACCGGGGCGCTGCAAAGCCCCACCACCGTGTTTCAAAAGGAGACCATGCCGGCGGTGTGCCACGCGGTGGTGCTGTCGGCGGAGCGATAAGGAGGTACTATGGACTATCTGTGGTGTTTTCTCTGCGGCGGGCTGCTGTGCGCCGTGGGACAGGTGCTCATCGACCTGACGAAGCTGACCCCCGCCCGTATCCTGTCAGGCTACGTGGTGGCGGGCGTGATCCTACAGGCGGTGGGCGTATATCAGCCGCTGGTGGACTGGGCCGGGGCTGGCGCTACCGTGCCCCTGACGGGGTTCGGCTACTCGCTGGCCAGGGGCGTGGCAAAAGCGGTGGAGGAAAAAGGACTGCTGGGCGTTCTCGCCGGCGGGCTGACCGCCACCGCCGGCGGCATCGCCGCGGCGGTGGTGTTCGCCCTTATTATGGCACTTTTGTGTAAGCCGAAAGAAAAGCGTTGACAAATACCCCACAGGGGTATATAATGCCACCATCAAAATATACCCCCGGGAGGTATGCTCTATGGATTGCTGCCATTGTCAAAAGACGAAGCACCGCTCTGACGAGGAGCAGAAGCGCCTGACCCACCGCCTGAACCGGATCGAGGGACAGGTACGGGGACTGAAGGACATGCTGCAAAAGGACGCCTATTGCCCCGATATTCTCATTCAGGTATCCGCCGTCAGCGCGGCGCTGAACAGCTTCAGCAAAGAGCTGTTGGCCACCCACATCCGCACCTGCGTGGCGGACGGCATCCGTCAGGGGGACGACGCGGTCATCGACGAGCTGGTGACTACGCTGCAAAAGCTGATGAAATAAGGAGGCGGCGTGATGAAAGAAAAATTTGTGGTAACAGGCATGACCTGCGCGGCCTGCTCGGCCCATGTGGAAAAGGCGGCGGGCTCTCTGCCCGGCGTCAACAGCGCGGTGGTGAACCTGATGCTGGGCACCATGATGGTGGACTACGACCCGCAGCAGGTGACGCCGGAGCAGATCATCTCCGCGGTGGAGAGCGGCGGCTACGGCGCGAAGCGGGCGTCCGACGTGAAGCAGAACGTCCATAAGGAGCAGGACGCGGCGCTGGCGAAAATGCGCCGCCGTCTGGTGTGGTCCATCGTGTGTCTGGTGCCCCTGTTCTATATCAGCATGGGCCATATGATGGGGCTGCCGCTGCCCGGCTTCCTGACGGCCAGCCACCTGACCCACGCCATCTCCCAGCTGGTGTTCTGCGTGCCCATTCTGATCCTGAACCGCAGCTATTTCACCGTGGGCTTCTCCCAACTGTTCCGCCGCAGCCCCAACATGGACACGCTGGTGGCGCTGGGCGCCAGCGCCGGGCTGGTGTACAGCCTGATCGAAATGGTGCGCTTGGCGGCGGGACAGGTATCCGGCATGCCGGAGCTGTACTTCGAGTCGGCGGGCATGATCTGCGCGCTGGTGACGGTGGGCAAATACCTGGAGGAGCGCAGCAAGGGCAAGACCACCGACGCCATTTCCGCCCTGCTGGCGCTGGCTCCTGACAGCGCCGTGGTGAAGCGGGGCGGCGTGGAGGTCACCGTCCCGGCGGAGGATATCCAGAAGGGCGATATCGTGGTGGTGCGTCAGGGCGGCAAGATCCCCGTGGACGGCGTGGTAGTGTCCGGCAGCGGCTCGGTGGACGAGTCCGCCATCACCGGCGAGAGCCTGCCGGTGGAGAAGTCGGTAGGCGACACCGTCACCTCCGCCGCCGTGAACCAGAGCGGCTATCTGGAGCTGGAGGCCACCCGCGTAGGCGCGGACACCACCCTGTCCCAGATCGTGAAGCTGATGGAGGAGGCTTCCTCCAGTAAAGCGCCCATCTCCCGTCTGGCGGACAAAATCAGCGGCGTGTTCGTGCCGGTGGTCATGTCCATCGCACTGATCGCGGCGCTGCTGTGGGCCTTCGTAGGCGGCCAGAGCGTGCAGTTCTGCCTGTCGGTGGGCATCGCCGTGCTGGTGATCTCCTGCCCCTGCGCACTGGGTCTTGCCACCCCCGTGGCCATCATGGTGGGCACAGGCAAGGCGGCGGAGAACGGCATCCTCATCAAATCCGCCCAGTCGCTGGAGCTGATGGGCCGGGTCAACACCGTGGTGCTGGATAAGACCGGCACCGTCACCCAGGGCAAGCCCCGTCTCACCGACTGTCTGGCGGCGGAAGGCGTTACGGAGGAGGAGCTGCTGTGCGTGGCGGCCAGCGTGGAGCAGCCCAGCGAGCATCCCCTCAGCCGCGCCGTCACCGAGGCGGCGCAGGAGCGGAGCATCCCCCTGTGCGACGTAGAGGACTTCGCCGCCGTTCCCGGAGGCGGTGTTCACGCGGCGCTCCACGGCGAGACTGTCTTTGCCGGAAACGCCGATTATATGCGGCAGAACGGCGTCCCCATCGACGCGTTTTCCGCTCAGGCGGAGACCTGGGCCAACGACGGCAAGACGGTACTGTACTTCGCCCAGCAGGGCCGGGCGCTGGGCATGCTGGCAGTGGCCGACACTGTGAAGCCTGACAGCGCCGCCGCCATTGCTGCTCTGAAGCATTCCGGCTGCCGGGTGGTGCTGCTGACCGGCGACAACACCCAGACCGCCAACGCCATCGCCCGTCAGGTGGGCGTGGATCAGGTGATCGCGCAGGTGCTGCCCCAGGACAAGGCCGCCTGTGTGGAGAAGCTGCAAAAGGACGGCCAGTTGGTGGCCATGGTGGGCGACGGCATCAACGATGCCCCGGCGCTGGTGCAGGCGGATGTGGGTCTTGCCATCGGCGCAGGCACCGATATCGCCATCGAATCGGCGGATATCGTGCTGATGAAAAGCAGCCTTGCCGACGTGGCCTCGGCCGCAGAACTGAGCCGCGCCGTGCTGCGGAACATCCGGCAGAACCTGTTCTGGGCCTTCTTCTATAACAGCGTGGGCATTCCCGTGGCGGCAGGCGTACTGTACCCGGCGCTGGGCTTGCTGCTGAATCCTATGATCGCCGCCGCCTGCATGTCCCTCAGCAGCGTGTGCGTGGTGTCCAACGCCCTGCGCCTGCGGCTGTGGAAGCCGAAAACCAAACCCGTCCCCAGCGCCGCCGGCACGGCGGCAGAACATATTGCTGACAATGAGGAGGAACCGACTATGAAAAAGACCGTTACCATCGAGGGCATGATGTGCGCCCACTGCGTGGCCCACGTGGAGAAGGCCCTGACCGTCCTGCCCGGCGTGAAGGCCACCGTTGACCTGACCTCCGGCAGCGCCGTGGTAGAGGGCGATGTGACCGACGAGGCCATCCGCGCCGCCGTCACCGACGCGGGCTATACCGTAAAGGGCATCCAGTAAGCTCCCGCCATAAAGAAAAAACCTGTCTTAGGCCAAGCGGCCTAAGACAGGTTTTTTTATTGATTAGTGGTGGCTGACCCGTTCCCATTCCTCGCTGTCCTCATGCAGCAGGGACAGATCCTTGATATATGCTGTTTCCAGCGGATTGCTCAGCGGTGCGGCGGCCTTGTACTTCTCCAGCCACGCCTTGGATTTCTCCGGCGGCCGGACGGTGCCGGCGCCTGCGATGCAGCCGCCGGGACAGGCCATGCCCTCCAGCAGATAGCCGTCGTACTTGCCGGTGCGGGCCACCCGCAGCATCTGGCGGCACTCCCGCAGACCCTCGGCGTACACGGTTTTGACCTCCATATTCGGGCGCTCACGGTGGATCACGTCCTCCACCGCCTTGGCCACGCCGCCGCTGGCGGCAAAGCCCACGCCGGGGGCACTGGCTTCAAAGTGGGAGGGGACGTCGGGAATCTGGTCGAAATCGATATTCTTGGCCTCGAACATGCCCCGCAGCTCCTCGAAGGTCAGCACGAAGTCCACCTCGCTGCGGACGCTGCGGCGGCTGGCCTCCAGCTTTTTGGCGGCGCAAGGGCCGATGAACGCCACGCGGCAGTTGGGATCCTTGCGCTTCATCAGGCGGGCGGTCAGCACCATGGGCGTCATGGTCATGGAGATATACGGCGCCATGCCGGGGAACTCCTTTTTCGCCATCATGGCCCAGGCGGGGCAGCAGGAGGTAGCCATAAAGGGCTGCTTCTCCGGCACGTTCTCCATGAATTCCTCCGCTTCCTCGATGGCGCACAGGTCGGCACCGATGGCGACCTCCTCCAGCGCGGCGAAGCCCAGCTGCTTCATGGCTTCCTTGATCTGGCCCGCCGTTACCCTGTCGCCGAACTGGCCCCAGAAGGCCGGCGCGATGATGGCCACCACCTTCTGCCCCTGATTGATGGCGTGGATCAGCTGGAAGAGCTGGCCCTTGTCCACGATGGCGCCGAAGGGGCAGTTCACCAGACACATGCCGCAGCTGACGCACTTATCCTGATCGATCTGGGCGCGGCCCAGCTCGTCACTGGTGATGGCGTTCATGCCGCAGGCCTCGGTGCAGGGGCGCTCGAACTTGATGATAGCCTGATAGGAGCAGCTCTGCTTGCAGCGGCCGCACTTGATGCACTTCTCCTGATCGATGACGGCCTTGCCCTTGACGAAGGAAATAGCGTTCTTGGGGCAGGCGTGGTAGCAGTGGTGGGCAAGGCAGCCCTGACACATGTTGGACACCTCGTAGTGGGTGGGGGGACAGGCGTTGCAGGCGTACTTGATGATGTTGATGAGGGGAGGATCGTAATATTTCTCGGCGATGGCACTTTCCTCCACGCCGTCGCTCAGCAGATTGTGCTCGGACACCGACCGCAGCGGCAGACCCATGGCGAGACGGATGCGTTCGCCCACGATGGCGCGCTCCAGAAAGATGGATTCGCGCACGGTGGCCTTTTCGCCGGGCATGATCTCATAGGGCAGCTTCTCCATGCGGGAGTAATCCTCGTCATATGCCATTTTGGCCACTTCCGCGAACACGCGCTTGCGGGTGTCGGCGATGCTGCAGGTAATGTTTCTCATATTGCTTCCTTTCTATGCAGGCGATCTATCTAAATATCATATTATACTGACCCGCCGGGGGCTTGTCAACCCCCGCCATACCGTAGTTTTCACCGTTTTAGCGGTGTGTAAACGTTGGAAGATATTTCCTGCTGATGGCCGGTCATACAGCAGGAAAACGGATTGCCGCGCCAGTGTGAGCACTGGCGCGCAATGACAGACCTTTTCGTCAGTCTGGGCAAAAAAAGAACACCCCGGTGGGGTGTCCTTTTTTTGATTCAAATCAGTGTGTCAACGGGAAGCTGAAGCTTAGAAGCGCTCCTTCTTCTTGCCGATCACCAGCGCGCCGCCGGTCACAGACAGGACGGACAGGCCAACGTACATGGCGATACCAGCGTCGAAGGTCTTGCCGGACTCAACCTTCTTGCCGTCGGTCTTGGTGGTGTCGGTGGTCGTGCTGCCGCTGCCGCCACCGCCGGGGCTGACAGTCTTGTAGGTGAAGGTGTTGGTGAAGGTAATGGTGCTCTCATTCTTACCATCGACCTTAACGGTGAACGTACCGTCCGCGGTATTGATGTCAAAGGTCATGGTGTGAGACTTGGCATCAGCGTTCCAAGTGTTTTCCTTGGCGGAGATCTTCTGGGTAAAGGTGAGACCGTCCTTCATAAAAGCGGCCATAGCTGCGTAAGCTTCTTCAGCGGTGTCATAATAGTTGGGGAGCTCATACGCGATGGCACCCAGATAATCCGCCTTATCGATCTTACCGGCAACCTTGTAACCAGCTTTCGTCTTCGCGGCGGTCACGATATCCGCGGTAACAGGATCAATGGTGAACACCGGCGCGCCCAGGAACTTAGACGTGCTGAGGGTGAAGGAAACAGCCTTGCTGAAGTCCTTCTTGCTGTTGTCGGACTGCTTGGCGACCACATTCAGGGTGTTATCAGGCATCTCCAGCATAGCAGTGTACACCTTCTTATCGCAGGTCTTGCAGGTGGCGGAATACAGTGCCAGCTTGCTGCCGGCAACGCCAGCAGTTTCGAGAGTCTTTTCTCCAATGTCGTGGCCCAGAGCGGCGACCTTGACGGGAGCCTTGATCTCCTTCTTGCCATCCTTGTCAGCGAACATCTTCTTGCAGACGGAGCAGGTCCAGTAAGCTTCCGTACCGTCCTCGGTGCAGGTTGCGGGAACCGCCTTGGTCTCGGTCAGCTTGTGGGCAGCCAGAGGCAGATACTTGATCTGAGCGGCATTGCCGTTCTCATCCACAACAGCGCCGCACTCGCTGCACTTGTAGTAGGCTTCCCAGCCCTTTTCCATGCAGGTAGACTCCTGTGCGGGAACCGCAACGGGGGTGTGCTTGTGGGCAGGCACCTTCACAGTCACCGTGCAGGTAGCAGTCTTGCCGCCAGCGGCAGCGGTGATAGTGGCGGAACCAGCCTTGATGGCGGTAACTTCACCGTCCGCACTGACGGAGACAACATCGCTGCCCTTTGTGACCTTCCAGGTCACAGTCTTGTCAGTAGCCTCATCAGGCTTGACAGTCGCAGCCAGCTGAAACTTCTGGCCCACTTCCAGATCCAGGGTCTTGGGAGAGACGGTAACGGAAGTGACAGCAACAGTCTTGGCCTTCAACGTAATGGAGCCATTGACAGCCTGAGGGGGTACAATATTAGCGTTCGTATCGCGGAAAGCGCGATTATCCGGCTCGATGGTAATGGGATATTCCTTTGCCGTGGCTCCAGCCAAGACCTTGAATACCAGCTCAAAGGCATCGCCCTTAGCAGTGACATTCGTGGTGGCCAAATCATTACCAAAGCTTACCCAATACTCGCCGTTATTCTCAATAGCGGGGCTGGCAGCATCGGGCAGATTGCTCATAAGGAAGTTAACCTTTGTCAACTCCAGAGCGCTGCTGTCCCACTTCACACCATAGGAACCGCAGATAATACCCGAATTCTCCGTAATAGCAACCTTAACCTTTACAGTTGCATTTGTGCTCAGTTCAGTCTCAACTTTCTGTGCTTCCAGTTTAACACCAGTCGCTGCAAAAGCGTTCACGCTCAGCAGAGAAACCAGCATCACAACACACAGAAAGAGTGATACGACGCGTTTCTTCATAGTTCTTATTAACCTCCAAATTTATTTAATTACTGAAAATAATGATCGTATTGATGCCACTTAGCCAGATAACGGATAAGGATGATACGATCACCTGCATCTACATAGCCATCATCATTGATATCCGCAGCTAAGAAGGAATTCTCACCTTCTACGATCTGATTTTTGTAAGCCGACCATTTTGCTAAATATCGCACAAGAATAATACGGTCGCCTGCATCAACGTAGCCATCTCCATTGATGTCGCCCTTCAATACGCCGTTGCCGACCACGCAGTTATACCGGGTCGTAGTCAGCTTAGCCTGTTCTCCGTCATAGCAGGCCTTGAACCCCGTAACCTTCAGATCGTAATTGCTGGCGTTGATCTTGTACGTTACAGAAACCAGAATGACCGATCCCGTCAACACACGCGCCGGAGAACTCTGTGTATTTCCGCCATAGGCAATGAAGTAATTCTCGTTTTCATGAAATTCAACGTGACCGCTGCCGCCGCTGAAATCACTGACCTCAAATACATTTTGAAGCTTTGTTGCCTCAGGATAGGATTTTGACTGGAACGTCAGATTTGTCGGCACCACGTAAAATTCCAGCGCACCAACGCCCTTGCACTTGGAAGCGTCCAGGGTAAAAGTATAAGTGACGGTATCGCCGCTTTCCACTTTCTTGGTCTTCAAGTACACAGACTGCTTTTCCGTGCTTGTTGCGTTCGCCACGACCACCAGCGACAGGGCCATGGCAACAGTGAGCAATAATGTGATAACTCTCCTCATTTGCACTCCCTCTCTCGTTAAATCTCGGCACAACAACCACGCCGCGAGGACGCTCCCCCGCCGCCTTTCGCCGTGCCATAATAAAATTCAGCCGGATGTGCTTTCCATACACGGGTACATTGTACCCTATTTCATCCTATAAGGCAAGCATTTTTTTGACGATTTTTGGTAGGCATGTTAAAAATCGGAAAGCATGTCCGGAACCGTACCGTCATTTCATCTGTAATCTGTGTGTAATTCCGCGGGAAAACCTATCAGAATGATAAAACCTCCCGGCCGCTGGCGCAGTCGGGAGGTCGCTTTTCTCACTGTTTTTTCTTTTTCATCACCAGCACAGCTGTGGCCGCCGCCACGATCACCACCGCGAGGACAATCCACAGCGCGGCGCTGCCGCTCTGCTTCTCCTGCCCATCGGGCGTGCTGCCGTCGGCGGGGCTTGCGGCATCGCCGCCGGTCACGCCGTCAGGGGCCGCCGCGCCATCGTTGGCAGTGCCGCTGCTATTGGCGGTGTCGCCAGCTCCCGCCGTATCGCCGCCTGCCGCACCGTTGCCGTTGCCGGAAGTACCGTCAGGCGCGGTATTGGCGTCGGTCTTCAAATCGTCGCCGTTGGTTTCGGTAATCACCGGCGTCTCCTCCGCCACAGGCTCCTGTCCGCCGGTGATGGCCACAGGCGTGGTCACGACCTGCGCGGTATAGACGTCGCCGGAGCCGTCCAGCGCCGCGATGAACTCGGCGTTCAGCGTATACACGCCATCCTTGTTGGCAGGCATGGTGGCCTGAACGGTCAGAATGGTGGCCTCCTCCGTCATGCGGCGGTCAGGTGTCGTGCCAACGGCGGCAAAGTAGCCGGTACTGGCCGTATAGCCGTACATCTCAAAAATACCCGTGCGGTCGATGGCGCTGTAACCAAGATTGCCGTCGCCGTAAGTCAGGCCGCTGGCGTCCTGCGCCAGCGTCATGCCCACAGACGGCTGCAACTGGACGCTGAACACACCCAGCGCTTTCCCCTCCGGCGGTGTGACCGTAACGGAGTAGGTCACGGTGGCGGTATCACCGCTGACCTTTGTCTCGGTCGGGGTAATCGTCAGCTTCGCTGTGCCGGGGATCGTCCCGGCGTAGGCCGTTACCGTCAGCAGCGTCAGCAGCAGCGCCGTGGTCAGCGCCAGCATCAGGCGTTTGGTCATACGTTTCATAAGCATTCCCTCTCCTGTTCTCCCTCCGCACGGAAGGGGGTAGTGTGTCCATTGTATCATATACATTCGCCGTTGGCAAGACGGATCACAGGTCAAAGATCGTGGCCGTTACCTCGTCCGCGGTGATGCCGCCGAACAGCTCGCCCACCGGACTGTCGTTCAGCACGGCCCGCACATCCTCCGGACGGAAAGCCACGCCCTTCAGCCGCTCCACCAGTTCCTCCAGTCCGCAGACGGACAGGAAGTCGCCGAAGAACCGGACGTCGGTGATAACGCCATTGGCGATGGAGACGTTGGCCTCCAGACAGCCGCCGTCCCAGTAGCGCTTGCATCTCACGTCGAACTTGGGGGAGCGGCCGTAGTTCCACTCCCAGGTGTCGTATTTCTCCCGCTTCAGGCGGTCGACCTCCGCCAGTTCCCCGGCACTCAGTGCGCCGGGCGTCAAGCCGCCGCCGGACAGCGCGTCCTTCAGATAGGCCCAGAAGGCGGGCAGCTCCATGTCGTTGGGCAGAAAGTCCCGGATGTTGCCGATGCGGCTGCGAACGGATTTGGTGCTCTTGGAGCGGAATTTCTCCGGATCCACGTTCAGCGCCCCGGCCACCATGCCGGGATTGGCGTCAAACAGCAGCGTGCCGTGGTGTAGGATGCGGCCGCCGTGACGGCGCTGGGCCGTACCGGAGACCTTGCGGCCCTCCACCAGAATATCGTTGCGGCCGGAGGCCTCCGCATTCAGTCCAAGGCTCCGCAGCGCCGCCACCACCGGCTCGGTAAAGCGGCGGATGCTGATGCCGTCGTCCCCCACGTCGGTGATGAAGGAGTAGTTCAGGTTGCCCAGATCGTGATACACCGCGCCGCCGCCGGTGCTGCGGCGCACCACATTGATATGGTGCTGCTCCACAAAGGCGCGGTTGATCTCCGCCTCGGTGTTCTGGTTCTGGCCCACCACGATGGTGTTGTCGTTCTGCCACAGCAGCAGATAGTCGCCCTGGGTGCGGTGACACAGGACGTATTCCTCAAACGCCAGATTGTAATAGGGGTTCTGGGAGTGGGTCTCAAGATACTGTACGGTTTTTTCCATGGATGCTCCTCCGGCTTGCGATGTCTTTCTGGTACTACAAAAAAATCCCACCCGTCTGGGTGGAATTTTTGGCGCGGAAGGAGGGATTTGAACCCTCGCGCCGCTTTTGACGGCCTACTCCCTTAGCAGGGGAGCCCCTTCGGCCACTTGGGTACTTCCGCAAATATAAAGTTGCTGGCGGAGAGAGTGGGATTCGAACCCACGGATGCTTTCACATCGCCGGTTTTCAAGACCGGTGCTTTCGACCACTCAGCCATCTCTCCGTGTGCGAAGTTCCGCGGTTAAACCCCAGACGCAGGTAATATCTTACCATGGAAAAGGCGCTTTGTCAACAAAAAGAACAGCGCCGCAAGAAAAAAATAAAAAAATCGAAAATTAGGGGTTGCAAAATGAAAAAAGATATGCTATTATAACTAAGCTGTCTAGCAGACAACAGAATATCCGGGTGTGGCGAAGTTTGGTATCGCGCTTGAATGGGGTTCAAGAGGCCTTGAGTTCGAATCTCAACACTCGGACCATGCAGAGTGTCCTTATAGGATCTGAGTATCCTGTAACGGATACTCTGCTTTTTTATGTAGAGAATGGTGAAACGCCGGAGCTGTCGCTGCTAACTCGTTCCAGCAGGCACAGCAGCTTGACCTTATGTTCGGTCAGCAGGTCGATGTACTGCTTTGTCATGCCCCAGTCCCGCCCTATACGGTCAAGGCTGCTTATCAGCACCACATCCACCTTTCCG
>ENA-USUG01007275-USUG01007275.1-human-gut-metagenome-genome-assembly--contig:-NODE-7275-length-10901-cov-7.830100_pt1 | contig 10901 bp, 12 predicted proteins | sample MGYA00250059_ERZ773394 | MGnify/ENA primary metagenome ERZ773394 (study PRJEB29103, sample SAMN06111957) | human gut metagenome | biome: human gut; feature: ankylosing spondylitis patient; material... | reverse complement strand
CAATCCACAGCATCCCTTACAGTGTAGCACAGCCCTTGGAAATGGGCTCTAAAACTACTACTTTATAATACAAGGAGGCTGATACTATGAACATGATCCGTCCGGTTTCCGACCTGAGAAACAACTTTGCAGAGATATCCAAAACCGTCCACGAAACCGCGCAGCCGGTGTTTCTGACGAAAAACGGCTACGGCGATATGGTCGTTCTGAGCATGGAAGCGTTTGAAAACCTGCAATTTGAAAGTGAAATCTACTTCAAGCTGCAAGCCGCCGAGCGTGAAGCAGAGTTGTCTAGCGAGCGCTATTCCTCCAGAGATGTTCTAAAAGCGATGAAAGACGCCATTGGAGGATCGAAGGTTGTATAACGTCGAGTATTTGCCATCTGCCATGCAGGACATGGTAGAGATCGTCCTATATATCGCACGGGAGCTGAACAATCCAACTGCGGCAGAGCGCATTGCGGAGCGTCTGGCCGAGGCTGGAGAAAGCCTGCGGGAGTTTCCGTATGCGCAGCCAGCCTACACGCCGCTGCGCCCATTAAAGCATGAGTACCGAAAGCTGCTTGTCGAGAACTACATGATGCTCTACTGGATGACGGAAGCTGAAAAGCGCGTGACGATCGCCAGAGTGGTTTACGCCCGCAGAAATTATGCAAAGCTGTTGGAGTGATGCGATATATGATTAGCGATGAATCTGTCATTCAGGATGAAACAGAGCAGACGTTGGATGAGGCGGATCAGTCTGCGGCAGCAGACCTTTCTCGTTATGCAGAAACGGATGTTTTTGCTAGAGTGAGGGAGCGCATCCATGTGCAAGTCGAGAAAGGTTAAAACAGAGTGCTTTTCTTGACTTGATATTGATTTCAACAGACGCTTACATATCCAGAATGCTGTCCACCGTACACTCCACCATTCCAATCTCATCATCCTCAGCCAGATCGTAGGCGGGCGGCTGCCCGCTGCAGTCTGGCTGCTTTTCTTTGTTTGCCGGTTTGGGGATGTTTGACGCCTCTTTCTGCGCTGGGGCCTGAGGCCTCTTTTGCGGCGCTGTCTCGGCTTCGTTTCTCCGCCATTCCGGGATATAGTCAATGACGCGGCAGGTGGTGAGGCCGGCGTAGTCTGACAGCTCCTCCGGCGTCATTTTGTAGAGGAGCGCGGGCTTGTGCCCCTTGAACAGCGCCAGACACTTCCGGTTCTCCAAGCGCAGGACTTCATCGGGGTTCATCAGGTCGCGCTGCGTGTTGCTTCGCGTCTGCGAGTACGGGCGCGTGGACGAATACACCGGCGAAAACAGCGGCATCATCGGCATCTGGTTATTGAGGACGGAGATCGTCACCTTGCCGCATTTCTCCGAAATGTACTTTGCTGACGTCAGATCGTTGCAGCCCATATAGAGCGTCTGGTCGAACGTCGCAAGCTGATTTTCCCACTCCTTGCCCGGATACTTTTCCTGCCACTGAGATAAGCTCTGCACGACGATCTGCGCAGACATATTGAAGCCGCGGATGCTGTTCAGGCTGTCCGCCACGCCGTCCAGATAACCGATGTTGCAGTATTCGTCGAGACAGAAGTTTGTCAGCACCGGCAGCCGTCCGCCCGCGCATTGCAGTCGCGCGAAGTTGGACAGCTGCGGCAGGGCCAGCGAGAAGAACAGCGACGACAGGAATCGGTACGCGCTGTCCTGCGCGGAGATAATGACGAAGTACACACAGGGCCGCTTGCCGGGGAGCAGGAGGTCTACATCGTGGTTGCGCGTGATCTTATCCACCAAACGGCTCTGAAAGACCGCCAACCGGTTGCCGAGACCAATGACGATGTTGCCCCAGAGGTTTTCTTTCGCCTTGAGGAACAGCCCGTGCGGATACTTGGCGGGATGCTCCAGCGGCAGAGCTTCGAGCTTGCGGTTGATCTCCTCAATGCTCTCCGTCGCGATCATGCGGTACACGTCTCCGAGCCCGCGCTGTTCAATGGGAAACAGATTCCCGTCGGCATCGCGCAGATTGACGACATAGTGGATGAGCGCCATAAGTAAATTCAGCTCTGCGCGGCTCCAGAAGTCATTCGCTTCTTTCGGCCCCGACGTGTTCTGCACGATTGTATTGGCCACCGTCTGTACGAGCTGTGGTTGGGTGTCAAGCCCATACAGGCAGTTCCAGCCGTCCGAGTGTTCCATGTCCAGAAAATTTACCGCTTTTACATAGAAGCCGTGCTGCCGGAAATACGGAGAAAGACGCTCAAAAAGCTCTCCCTTGGCATCCGTGATGAACGCAGACTCACCGCGTTTGGCGCAGCCCATGAGGAACGGAATGATGAACCCGCGGGACTTGCCGCTGCCCGGTGCGCCGATGCAGAGTAGGTTATTATTGTCTCCGGCGACCATCCGGTGCGCGGCATAGAGTGCGTAAGCATCCGGATCGTCCGGATGCTTTTTGACTTTGCCGAGGATCATGCCCTCCGTCTTGCCCGCGGGCGACAGCTCCAGAAACTCGCGCATTTCTTTCTCCGTCAAAAAGCCGGACGTGCCATGTGTGCCGTCCGGAAGAATATCAAAGCCGCGCGGGTCATGCGTGTATTTATAGCCGGAGAACCAGATGTAGCCCTTCTTCGTGATAAGGCAGATGATCAACACGATCACCAGCGTTGTTACAATTCCAAAGCCGGTGAATATTGCGCCCCAGTTTTTGAATGGGTTCAGCACCCAGATGCTTTTGATTTCTTCTTCGCCAGAGTGAAAGGTCGAAGCGATTCCAAGCCGCAGAGAGTTGAGGAACATCCCGTAAAAATACCAGCCGACAATGACGGCTGGCACGCGCATGGGCAGCTTGGCCTTATTCCTCGCAAACCAGCTCTTGAATCTTGCGTCTATTTTGTCCTCCAGCTTTTCAAGGAGCTTTGAGAGGCGGAACATCCAGAACACTTCCTTCCGATGTGTAAAATGGCAGATCAGGCGGCACGTAGGGTGCGGTGCTTCCGAGCAGCTCCCGCAGCGCTGCATCCGTAATGGTAAAGACACGCGCCTTTCCGGTTTCGCGGTAACGGCGGTTCAGAACAGTTTCCACCTGCTCCGGCAGCGCGGCCAGAGCGATTTGAGAAAGTCCATCCGAACGGGCCGCGTTCAACGCCGCGTCAACGCGCCGCAAGTCCATATCTGCCATCATAATGAACGGCACACCCTGATATAGCGCGTCATACATCGCTCGATCCGTAGGCGGCGGAACGTAGTGCGACTTCAGGATGATTTTCGCCAGAAGTTCACGGTAATTTGGAACACCCATGATGCGGAGCTGCAAGCACCCTGTGTCATTGCACGGCAGCAGAAACAGCGGCAGCTTCAGGCAATCGTAGACCTCGCGGTAGGTTTGCAGGCGCGTGTTTTGGTTCGCTTGCCCGGCATCCAGTTCGGCAAGGATTTCCTCGTAGCTGGACGCGGCAAAGATCACGGCACGCTGCTTTGCGGGGATCGCCGCCGTGTGATTCTGGAAAGCGGTCAGTTCATCCGTCAGCGCGATGCAGCCGATATTGGGGCTGACCCAGTGGATGGCGCACATGAGATCGCCGGTATGGAGCAGTGCGGCTACGCGGGTGCTGCCCCACGGATTGGAGCCGCGATTGCGATGCAAAAACGGCAAAAACAGAGACGGCTTAGATTGCAGATCAGATTCCTTTGTCAGAAATATATTGATGCCGGCGGCATACGCCGTTGTGACGATCTGCGCCAGCCGCAGTCTGCGCATGATATCCGGTTCTCTGTATGTGGGAGCAGTTGCAGGCGGAAGAACAACCCCAGCGGAACCTAAAACACGGTTGCCGCATGGCGTCAGAAGCCAGGCTCTCGCCGCATCAGAAAACCGGATCATCTGCGCAGCGCTGAGATTCATAACTTCGTCTTTGGAGAACGTCTCATAGAGCTCTTTTGACCGGATCATCCGGCACCAGCGGAGCAACCGTAAAATATCAAGGTCGCGGAGACTCAGCATCATGTAGCCTGTCCCACCCTTTCTTTCCTGCGGTTTGCCGAAACCGTTCTTGCGCCGGTTCCGGCGCAAGCACAATTTCGGCAAACACGCCTGTTTTTCCTGCCGCGTGTGATGGGTTTGCGTAGATGACAGCTTTTTTCGTGACCTGTGATGGGTCGGCACATGAAAAGCTGTTGATTGATAAGGACTTTTTGCCGTTCCAAGCCATCAGCAGATCGTTGGTACAGATGATGCCTCCGAAACCAGTGAAAAATTGACCATTACGGATGGCTCCAAGGGATTGTAAGCGATGCCTTTCTGGTGAAATTTGAAAAACTCCTCTGCGGATTCCGGAAGCACCAGACTGATGTGACAAACGTTTTCCGCGCTGCGGCTGGACATCATGTGGACGGATAGATGGTACTGGTCGTCATCGTCAATGACCAAGCCTTTCAGCGCATTGCTCACGGCTTTCCAACCCTTGTTGTCCTGATCAAATACATGGCGGCCATCCACGTCGCTGTGTTCGTCGATCACCAAAAGCATCTGCTTGAAATGCAGGCGGAAATTTGTGCGCTGCATATACGCGGTCAAAAGCTGCCGCACAGTATCCGTCAGCCAAGTCGCGGGCATATACCGGCAATGCGGCAGAAGCGTGTCGATCTGCATATGCACCCAGCCCGCGCCCGCGATTTCAATGTGCCCGGACGGGAGCTGGAACTCCAGCACGTCGCGCCGCCCGTATCCGCCAGCGCCCGGCATCTGTGTTTCGCAGAGGGCGCGCAGATAAAGCGTCGCAGACTCAAAGAAATATGCGGTTTCTTCCAGCGTGAGCTGCAATTTCTCGCGGCTCATTTTGCCGCCGTCAGAAAGTGCGGACAGTGCGCCTGCTTTCTGCGAAGCTTTGGCAATGACGGACTGAATCTTTTTTGTTTCTGCTGTAAATCGTTCTTCGTTCATGCTTCTCGTTCCTTTCTCTTTAACAAATCTGTTGGCGATGTTGTAATGGCATCGTATTCTTTTTGTGTCGCGTAAAACGCGATGGGTACATGGTTATAGCCAATGCACAGAAGCCCCTCGCCGCGGCGGAACCGCGTGATCTGACGGACTTCTTCCTCGGATAAATTCAGAACGTTCTGAATCAGGCGCGCTTCCTGCTCCTCCATCTGCATAACGATCTTGATGCGGCTGGAATCCAGAATGCCTTTTCCGTATTTGCCGTTATCCAGCGAGAACAAATCCTGCATACCCTGTGTGGATGTGATTGCGATACCGCCGAGGCCGCGGATGGTCTTGACCATTTCCTGAATGTAGCCTGCCGCCAGTGGGTTGGAGTTTGCGCCGACCAGCGACCAGAGCTCGTCTGAGATGAGCGCGGAGAGCTGTCCGCCCGCACCAGAGATGAGGTCGTTTGCGATGTCCGTCGCCCAGAAGATACCGGGCAAAAGCAGATCATCGGGCATACCGGATGTGTCAATGACGATGTATTTGTTATCAAGGTCAATTTCATTCCGGCTGCCCATCGCGGAGGCCGAGCCGGTCACATAGCGTGCCAGCACAACGGCAAGATGCCGCGTATCCGCGCTTTCCTGCAGCACGTCGTACCAGTCCGCCAGAATGGGCATTCTGCGAAAACTCCCGTCCTCGTTCAGAACGGAAGCATTGTCAAACGTGATGCCATAGCGCCGGTAACACTCGACCAGCGATGTGTCCAGATAGTTCCGATCCTCATCGCTGAGGTCGCGTTTTTGCAGGCTGTACCAGATGATAAGACGCGAAATTTTATCCGCCAGCACGGAATCGTCGCGGGAGGCAAGCCCTTTGAGGCCCGCGTAGGTGTCGAGCGATTTTCTGCGGATCGCCATGATATTCGGGCAGTCCGGCGAGGATGGAGACATTCTCAGATACAGACCGCCGAGCTGTTCGCAGCGCGGGCGAAACTCATGGCCTTTCTTCGGGATGATGTAAATGACGCGCTTGCCCTGCTGCCGCAGACGGCCGCCGACGCATTGGAGCGTGAACGTCTTGCCCGCACCGGACGAGCCTCCGATCCAGATGTTGCCGTTCGTGTATTTATAGTCGTCATAGGGGTTCAGAAAGACCGGCGAACGGTTGTACATATTGAGACCAAGGAAGATTCCGTTGCGGTCAGACAACTCATAGGATGCAAATGGGAATGCTGCCGCCACGCCGCTGGTAAGCGCATTGCGCCGAGATTTGCGTTCAATGTCCGGGTCGAGATAGAGGATAGGGAGCATGGACAAAAACGCCTGCTCCTGCTTGTACTCGCAGCGCCGGGCGATCATGTCCACGGAGACACAGAGCTTTTCAACTGCCGTAATCCGATGCTCCAGTGTTTCAGGATCACCGGCTGTGACCTCGATGAGCGTGTGCATATAATAAAAATCCTCGCCCTGCCGGTTCATCACGTCCTTGAGATACATACCGGATGCGATGGCGCTGTCCAGCTCCTCGAAGTCCTGCCGGGTGTCGGCAACGTCGCGCATCCGACTGCGGTTCATCATGGTCTGCTGCGAGATCTTTGCGAGGATCTTTTCCTTGGATTGCTTGTCAAAGTGGAACGAAATGCTGACGCCCTCGCCGGCCTCGACCAGCGGAGCCAGCCAGCTTGCGCCAACGGTCGTAGAGTAGCCATAGCCTGTGATATAAAGATAGGCATGAAAAATGCCGTCCACTACGATGTAGTCCCGGCTTTTGGTGTCCACGCTCGTGGGCGAAAGAATGTCCAGAATTGTTGTTGAGCCAGCCTCCAGCTCGCTCAGATCCGGCGTTTCCTCACCGAACAGCAGCCGCTTGAGAAACGGCTGCTTCTTCGGCTGCTCCTCGATAGGCTGCTTCTCCTCCGGCGGCAGGCCGGGCGGCGGGGCAGGTTTGTTCTTGCGGTTCTTTTTCAATTTGATATCTCCGTTTCAATTAATATGTGTATCATTTATCTGTGTTTTACTTGAAAACATAGACAAATAATCGTATAATAAATCAATCAAAGGAATGAGGTGATTGCTAGAAATGCCCAAAAGCATTGACGGACTTATGCGTTATTTGCGCGATAAAAAGGGAATTGAAATCAGTGGGTCAGCACAAAAACGGAAACTAAGAAATATTGGATATTATCATGGATATAAGGGCTACCGCTTTGTGGGTACTTCTACTAATACTGTTCCTTATACAAATTTTGATCAAGTTCAAGCGTTCTATGACTTTGATATGCGGTTAAAAGCCATACTGTATCCTCAACTTATGTTTATTGAAACTGCGCTGAAAAACTATGTGTTGGAAGAACTGATCCGATTTGGAAACAGCGATAATTTCAATTACATTTACACAACGCTGTTGACTGACCATGTGCGTCTGCAAGTTGGATCGGGCTCTTATAAGGATGCACTAAAACGGCGGCTATCCTTGCGAGACCGTGTTTATTCTGCATTAACCAGAGAGTACGATAAAAACGCTATTATCCAGCATTTTTACCACAATGATTCAAGCGTTCCAATATGGGCGATTTTTGAGGTTTTAACGCTTGGAGAGTTCGGTACGTTTTTCTGGTGCTTAAACTATGACGTGCGCAAAGCAGTATCGAAATCACTAGGGCTATACCAAGCAACGGATACGGATGCTTTTTTAACAAAGAAGATTATCTTTGCCATCCGAGATCTTCGGAACGCTGTCGCTCATAATGACATAGTATTTGATACACGGTTCTCAAAATCCAGAATTAGTGGATCCGTTTCTAGTACACTTGAAATCGAAACAGGTATTCAAAATATTGGTTTTAGCAGCATAGTGGATTATGTAGTTCTCGTTGCCTATCTGCTGAAAAAGCTCGGAACATCAAAAACCGACATTAAGAAATTCGTTTCAGATATTCAGAATACAGTTGAAACTTTCCGTGCAAGTGTTCCAAGCAATCTTTTTGCAAAAGTTGTATATACGGATACACGTCGAAAGCTACTACAATTAAAGGAATTCATTTCTTGCTAAATTATTTCTTAAATTTCAAAAGAAATGTTGCATATTTGAGACTATTGTAGTATACTCTAATTAGGAATTGCGGTGTTACTCTGCGGAGGACACCTAGGGGGAGTGGATGCGTCCGCTCCTCCTTTTCCTTTTATTCCACATACACCCCATCTACCTCCGTTGCCATTCTGAATACGTCTGTTGACCTCAAACCGGAGTATAATGAGGTCAACTATGACCATGATGACCCCGAAAAAGACATTCCTGACCCCATTCAAGCTCAAAGTGACCTCAAACGGCTCAATGGTGACCTTAATTGCGAAAGCGGTGACCTTAAAAATCAAGCTATGCAGGATGGTTCAGTTGGAGCGCAGAGAAACTTCGAGTTACGGTTGATTGACGTTATCCGGCAGAATCCCAGCTTGACGTATAAGGCATATGGCGAGAAACTCTCTGTTTCGCAGGCGACGATTAAACGGTTAGTTGCAAAACTGAAGGAAAATGGCAGCATACGTCGTGAAGGATCGCAGCGAAAAGGAATGTGGATCATAACGGATGATGAATAGCAACCGCCAGACATTAGCCCCAAAAGAGGAACGGACGCATCCGTTCCTCGTTTTATTCTCCATACACCCCATGCACCTCCGTGGTCATATCGAACACGCCCTCCGGGAGCTTGACGCGCAGGCTGGTGCCTTTGTTGATCAGTTCATACAGGAGCTTCAGCACGAAATCATCCGTGTAGCGCGGCTCTAAGACTTCAAGTTCGCAAATATCCAGATAGCGCCGAGCGGTGTCCGCTTCTTCGTTCAGGCGCTGGATAATGCCCTTGACCGTATTACGCTTGGCGCGCATCTTGGCTTCGTACTGGAACACGAGGAAAAACCTATGCCGGATGGATTCGCTGGCAATGCCGAGACCGATTTTCTCGATATTGTCCTCGATCTCCGCGCGGCAGTTTTCGCTTTCCTCGGTTTTCTGGAATTGCCGCATTTGTTCCACATATTCGCTCGTGTCCGGCGGGAGCGTACGCACTTCGCAGCTCATACTGTCCGGCGCAATTTTCAAATACGCCGCGTAGGATGTGATAATATTCTGCTGGTCAGACGGGGATTTCAGATAGAAGTTGACGGGCAGCACCTCGAGAATTTTAATGAAGCGGTTGTCCTTTGTGATGACCACACCGCCGATAATATTCTTGACCGGCAGCCACGCCTGGATGCTGTCACGATAGGTTGCGCCGCCGTGACTGGACGGCGCGGACGTACCGAAAATGGCGTCTTTCATGCTCATACGCGCACCTCCCCGCGGTAAAAGATCATGCGCCGGTGCTTGCGCCAGTTTATCCACGCCTTGAGCCATCTGGTGAGGCTGTCGCCGCCGATGCCAATGAGCGCAAAACCGCCCACGGGAACGAGAATCGTCATCGTGACGATGATCTTCGGCATGAGCGTCAGCGGCAGAAGCGCCAGACAGAGAAAGAGAATCGGAATGCACAGCAGTACGGTTTCGACCGCATTGCGGATCTCAAACACGCCGAACAGCTTGCCCGCGTCTGTAAAATTTACGGGGATATGATAGGTTTCATAGCTCATATTCGTACTCTCCCACGCGCTCCATCAGCGAATTTTTGCAGGAAGCATAGTCCCGCCGCAGCAAGCCCAATTTCTCTCCGCGTTGGGCTATGATAGATTCAAAGCCGCTTTGGATTTTCTGTACAGTCTCCGCCGACGGCTTGTTTTCGCTCAGTTCCAGTTCGCTGATCCGCTGCGCGGATACGCCGCAGGCCCGGCCCAACTCCACCATGCTGACATGGTGCCGCAGGCGGAGAATGCGGAATTTTCTGACCTTCATAGGCCCCTCCTTTAGTCGTCATATTGTATGTACGGGATCATGCACCAGCCCTGCCAGCCGCGGCCTTCGACCTTTGTGCGGACGACACCGTACTGGGTTCCCATCGCTTCAATGGCATAGCCGTTCCCGACGTAGACGCCCCAGTGTCCCTGCTTCCAAAGACCAAGACCAACGATATCGGGCATCGTGTCCAGGCCGCCGTACTTGGTGCCGTTTTCCTTGGCAGAGGCGTACATCTGATCTGCGGTATAGTCCGGCATCCCGTTCGTATTGTAGTCAATGGTCAGCGTATCAGGGTTCAGCCAGCCGTAGCCTTTGAGAAGCCCTACGCAGTCCGTTGTGCGCCGGCCAAGCCAGTGCTCGCGGATAAACGTCTCCGACGCGCCGATGTCCGGATACTGCTCCAGCTTGTATTGGAGCATGGATTCCGTCAGGACGGTTCCAAACGTCCCCCACACATACCCCCAACCGTGTTCCCACGCCTGTATCGCATAGGCGGCGAGATCATGGTTGTTTTTTGTGCGCGGATTTGTAAAACCGGAGATATCAATGGTATTGTCGGCGCTGCCGCCGCTCTCCGCACCGCCTCCACCGCCAGGCGAGGGCTCGGTCGGGCCGGTGTAGCCGGTATCGCCCGCATAGCTGGGCTTATAGGCTTCAAATTTGTCTTTGTATTTGTTGAGGGCGTCGCTCTCATAGATCGTTTCAAACAGTGCGCCTGCCCATGTTTTGGCGTCCTCATCGAACGCCAGATCATCCATGAGCTTGTCTTTATTGAGCGGCTGGAAGATGATACGGAGGACGGTCAGCGCACCGGAGGATTCCAGTCGAGCCGTGTGCTTGAGATTTGAAATTAAAAGCGACTGAACCTCCTCCGGCTTCATTTCAGACAAGTCCTGCTTGTGGGCAACGGAGTTGATGGCGATATACCAGCAGAGATCTTCTTCATCGAATTTGCTGGACACCCGAATCTCGTCGATCGTGACGCCCTGATTCTCATACGCGGCGGCCTCGCCCGTGATGATGGCGTCCTGCTGCGTTATGAACAGAAATCAATTATGCAAAGTACTTTCTCCAAAGAGCAGTAAAACAGAGCAAATTGCCCTGTTTCGCT
>ENA-USUG01007270-USUG01007270.1-human-gut-metagenome-genome-assembly--contig:-NODE-7270-length-10906-cov-16.376027_pt1 | contig 10906 bp, 10 predicted proteins | sample MGYA00250059_ERZ773394 | MGnify/ENA primary metagenome ERZ773394 (study PRJEB29103, sample SAMN06111957) | human gut metagenome | biome: human gut; feature: ankylosing spondylitis patient; material... | reverse complement strand
GGAGAATATCGGAATCGAACCGACGACCTTTTGAATGCCATTCAAACGCTCTAGCCAACTGAGCTAATTCCCCATTTCCGGTTGCAAATATAGATAAATATTTGAAAATAAGAAATGGTTGTGGGGTGAAATTATAAATCTAAAAGCGAATATCGCTTTGCACCGGGTAATGATCGGAATATTTGACGGTATCGCGGGTATAGGATACGGTGCTGAGTGTTGGTGCGTGCAGAATATGGTCGATGCGGAATGAAGGAAATTCCCCGATATACGTGTTGCCGAGACCTCGTCCTTTTTCGATGAAACTATCTTTCATCCCCTCGGACAACGTGTGGTAGGCAAAGGAAATAGGGGTATCGTTAAAGTCTCCGCAAATAATAACCGGGTAAGGGGATTGTTGTGTGTGGTCTTTTATTATTTGTGTTTGTTTTGCCCGGTTACGGTTGGCTGTAACCAGACGAGAGGATATGGTCTTGACACCTTGAGTGGCATTTTGTGTATTACCACTGGTGAGCTCCTTGTATATCTGTTGTTCATTTTTACCTAACCGGTAAGATTCAAGATGCACGGAATATACCCGAATCGTGTCTTTACCGATGGCAATATCTCCATAAATGCAGGCAGCCGAGTGTCCCTTGGCAAAATTGATTTCGCCCTTATTAATGATAGGATAGCGGGAGATGAGTGCTACATCCCGATGACGATAATGGTACGGATAGGATGGAAATTTTTGAAAAGAAGCTTCTCGTTGGGGAAATTCTTGTATACAAACAATATCATTACCACTATTATTAATATAATCCACAATTTTTGAGCTAGCATCCTTCCCGGGAGCCCTTAGCATCTGGATATTGTAAGTCATGATGGAAAGATCGTGGGGAGCATTGGGAGTGGTTTTGGAATTCAACCCATAGTAAGTACTAATTAACGGGTACCCGGCAGCAATGATCAAGATAGACAGGATGGCTATCTTTTTCAAACGAGCTATCCAATAGAGTAATAGAATAATATTTACAATCAATAGATAATGGTAAGTATACCCTAGCAGGGACGATAAATAAAACACATTAGGATTGACATAGGGGGCCGTGTAACTCCCAAGTAATCCGATCATGGCAATGATCGTGACAATTCTCATAATAATATCAAACAATCGACCCAATTGATTTTAGATTTATGATTTTTCAATTGTTTTTTGATTTGAACAATATCTCCTTTTCCTCTCTCGTCAGACTTTCATAGCCGTATTTGGAGATTTTGTCTAAAATGCTGTTGATACGGTCACCTTTTCGTTTTTTATATTCATTGTATTCCATGTCATTCATCTCGGAAACTTTCTTTTTGTATTTGACTCTCATCGTCTTCTTCCGGAACAGGAGGCTGTTACCTAACTTGGTGAAGAGCAATGACAATCCTTTGGTCAAGTCGAGATTGCGGCGGAGAGACAAGGTGAAAAGATAGCCAAACAAGGCTCCCCCCAGGTGGGCAATATGCCCTCCCGCGTTACCGCTGGGGATACTTAGAAGGTCTATCACTGCCGTGAAGAGTGCCAAGTGAATAAGTTTCACAGAGCCGATCAGAAACACGTATATCTTGTAGTTCGGGTGATAAGTACACACGGCGAACACGATCGCCATGACGGATGCCGAGGCCCCGATGGCCCACGACTGGTAACGTTCAATCTCGAAAGCGGGAAACAAGGCGTAGGCTGCCATGTAAATGATTGCCCCGGTAATTCCCCCAAGGAGATACACTCCCGTAAGTTTCTGGCTGGAAAACGTGTTTTGGAAGATAGAACCGAACCAATACAACCAAAGCATGTTAAACAGCAAGTGTAGAAAACCGAACTGGGTGAACATATAGGTAATGATTGTCCACGGCGTGTAAAGCAGACGTTCCGGCAGCGCGGGAACACCCACGTAAGGCAACAGGAATTGTTCGAATCCCCGTTGTCCGGCCAGCACGAAGAATACCTCCAATATCTTGATGATGATAAATACACCGATGTTGATATAGATCAGGCGGGTAAGTGCCGTTCCTTGTTTGAACGAGTTCTTTATCCCATTCCAGATTCCACCTGAAAAATTCGATCCATATGCCCTGTTGTACATAACCTGTCTTTTCTAGTAAAACTTCTTGCTGTGTTTTCGCCAGTAAAGGATTAGGAAGAAACCGAAAAGCATACCACCCAAGTGTGCGAAGTGAGCCACGTTGTCACCTACCGAATTCTGTAAACCGAAGAACAATTCGGCAGCACCGTACAAGAGCACGAAATACTTCGCTTTAATAGGGATCGGGATGAACATCAAGTACAACTCCGTGTTCGGGAACAACATACCGAATGCTAGCAATATGCCGAAGACAGCACCGGATGCTCCGAACGCCGGGGCATTGGTGTAGACTTGAATTATACCTTGCATATAATATTCTGCCTGTCCGGCAAATTGGGCACTGGCAGGAGCGGCATTCCAGGCATCAACGAATTGCATGAGTTCCGAGAGCAATTTAGGATTACTTACATGAGAACGCACGAATTCCGCGAAGACTCCTGCATCGGGAGTACTTTGGAATGCGTAGAATTGTTCCTGCATATTGTGCAGACCGTACAAGCTTACCAGCGAGTGGAGTGCGGCAGCGCCTAATCCGGTAACAAAATAGTAAATAATAAAACGTTTGGTACCCCATACCGATTCCAATATCCGCCCGAACATGAACACCGCAAACATATTGAAGAAAAGGTGAGTAAGACCTTCCTGCGTGAACATGTGCGTGATATACTGGTAGATATGGAAATACTGGGATTGCGGCAAGTGCATTCCAAGTATATAAACCAAATCGACATCCGACCGTTTACCGATCATGTTAATGGCCAGAAAAACGAGCACGTTGATAATGATGATGATTTTTACCGCCGGAGTGATCCCGGCGAAGGGCCTATAATTGTTCATTGTTCAGCAGGTTTATTATTTTCCTTGTTTTCCGGTTTATTGTTTTTGTCTTGTTTACGCAACACTTTCGATCCCTCCGGACGATTAGCCGGTTTCTCGTTGGAACGATTGCCCTGTTGATTGTTATTCCGGTTTTCGGGCCTGCGCTTAGGTCTGTTGCCTTGCCTGTTTTCGTTTCTGTTTTCAGGTTTGTTTCCCGTATTGTTCCCCGGATTCTCCTTGGGTTTGTTCTCGTTATTCGTGTTACTGTTTTCCTTCTGGTTATTTTTTCGATTATTACGATTTCTCGAATGATTTCGTTTGCTTTGATTTTGTTTTTTCTCGTCAAAACGATTCAAACTTTCTTCTCCCACCCCGTCCGTGTAGCCGATACTCACTTGTTCCTCTTTTTCCGCTTCGATGGCTTTTGCCGGAATTTGTCCCCGTTTATTCATGGCAATGATCTCCTTCACGCGGGCAACGGACAATTTGATCAGCGTACCGCGTCCTTCTTTGTCGAAAGAGTAGGACATATTGCGACCAAAAATATCTGTTTTTTGGTGATAAAGCATCCCTTCACCCGTGTTCAGCCAGATGTTGGTGGACGGGAAATCTTTTTGCTCGTCAATATAAGCGTCTACCTCGTAGTTCAGACAACATTTCAACTTGCCGCATTGGCCTGCCAGCTTTTGCGGGTTCAAGGAGATGTCCTGATAACGGGCGGCTGAAGTGGAAACGGAAATAAAATTCGTGATGAACGTGGAACAGCATAATTTACGTCCGCACGACCCGATTCCCCCGATACGTCCCGCCTCCTGACGGGCTCCGATCTGCTTCATCTCGATCCGGATGTGGAAAGTTTCTGCCAGAATCTTGATCAACTTCCGGAAATCCACGCGGTCATTGGCAATGTAGTAAAAGATGGCTTTTGTCTTGTCCCCTTGGTACTCCACGTCCCCGATCTTCATGTCGAGTCCTAAATCGGCGGCGATGACACGTGACCGGATCATCGTGTCGTGTTCCAAGGCGATAGCCTGTTGCCATTTTTCGATGTCGTGAGGTTTTGCCTTGCGGTATATTTTCCTCAAGGGATTACGTTCCAGATCAATTTTTTTCAGCCTCATCTGTTCCCGCACGAGTTCACCCGTGAGAGATACGATCCCGATGTCATGCCCCAAGGCGGCTTCCACGGCCACGATGTCCCCGATGTTCAGCTTCAGGTTGCTGTTGTTTAAATAAAAACCCTTCCTTGTATTCTTAAACCGGACTTCCACGATGTCAGAAGGAGCGCATCCTTCCGGGGTATCTTCCATCCAGTTATAGACCGTGAGTTTCCCTGCCAGCAGGCGGTGGTCAATCACGGGGACAACCTGTGGTTGTTGCTTTATATTTTTATTTTCGGAGTTATTTTGTACTTCTTCTTCGTTAATCTCGCTCATACTGTATTCATTGAAAATTGAAAATTGAAAATTGAAAATAGTGTGATGTTTATTTTCGGGTTTCAATTGTTCAATTTTAGTTTATATCTTTTCATTCTTTATGTTTCTCACGGTCTGATGTTTTGCATCACCTTGATACAAAGATCCGTGAAAATTATTTTCCCGTTCCCGTTCCGGATGATGTCGCTGTATGCGCGTTCGAATTCATCGAAAAGGGGAATGATGTTGCCTTCATGAACGTAGGGAGAGAATCTCGTGGAGAAAGTTTTCTCCCGTTCCGTCATGTATACTATTTTTTCAATACCAAAGTTTTTGACAAAGTTTTCCCGTAACATACGGATGCAGTGCATCAGGAAACTTTTTTGCTTTTCTCTTCCGAGAGAAGCGAGTTCGTTGACAAATTCGTTGACGGGAAGCATTTTCCGTTCCCAGCAGAGACGCATCATCTGCACGAATTTCTCTTGGTTGTATATAGATTCGTCGGTCTCGTTCAGCATACGGAGGGCTCTCAACCAGCTACCGGATGCCACGTGAGCGACTTGGTCAGCCGACTCCCGAACCAAGTGTTTTTGAAGAACCAGTTGTTCCGCTATGTCTTCTTGGGTCAGAGGGGGTACATTAATCCGCTGGGTACGCGAGAGAATCGTGGTGATAATCTCCTCGGCGTGTTCGGTGACTAACAGAAATAGCGTGTTTGGATAGGGTTCTTCCAATATCTTTAAAAGCTTGTTGGAACATTCCGTTTTCATCTTTTCGGGTAGCCAGATGATCATAACCTTGTAGTCCGATTCGAAGGATTTCAAGTTGAGTTTTCGGAGAATATTCCCGCTTTCTTCCGTGTATATCAAGGCTTGGGCATTTTCGTCGCCCATCGCTCCCAACCACTCTTCCATGTCGATGTATGGACTTTTGAGCAGAAGATTGCGCCATTCGTTGATATACTCGTCACTGATCGGTGTTTTTATTTTGGCAGATTTTACCACGGGAAAGACAAAATGTAAATCCGGGTGGATCAATTTCTGCATCTTCTTGCACTCCGGACATACCCCACAAGCATCTTCATGTTTGTCGCCCGTGCAGAAAAGGTATTGCGTGAAAGCTAACGCCAGGGCCAGCGACCCCGCTCCCGTATCGCCGGAAAAGAGTTGTGCATGACTGATTCTTCCCGTTTGCAGGGAAGTAATCAGTCGTTGCTTTATCTCTTCATGTCCTATGACGTCTTTAAAAAACACCGCTTATCAATTTTAGATTTAATGATTTTAGATTTTAGATTGGGGAATCAGTAATTTTCGATTTAGTGATTCTATTCATTCTAAATTCTAAACTCTAAATTTTAAATTTCTAATTTAATTCCCAGTTCCTTGAACTGCTCCGGAGAGATTTCAGCGGGGGAATCAATCATCACGTCACGCCCGGAATTGTTCTTCGGGAAAGCAATCACGTCGCGGATGGAATCCAACCCGGCAAACATCGAGGCTAACCGGTCGAAACCGAACGCGATACCACCGTGAGGAGGCGCCCCGAACTTGAATGCTCCCATGAGGAACCCGAACTGAGCCTGTGCGGCCTCGTGAGTGAAACCCAGGCAATCGAACATCTTGGATTGTAATGCCGAATCGTGAATACGGATAGAACCGCCACCAACCTCCACGCCATTGATGACCATGTCGTAAGCATTGGCTCGAACCTTACCCGGATCGGTATCCATTAATGGAATATCCTCCGGCTTCGGGGAGGTAAACGGGTGGTGCATGGCATAGAAACGCTGGGTTTCCTCGTCCCATTCCAACAAGGGGAAATCTACCACCCACAAGGGTTTGAATACATCCTTATCCCGTAATCCCAGCCGGTCCCCCATTTCCAAGCGTAATTCGCACAATTGGGGAAGAGTCTTGAATTTCGGACCGACTAGAATCAGGAGCAAATCCCCCGGTTCTGCCTCACAGGCTTCTGCCCATACTTTCAAATCGGCTTCCGTGTAAAATTTATCAACAGAAGATTTGAAAGTCCCGTCCTCGTTGTATTTCACGTAAACCAAACCTTTGGCCCCGATTTGCGAGCGTTTCACGAAGTCCGTCAATTCATCCAGTTGTTTACGGGTATATCCGGCACATTTAGGTGCGCGGATGGCCCCGATATATTCTGCATCGTTAAACACGGCAAAATCCTTCCCTTTGGCAACAGCGGTCAAATCCACGATCTTCATCCCGAAACGAAGATCCGGTTTGTCGCAGCCGTATTGTTCCATGGCATCCATCCAGGTCATTCTCTCCAATTTGGGAATGTCAACACCGCGAACTTCTTTGAACAAGTGACGGATCAAACCTTCGAAAATCTCCAACACGTCTTCTTGCTCCACGAATGACATCTCGCAGTCGATCTGCGTGAACTCGGGTTGACGGTCAGCCCGTAAATCCTCGTCCCGGAAACATTTCACGATCTGGAAATAACGGTCGAAGCCGGAAACCATCAACAGTTGCTTGAACGTCTGCGGACTTTGCGGCAGGGCATAAAATTGACCTTGGTTCATACGGGAAGGTACCACGAAATCACGGGCACCCTCGGGCGTACTCTTGATCAATACCGGGGTTTCCACCTCGATAAAGTTCAAGTTACTCAAATAATTCCGGGTCAATTGTGCCATGCGGTGGCGTAATTCCAAGTTCTTGCGAACACAAGAGCGACGTAAATCCAGGTAACGGTATTTCATCCGGATTTCATCTCCCCCGTCGGTTTGATCCTCGATCGTGAAAGGCGGAACTTCCGATTCGCTCAGAATATTCAATTCTTTCACGATAATCTCGATATCGCCTGTCGGTATTTTATTGTTTTTGCTGGCTCTTTCAATCACCGTACCCTTTACCTGGATCACGAATTCACGTCCGAGCCTTGCCACGTTAGCTTTAATCTCTTCGGGAGCCGACTCCTCGACCACCAATTGGGTAATCCCGTAACGGTCACGAAGATCCACGAAGGTCATGGCTCCAAGTTTCCGTACTTTCTGTACCCATCCGCTAAGACAAACGCTTTCATTCACGTTCTCCATTCTTAGCTGCCCACAAGTATGTGTTCTATACATAAATTCTCAATTTTAATTCTGGCATAAACATTGTGCGAAAATAGTAAGAATTTGTCAGTTTAAGGCATAAATAATTGAAAATTGAAGTATGGATACTGAAAATGAAGTGATCAGTGAAAGATCGACAGAAGCTGAGAAGGAAATGTTGTCGGATTTTTTCAATATTATTATCCCGATTTTGTGTTGAAACGTGGACAAATGCTTATCTTTGAAATTTGAATAAAGTGATTAATAATTTAACGGTGAATTACATTGATGTGATTATATTGCTGCCGTTGCTATACGGGGCGTATAAAGGCTTTAGCCAGGGGTTGATTATTGAAATGTCAACGTTATTTGCGTTGGTGCTGGGAGTTTTTATCTCGTTGAGATATGCCGTGAACGTGGAGAATTTTTTGAAAGATTTCGTGGTCTTGCCGGAATCTTATGCCTATTACATCGCTTTTGCCGTGACCTTCCTGCTGGTTATTATCTTGATGCACCTGCTTGGGAAATTGTTGACCAAGTTGATAGATATGGTTTCATTGGGATTGTTTAACAAGTTGTTCGGGATCGTGATGGGGGTGTTGAAAGCGGCCATCGTGGTGAGCGTGGTACTTTTCATCGTGAACGCGCTGGACGTGCGTTATGATTTTATTTCGGCAAAAACGAAAAGTGATAGCTTGTTGTACAAACCTTTTGTTAACTTTGCAAATGGTGTTTACGAAAACACGATAAAATAAGATAAAAGATAAGAGTTGAAAAACGCATAACTTGTTAACCTATAACTCGCCAAAGGCGAATTAAAAATTAAGAATCGATGAATTTTGTTGAAGAACTAAGATGGAGAGGGATGATCCATAACATCATGCCGGGAACCGAAGAACAATTGGCAAAAGAGCAAACGACGGCTTATGTCGGAATTGACCCGACGGCTGATTCCTTGCATATCGGTCACCTCGTGTCGGTTATGATGATGAAACATTTGCAGATGGCCGGGCACAAACCGATTTTCGTGATAGGTGGAGCGACGGGCATGATTGGAGATCCCAGCGGTAAATCCTTAGAACGGAATTTGTTGGACGAGGATACCATTCAGAAAAATATGGCGGGAATTAAAGCCCAGTTGTCCAAGTTTATTGATTTCAATTCCAGCGAGTCGAACGCGGCAATCATGGTGAATAATTATGACTGGATGAAAAACTTCTCTTTCCTCGATTTTATTCGGGAAGTGGGAAAACACATCACCGTGAATTACATGATGTCAAAAGATTCCGTGAAAAAACGCTTGAGTGCCGATTCAACGAACGGCATGTCGTTCACGGAATTCACTTATCAGTTGGTGCAAGGGTATGACTTCTTGTACTTGCGTCGTAATTATAACTGCTTGTTGCAAATGGGTGGTTCCGACCAATGGGGGAATATCACCACGGGAGGAGAGTTGATTCGCCGGAAAGATGGCGGAGAAGCTTATGGTTTGACTTGGCCATTAATGACCAAGAGTGACGGGAAGAAATTCGGGAAAACAGAGTCCGGTAACGTGTGGTTAGACCCGCGGCGCACGTCTCCATACAAATTCTACCAGTTCTGGCTGAACAGCACGGACGAGGATGCTGCCCGGTATATCAAGATTTTCACGATATTGCCACCGGCCGAGATTGATGCCTTGATTGCCGAGCATCAAGAGGCCCCGCATTTAAGAAAACTGCAGAAAGTGCTGGCAAAAGAAGTGACTTGCTTGATTCACGGGGAAGAAGCTTATAATTCGGCTTTGGAAGCCTCGCAAATCCTTTTCGGTAACGCGACATCCGACGTGTTGAAACGTTTGGATGAAGACACGCTATTGTCCGTTTTCGAGGGGGTTCCTCAATTTGAGGTGGCACGAACGGATTTAGAGGCTGGGATTCCTATCGTGGACTTGATGGCAGAGAAAACTTCCATGATGTCTTCAAAAGGCGAGGCTCGGCGAGCTTTGAAAGGAAACGCGATCAGTATAAATAAGGAAAAAGTGCAGGATCAAGAATTAGTCGTTACTCCCGAATATTTGATTGACGGCAAATTTATCCTTCTACAGAGTGGAAAAAAGAATTATTTCTTGATTACGGTAAAGTAAGCGAGTTGATGGGATAAACGAACAAAGGCTGCGTTGCAGCCTTTGTTCGTTTATTGTAATTGGAAATTAATAGGAACCGTGAAAGACACTCTCACCGGTTTCTTTCGTTGCTTTCCGGGAATCCATTTCGGCATGGATTGAATGACACGAATGGCCTCCTTGTCGAGGGAAGGATCCACGGATCTGGTGACATTCACGTTTGAAACGCTACCGTCTTTCTCGATGACAAATTGTACAAAAACTTTGCCTTGGATATTATTTTCCTGGGCAACCATCGGGTATTTGATGTGTTTGGTAATCCATTTCTGTACATTGCCTCCCGGGAATCTCGGCATCTCTTCAACAACCGCGAATACTTCGGATTCTCCGGAATATTCATCTCCATACCCGTATTCACCCTCGTACCCGCTACCCGTACCGCTAAAGTCGTAGACTCCGTGATTGGCAACGTTGGCTTCCGCGTCTATGATGTCCAGGTTGTCATCTAGATTTATCTCTTCATCTACGATCTCTATCAAGTCGGTTAACCGAGGTGCGGGAGGTGGTGGCGGAAGTGCTTGTTGCATCCGTTGCGTAACGGGTATGATTTCCTCGTCCAACTGTTCTTCCGTGTTTATTACTATGAAGCCTTCTTCCATCTTCACGTCGACTTTCCACTCGAAAGCAAGGAATATGCAGGCTAACGCTACGATTAGTCCGATCTCGAAGAAGATTCCTTTTTTGTTTTCGAGGTTTGCCTTTGATGATTTTTTCACTTCCATAATGTTTATTTATGATGGTTAAGCTTATACCTCTAAGGTACAAAAAAATAGCTGAAAATCAAAATGAATGAATGGGAGTTTATCGGGAAATAATCCGGTATTACATCCGATTTAACACGCGATGTCAGGATTAATACATACTTGCATCCGGATCACTACCGTGTAAAGCGCTATTAAAACGCTATTAGAACGCTATTAAAACGCTATACGGAATAGCGTTTTAATAGGGTTTTATAAGCATACTGAAAACTTTATATTCGGAAGTGATCCACTAGTAATAATGATTTGTAATTCTATTGTCCAATTAGAAGTTCATTGTAACCCAAGATAATGCGATTGATATTGAATACTTTTAGTGCTATATCCGTAATACTCTAGAAAGTAATTTACGTCTTCTATTGAATTTGCATTAATTATATATGCGGTTGATTTTCAATATAAAAAAAAGGTGTGTATAACAAGTCAGTCTTTTAATGACTACCTCCCCTAACCCCTCCTTGCACAGGAGGGGAAACCGCTTGGTAATCAACGCTCCCCCTGTGTAACCTTAGCTTTGTATCATGAAAAGTAAATGGAATAAAAAAGTAATATTTATATTTGTAAAGTAT
>ENA-USUG01007255-USUG01007255.1-human-gut-metagenome-genome-assembly--contig:-NODE-7255-length-10927-cov-223.897051_pt1 | contig 10927 bp, 10 predicted proteins | sample MGYA00250059_ERZ773394 | MGnify/ENA primary metagenome ERZ773394 (study PRJEB29103, sample SAMN06111957) | human gut metagenome | biome: human gut; feature: ankylosing spondylitis patient; material... | reverse complement strand
TTAAGAAGAGTGTAATAGCAGTTTTGTTAGGAGTTTTGCTTGCAGGAGTGATTATGGGAATCGCAAGTGCGGGAGTATTTACAGCAATCTTTAGTTTTGCATAAGATTATTAATTGACTTAAAATCCAGTATTTAAGCGCTTTTTTGAAGGTTTTGAAATATTTTTTGAAAATTTTTTAAAAAAATTCAAAAAAGTGCTTGACGGATTCCGATAATTGAGTTAAGATATCATTGTTGCTGCGGTACACAACTGCAAGACAACGAAAGCTATGGCTTGTTGGTCAAGAGGCTAAGACGCCGCCCTCTCACGGCGGAATCAGGGGTTCGATTCCCCTACAAGCTACTATATGTGATACGGAAAGAGTGGGCAGAGATGTCCACTCTTTCGTTCATATATAAGAAAACTGAATACTTTTAGAAAGGGTGAGTACTGCATGGGAAAAAGAGAAAGCTATGAAGCTAAGACAACAGAACTTATACAGCCGGTTGTTGAAGCTAACGGCGTGGAACTTTTTGATGTTGACTACGTAAAAGAAGGCAGCGACTGGTATCTGCGTGTCTACATTGACAAAGAAGGCGGAGTTACTATTGATGACTGCCAGAATGTGAGCAGAGCTTTCAATGAGATACTGGACAGGGAGAATTACATTGATGACCAGTATATATTTGAGGTGAGTTCTCCGGGTCTTACAAGACCTCTTAAGAAAGAAAAGGATTATGAAAAGAGTATTGGCAGAATGATTGAGATTAAATTATTCAGTCCTGTTGATAAATCTAAGGAATATTCCGGGGTTCTTAAGGAATATGATAAAGATACGGTAACAATCAGTATTGATGATGTAACTAAAACATTTGACAGAAGTAATCTGGCTATGATCAGATGGGCATTTGTTGATGAAGTATAATATATTTTTGGAGGAAATTAAAAGCAATGAATAAGGAATTAATTATGGCACTTGATGCTCTTGAGAAGGAGAATGGAATCGATAAAGAGATTATGTTTGCAGCTATCGAGAAATCTCTTATGGATGAGTACAAGGCTGAGTTTGATAAGGCTGATAATGGTCGTGTTGAGTTAGACAGAAGAACAGGCGATTTCCACATTTATTCTGACAGAACTGTTGTTGAGGAAGTTATTGTTCCAGAGAACAGAGAGAATAAGAAAGAAAAATATGTATCAGGTACTGATATTGCATTAGAAGATGCCAGAAAGATTAAGCCTGACTGCCAGCTTGGTGATGTTATTACTGTTGAAGTAAAGTCTGAGGAGTTCTCAAGAAAGGCTGCCAAGAATGCTAAGAATACTATTGTGCAGACTATCAGAGAGCAGGAAAAGAATGCTCTTTATAATGAGTATCATTCTAAGGAGAAGGAACTTATTACAGGTATTGTGCAGAGAGTTGCTGACAATGGTGATCTTACAATTGATCTTGGAAGACTCCAGACAGTTCTTAAGGCTGATGACAGGTTCAAGGATAAGAAGTTTGCACCAGGCGACAGAATTAAGTTATATGTTGTTGATGTAATTAACAGAGAAAAGGGTGGTCCTGTTGTAAGAGTTTCAAGAAAGTCACAGGAGCTTGTTAAGAAGCTTTTCGAAGAAGAAGTTACAGAGATTAAAGACGGCGTTGTTGAAATCATGGGCATTGCAAGAGAAGCCGGATCAAGAACTAAGATGGCAGTAAGAGCCAATGTTGCAAATGTAGATCCTGTAGGTGCATGTGTTGGTATTAACGGTGCAAGAGTTAAAGCTATTGTTAATGAGCTTGGCAATGAGCAGATAGATATCATTGAATGGGACAGCAATTCAGCACAGCTTATTGTTAACGCATTAAGCCCTGCAAAGGTTGTTTCAGCAGTAGCTGATGATGAAGAGAAGAAAGCTAAGATTGTTGTTTCTGAGCAGCAGCTTTCTTTAGCAATCGGTAAGCAGGGACAGAATGTAAGACTTGCTGCAAAGCTTACAGGATATGGAATTGATATTAAGAGCGAGGCTGAACCTGAAGAACATACAGAAGAAGAAAACTTAGAAGAAGAGTATGTTGAACCATCTGAAATAAGCCTTGATGAAGAATAATTATTAGGAGTGATGCATAGTGGCTACAGTAAAGAAGATTCCACAAAGACAGTGTATTGGCTGCGGTCAGATGAAGGATAAGAAGGACTTAATCCGTATTCTGAAGACACAGGATGAATCAATTGTTATAGATGCTACAGGCAGGAAGAATGGCAGAGGGGCTTATATATGTGCGAATGAAGACTGCCTGTCTAAAGCATTTAAGAATAAGGGACTTGAAAGGTCATTTAAGATGGCAGTAGATTCTGCTGTCTATGATGAGTTAGCAAAGGAGCTGAATAATATTGGAAAATAAACAGAAAATCCTTAATATGATTGGACTTGCGCAGAAAGCCGGAAAGGTTGCAAGCGGAGAGTTTTCAACAGAGAAGGCTGTTAAAACCGGAAAGGCATACACAGTTATTGTTGCAGATGATTCTTCAGATAATACTAAGAAAATGTTTACAAATATGTGTACTTATTACAAGGTTCCGATACATTTTTTTAGTGACAAGGTGAGTGTTGGCCACGCGATAGGAAAGGAATTCCGCGCATCACTGGCAGTCCTTGATGAAGGATTTGCAAAGACCATAGAAAAATATTTTGAACAGGGTTTAGAATAACAGCAGTGCTGTTATTTGGAAAAGAGGTTAAATGGCAAATATGAGAGTACATGAATTGGCAAAAGAATTAAATATAACATCTAAGGATATTACTGATATGCTTAGCAACAGCGAGAAGACTTATAAGCCTGTAAGCGGGCTTACAGATTCAGAAATAACAAGCGTGAGAAAGAAGTTTGCGCCTGCACCTAAGGCTGAGAATAAGCCGGCAGCACAGCCAGCAAAGCAGTCACAGCCTGTAAAGAATGATAACAGGGACAACAGACAGCAGAATCAGGCTTCAAAGCAGTCACAGCAGGGAACACAGAATAAGTCTGGTAATGCTGATGATAAGAAGCATATCTCACAGGTATATTTCCCACAGAACAGTTCAAGGGATAAGAATCCTAGAAGAGATAATAATAACAGAGACGGACAGCGCGATAACAACGGCGGCTACAGAAATAATGACCGTGATAATAACGGCGGTTATAGAAACAACGACCGAGGTAATAACGGTTACAGAAATAATGACCGTAATAATAACGGTGGTTATGGCAACCGTGATAACAACGGCGGCTACAGGAATAACGACCGTAATAACAATGGCGGCTACGGTAACCGTGATAATAATGGTTACAGAAATAATGACCGTAACAATGGCGGCTATAGAAACAATGACCGCAACAACAATGGCGGTTATGGCAACCGTGATAATAATGGCGGTTACAGAAATAATGACCGTAACAACAATGGTGGTTATGGTAATCGTGATAATAATGGCGGTTATAGAAACAATGACCGCAACAATAACGGCGGTTTCAGAAATGACAGAAACGGACAGTCTGGAAATGGCGGCTTCAGAAAGGATAATGACCAGAACCGTGGAGGATTTAACGGAGGTCAGAGAAGAAATAATGACAGAAGAGATTCTGCACCTAAGGAAGAGTTTGATTTTTCAGCTAAGCCAGATTCAAGAAGACATGATTCAAGAATAGACAGCAAGAAGAATGACAGAAAGAGAGATAATGAGGCTAAGGAAAATCTTAAGTTCGCTAACAGCAGATTTGATAAGAAGCCTATGACAAAGCCTGAGAAGAAGGAAAAGGAAGAAGAGACAATCAAGCAGCTTGTTCTTCCAGATACTCTTACTATCAAGGAACTTGCAGATAAGATGAAGGTAGCTCCTGCAGCACTTGTTAAGAAGCTGTTCTTACAGGGTAAGGTTGTTACTATTAACGAAGAGATAGATTACGATGCAGCAGAAGAGATTGCTCTCGAGTTCAACTGCATATGTGAGCATGAAGAGAAGGTTGATGTTATTGCAGAACTTCTTAAGGAAGATGAAGAACCAGAGGATAAGCTTGTTCCAAGGCCACCAGTTGTCTGCGTTATGGGACACGTTGATCATGGTAAGACTTCATTACTTGATGCAATCAGAGAAACTCATGTGACAGCTAAGGAGTCAGGCGGAATCACACAGAAGATAGGTGCTTACCAGGTAAATGTAAATGGTAATCTTATTACATTCCTTGATACTCCGGGTCATGAAGCATTTACAGCTATGAGAATGCGTGGTGCTCAGGCTACAGATATTGCTATTCTTGTTGTAGCTGCAGATGATGGTGTAATGCCACAGACAATTGAGGCTATTAACCATGCAAAGGCAGCAGGTGTTGAGATTATTGTTGCTGTCAATAAGATTGATAAGCCTAATGCTAATATCGAGAAGGTTAAGCAGGAGCTTACTGAGTATGGTCTTATTGCAGAAGACTGGGGTGGTTCTACTACATTTGTTCCAGTATCAGCACATACTAAGCAGGGTATTGATGAGCTTCTTGATATGATTCTTCTTACAGCAGAGGTTAATGAACTTAAGGCTAACCCTGACAGAAAGGCAAGAGGTATTGTTATTGAGGCTGAGCTTGATAAGGGACGTGGTCCTGTAGCATCTATCCTTGTACAGAAGGGTACTCTTCATGTGGGAGATGCTGTATCAGCAGGTTCTTGCTATGGTAAGATAAGAGCCATGATTGATGATAAGGGTAACAGAGTAAAGGTTGCCGGACCATCTACTCCGGTTGAGATTCTTGGTCTTAATGATGTTCCTAATGCAGGTGAAATCATTATGGCTGCTGATTCAGAGAAGGAAGCAAGAAGTACAGCAGAGACATTTATCAGCGAGGGAAGAAAGAAGCTTCTTGATGATACTAAGCATAAGGTATCTCTTGATGCACTCTTTGAACAGATTCAGGCTGGTAATATGAAGGAACTTAATATTATCATCAAGGCTGATGTACAGGGTTCTGTTGAGGCTGTTAAGTCAAGTCTTGTAAGACTTTCTAATGATGAGGTTGTTGTTAAGGTAATTCATGGTGGTGTTGGTAATGTTAATGAATCCGATGTAGTACTTGCATCAGCTTCTAATGCTATCATCATTGCATTTAACGTTAAGCCTGATAATCAGGCAAGAATTGTTGCAGAGAGGGAAAAGGTCGATTTAAGACTTTACAGCGTTATCTACAATGCTATTGAAGATGTTGAGGCAGCCCTTAAGGGTATGCTTGAGCCTATCTATGAAGAAAAGATTATCGGTCATGCAAGAATCATGCAGATATTCAAGGCTTCAGGAGTTGGTAATATTGCCGGCTGTATCGTTGAAGAGGGAAGAATTACAAGAGATTCTGTTGTCCGTATAACAAGAGGAAGTGAGAAGGTTTATGAAGGACCTATCGCATCTCTTAAGCACTTCAAGGATGAGGTTAAGGAAATCAAGGCAGGTACTGAGTGTGGTATGGTATTTGAAAAGTTCAATGATATCCAGCCAGAGGATATGATTGAAGCACATATCATGGTTGAAGTGCCAAGATAGGATTTAGTTTTTATTTGGAGAATATATGCGTAAAAATAGTGTGAAGAATACCCGTATTAACGGCGAGGTATTGAAAGAATTAAGTAATATAATCAGAAGTGAGATTAAAGACCCTAGAATCAACCCTATGACTTCGGTTGTAGCGGTTGAGGTCGCTCCTGACCTTAAGACATGTAAGGCATATATAAGTGTTCTTGGTGATGAAAAGTCACAGAAGGATACGATTACAGGTCTTAAGAGTGCAGAAGGATATATAAGAAGACAGCTTGCAAGAACTGTCAATTTAAGAAATACTCCTGAAATAAGATTCATTCTTGATCAGTCAATTGAGTATGGTATTAATATGTCTAAGCTTATTGATGAAGTTACAGAACATGATAATAAGATGCACGTTGAGGTTGAAGACGAGACAGAATAAAGAGGTTAGTCATGAATATTATTGAAGAAATCGGACATGCAAAGGTTATAGGTATCACAGGACATATCCGTCCTGATGGTGACTGTGTTGGTTCAACATTAGGTTTATATAATTATATCAGGAAGAATCTTCCTGAGTGCGAGGTTACTGTTTATCTTGAAAAGCCGTCAGATGAATTTAATTATTTATCTGGTGTTAATGATATTAAGCATGAGGCCGAGGATAAGCATTTTGATTTATTCGTAGTACTTGACTGCAGTTCAATGGATAGAATTGAACCATTTTTGAGCTGCTTTGAAAATGCTGATAAGACTATCTGCATAGATCATCATATAAGCAATAATTCATTTGCTGATGTTAATTATGTAGAGCCACAGTCAAGTTCGGCATGTGAAGTTCTCTATACAACATTTGACGAGGATAAGGTCGATAAAAATGTTGCAGAGTGCATATATACAGGAATAATCCATGATACAGGTGTGTTTAAGTACAGCTGTACATCAAGAAGGACAATGGATATAGCTGGAAAGATGATGGAGATGGGAATTGATTATTCTGACATTATCGATAACAGCTTTTATAAGAAGAGTTATATCCAGAACCAGATTCTTGGAAGAGCTTTGCTTGAAAGTGTGTTGTTTTATGATGGTAGATGTATATTTTCAAGTGTATCTATTGAAGAAATGAATTTCTATGGTGTCACTGGCAAAGAACTTGGTGGAATTATTGAGCAGTTACGCTTAACAGACGGAGTTGAAGTGGCTATATTCCTTTATGAAACAGATAAGGACGAATACAAAGTAAGTCTTCGTTCAAAGAAAATGATTGATGTTGCAAGAATCGCCACAGCATTTGGCGGTGGAGGACATGTGAGGGCAGCAGGATTCTCTGCTAAGGGCAATGTCCACAGTATTGTTAATAAGATTGGCGAAATGATTGAGCAGCAGTATAATGAGGATAATGCATGAATGGTGTTTTAAATGTATATAAGGAGCAGGGATTTACATCTCATGATGTAGTTGCAAAGCTTCGGGGAATACTTAAAACTAAAAAAATTGGTCATACAGGCACACTTGACCCTGATGCGGTTGGGGTGCTTCCTGTGTGCATCGGTAAGGCTACAAAGCTGTGTGACCTTATAACTGACTGGGGAAAGACTTATGAGGCTGTAATGCTTCTTGGCACAACGACAGATACTCTTGATATATCAGGGAAAATTGTTGCCCAGTCAGAGGTTAATGTGAGCGAAGTGGATGTCCTTAAAGCATGTAATGAATTTATAGGTGAGTATGAACAGATACCGCCTATGTATTCAGCTTTAAAGCATAATGGACAGAAGCTTTATGAGCTTGCAAGAAAAGGTATTGAGATTGAAAGAAAACCAAGAACTGTCCATATTAATACATTAAGGGTGAATGATATCAATCTTTCAGATAAACAGAAAACAGTTACTATTACTGTTGACTGCTCAAAGGGAACTTATATCAGGTCATTATGTGATGATATAGGTAAGAAGCTTGGGTGTGGCGCATGTATGATGAAGCTTACAAGAACGCGGGTAGGTGAATTCATGCTTGATGATACACTTACACTTAACCAGATATCGGCTCTTGTGTTAAAGGGTGAAATAGAAGACAGGATAACTGGCATAGATAAGATATTCAGTGATTATCAGGAGATAACATTTGCAGAAGAATACAGCCGGTATCTTCACAATGGCAATAAGCTGTCAAGAGAACAGATACCTGCAGATGCTGCAATCAGTGATAATGAGAAATACAGAGTGTACGATTCTGATAAATGCTTTATCGGTGTATATGAATTTCAAGATGAAGTGCTTTATCCGGTTAAGATATTTTACGAAGACAACAAGTAAAGGGGCGTGATCATCTTTGGAATATATTCATGGAACAGATGATTTTCAATTGAATAAATGCAGTGCTGTTACTCTGGGAAAGTTTGATGGGATACATACCGGACATCAGAAGCTGATTGAAATTGTAAGACAGAAAGCAGATGAGGAGAATCTGCTTGCAGTTCTGTTTACATTTGACGGTATTCCACTTTCTATATGTCCACAGAAGTATCAGCATTTTATATCTACAAGCAGTGAAAGACGCAGTCTGTGTGAAGGCTTTGGCATAGATGTTGAGATTGAATATCCTTTTACAGATGAGTTCATGCATATGGAGCCTGAAGATTTTATACACAGGATTCTTATTGATAAGCTGCATGCAAAGTATGTTGTTGTAGGTACTGATTACCGTTTTGGAAAAGACAGGGCAGGTGATGCAGCAATGCTTGCAAAAGCAGGAGAAGAACTTGGCTTTACAACTATTATTGTTGAAAAGGAAAAATATCAGGATAAGGAAATCAGCAGTACATATATAAGAGAAGAATTAAAGGTTGGCCATATGGAAACGGTAAATGTTCTTCTTAACAGACCGTTTAATGTTACAGGTGTGGTTTCGATAGGAAACCAGCTTGGACGGAAGCTGGATTTCCCTACTATTAACATATATCCGACGGAGTATAAGCTCCTGCCACCTAATGGAGTATATGCTACCCAGACGACTATTGATGGTGAAAAATTCTACGGGGTTACTAACTTAGGAACTAAGCCTACAGTAAGCGATGCACCGGAGATAAGTGTTGAAACATTTCTTTTTGATTTTGACAAGGATGTATATGGCAAGAAGGTTAATGTTGAATTCATACATTTTATAAGACCTGAGATGAAATTTGAAGATGTAGAAGGGTTGAAGAAACAGATTGCTGCGGATTCAGATTTTGCAAGAAATATGTTTCTTATTGGATAATTAACACTTGCAAAGGTTTAATGCCTGTGATACAATAATCAAGTATGAGCCGCCACCCAGCTATAGGACACTCCGACCTGAAGCTTAGTGGCAGGAGATTAATATTTAGGAGGATTTAGACATGATATCTAAGGAAAAGAAAGCAGAAATCATTGCTACTTATGGAAGAAAGCCAGGAGACACAGGTTCTCCAGAAGTTCAGGTAGCTATCTTAACAGAAAGAATCGCTGAGTTAACAGAACATCTTAAGGTTAACCAGAAGGATCACCACTCAAGAAGAGGTCTTCTTAAGATGGTTGGTAAGAGAAGAGCTTTACTTGCATATCTTAAGGATACAGATATTGAATCTTACAGAAATCTTATTGAGCGTTTAGGCTTAAGAAAGTAATTAATCAGGGCGGAGTGTATAACTCCGCCCTATTGCGTTGTTAATGGCAGAAGGGATACCCCGAGACCACTGAAATGTATACCATGGCGGTAGTTTATGGTGTGTTTTTCAGTTGTTTCGGACCTTCTGTTAAATATATATTTTTTATGGAAGGAGTTCATATGTTTAAACAGTATGAAATGGAACTCGCCGGAAGAACTTTAAGAGTTGATATCGGCAGAGTGTGTGCACAGGCTAACGGTGCTGCATTAATGCATTATGGTGATACTGTTGTTCTTTCAACAGCAACAGCATCTAAAGAACCAAGAGAGGGAATTGATTTCTTCCCATTAAGCGTTGAATATGAAGAGAAGATGTATGCAGCAGGAAAGATTCCTGGTGGATTTAACAAGAGAGAAGGTAAGGCATCTGAGAATGCTATCCTTACATCAAGAGTTATCGACAGACCTATGAGACCATTATTCCCTAAGGACTATCGTAATGATGTTACTCTTAATAACATGGTTATGTCAGTTGATGAGAATTGCAGACCAGAATTACTTGCTATGATTGGTTCTGCTATTGCAACATCTATTTCTGATATTCCATTTGACGGTCCATGTGCTACAACACAGATTGGTATGATTGATGGAGAATTTATCGTTAACCCATCTCAGGCACAGTGGCAGGATGGAGATCTTCAGCTTACAGTTGCTTCAACTAAGCAGAAGGTTATTATGATTGAAGCAGGAGCTAATGAGATTCCAGAAGACAAGATGATTGAGGCTATATATAAGGCTCATGATATCAACCAGACAATCATTGCATTTATTGATAAGATTGTTGCTGAGGTTGGCAAGGAAAAGCATTCTTATGTAAGCTGTGCTGTTCCTGCAGAGATGTTTGAGGCTATGAAGCAGGTTGTATCTCCAGAAGAGATGGAAGTTGCTGTATTCACAGATGACAAGCAGACAAGAGAGAAGAATATTGATGCTGTAACTGAGAAGATGAAGGAAGCATTTGTAGATAATGAGGAATGGCTTGCAGTTCTTGGTGAAGCTGTTTACCAGTACCAGAAGAAGACTGTTCGTAAGATGATCTTAAAGGATCACAAGAGACCGGACGGAAGAGCTATTAACCAGATCAGACCACTTGCAGCTGAGGTTGATATTATTCCTAGAGTTCATGGTTCTGCAATGTTTACAAGAGGACAGACACAGATCTGTGATGTTGTTACTCTTGCACCTTTATCAGAGGCACAGAAGGTTGATGGTCTTGATGAGAATGTAACTACTAAGAGATACATACATCACTATAATTTCCCTTCATACTCTGTAGGTGAGACTAAGCCATCAAGAGGACCAGGACGTCGTGAAATTGGACATGGAGCATTAGCTGAGAAGGCACTTGTTCCTGTTCTTCCATCAGAGGAAGAGTTCCCATATGCAATCCGAGCCGTTTCTGAGACATTTGAATCTAATGGTTCTACATCAATGGCTTCAACATGTGCATCTTGTATGTCACTTATGGCAGCAGGTGTTCCTATTAAGAGAATGGTAGCCGGTATTTCATGTGGTCTTGTTACAGGCGAGACAGATGATGATTATATTGTACTTACTGATATCCAGGGACTTGAAGATTTCTTTGGAGATATGGATTTCAAGGTAACAGGTACAACAGAAGGTATTACAGCTATCCAGATGGATATTAAGATTCACGGTCTTACAAGACCAATCGTTGAAGAGGCTATAAGAAGAACAAGAGAAGCAAGACTTTTCATTATGGATACATGT